>ERZ1047821.424-NODE-424-length-32232-cov-5.832862_pt1 | contig 32232 bp, 35 predicted proteins | sample MGYA00383096_ERZ1047821 | MGnify/ENA primary metagenome ERZ1047821 (study PRJEB29581, sample SAMEA5548366) | metagenome | biome: marine; feature: coastal; material: water | depth 25 m | study: Short-term variability in the microbial, nano- and picoplankton... | reverse complement strand
CCTGATCAATTGCACGTTCAAGAACGGAACAAAGTCGGTGACGACTTGCATGAATGGTGACATGGCGACCTATAGCTATGGGCCCACCGGTGGCACGCCCGAGCTGCAAATGACCCGCCACATTAGGGACATCGACATGCAGCCATGGCACGGATTTGGACGCTGGATTTTCGAGGCATTCACCTTTCAAAATGGCGATTACAATTACACGCTTCGTTACGCGATCGACAAACTGTCTGAAGATCAGGCGATCGAAGGAGATTTGTGGGTCGGCAAAGGCGAGAAACAATTGGCCGAACTTATCTGTGACGCAGGCAGCGTTGATACATCCGGCTATGCTTTGCCGCTTTATGACGCCAAGATTGCAAATGGCCAAAGCTGGGATCGCGAAGAAATGATATGGACAGCCACCGATAATCAGTGAGTTTCACGGCATTCCTGCTAGGCTGACCCTGTATTCAGTATGAATGCGCGATTGATTTAAAGGGGTAAGGCTATGGAACTCGGCGCTTTTTCGATTTCTCTAGCGGTCAAGGATTTGGCTGCCAGCAGAGTGTTTTATCAAAATTTGGGTTTTGAGGACATGGGCGGTATGCCAGCCCAAAACTGGATAATCATGAAAAATGGGGACACCGTGATCGGTCTGTTTCAAGGTATGTTTGACAGCAATATTATGACCTTCAACCCAGGATGGGACCAGTCAGCACAGCCTGTTGAACCGTTCACTGATATTCGTGACGTGCAAAAACAACTGAAATCTGTGGGCATTGCGCTTGAGGCAGAGGCAGATGAAACCACCTCGGGTCCGGCCAGCATGATGCTGAAAGATCCTGATGGAAACGTCATCCTGATAGATCAGCACAGATAAGCCTGTGCAAACGACATTCAGCGTAAATACGCACGGGCAGGGGCTTTATGAAGCCACACGTGACGTCACCCGTTGGTTGGCCGAAACGAGCATTGGCGGCTCTGGCCTTTTGACGCTCTTCGTCTGCCACACCTCGGCCAGCTTGCTTATTCAAGAAAATGCCGACCCCGAGGTGCAAACGGATTTGCGCAACTTCTTCACGCGTCTTGTGCCACCCACGACTGATCCCAGCATGTCTTACTTGACCCACACCTACGAAGGGTCCGACGATATGCCTGCCCACATCAAAGCCGCAATGATGCCCGTCAGCTTGACGATCCCCATTGCTGACGGGCGATTGGTACTTGGGACATGGCAGGGGATATATCTGTTCGAACACCGTGACGCGCCCCACACCCGCCAGATCGCGGCACATATCTCGCGGTAACAGCTGCGCGATCATCGGTTACAGCGGCTTGCTGTTGCGGCCCACTGACTCCACTTTAGTCCTCAGCAGCTAGGAGCACGGATATGAAAAGCCAAAAGTTTGAGTTTCAGGGGCATGCTGGAACCCTTGCAGGGCGCCTCGATCTGCCTGAGGGTCCGATACGTGCAACCGCGCTGTTTGCCCATTGCTTTACTTGTTCGAAAGACATTCCCGCTGCACGTCGCATATCTTCCCGCCTAGCGGCAGAAGGGATCGCAGTGCTGCGGTTTGACTTTACCGGTTTGGGGCACTCGCAAGGGGAATTTGCCAACACTAACTTTTCGACCAATGTCCAAGATCTTGTTTTGGCTGCCAAGTATTTGGCCGACCGCTTCACCCCGCCCCAATTGATAATCGGTCATTCCTTGGGTGGGGCAGCGGTGCTTCGGGCCGCCGAGCATATTCCCTCGGCTCGCGCAATTGTCACCATCGGGGCACCGTTTGATCCTTCACACGTCGCCCACAACTTCGGTGGTCAGCTTGATTTGATCCGCGAACAAGGCGGCGCCGAGATTGAGCTTGTCGGAAGAACTTTCCGTATCAACCGTCAGTTCCTTGACGATATCGAAGGCCAAGACATGGCCGCTGCCATAGGCGGCCTGAAAAAGGCGTTGCTTGTGATGCATGCGCCAGCGGATGCGACCGTAGGAATAGACAACGCGGCCGAAATCTTCGTGGCTGCGCAGCATCCAAAGTCATTTGTTACGCTTGATGACGCCGATCATCTAATCTCACGCTCCAAAGACGCGGAATACGTGGCTGACACCATACAGGCATGGTCCTCGCGTTATCTTGAACTTGCTGCTGTACCTAATTCAAACGCAGCACCGGACGGCACCGTTCGCGTATCCGAGGCTGATCCGGCTGGGTTCCTGCAAGACGTCGATGTTGCTGGAAAGCATCTCTACCTTGCCGATGAACCGGCCGCTTATGGCGGTACAGACTTGGGCCCGACCCCCTTTCAATACGTGGCGGCCGGACTAGGGGCTTGCACCACGATGACCATTCGCATCTATGCACGACGCAAGGACATCCCATTGGATCATGTCTCGGTTGAGGTTTTGCACGACAAACGCCATGTCGAGGCGCTTGAAAACAAGGGCACCCAGAAGGTCGACGTGTTACGTCGCGAGATACGTCTTTATGGAAATCTCTCGGATGAACAGCGCCAATCTCTCATGGATATTGCTGATAAATGCCCTGTTCACCGCACCCTTCACGCCTCGTCCCATATCGAAACGGTCGAGGTCCCAGCCTTAAACTAAGACCCTATGTAGCGTGGTCCATTTCCCTCTACCCAAACTCTTGCGGCTAACCTATAGTGGCTGTGGATAAGTGGGCAAAGACCCACATGAGGCGGAAAGTTTAGAAGGGACACGGCATATGCGCTGCCCGTTTTGCGGAAATATCGACACTCAGGTGAAAGACAGCCGACCGGCTGAAGATCACGTAGCCATTCGACGCCGCCGGTTTTGTCCGGCATGTGGTGGACGTTTCACAACATATGAGCGCGTGCAATTGCGCGACTTGGTTGTCGTGAAGACAAATGGCCGGCGCGAAGATTTTGACCGCGACAAGCTGGAGCGTTCAATCCGCATTTCGATGCAAAAACGCCCCGTTGAACCAGAGCGTATTGATCAAATGATCAGCGGTATTGTCCGACGGCTTGAAAGCATGGGTGAAACCGATATCAAATCGCATACGATCGGTGAGATTGTGATGGAATCCCTCGCACGGATCGACACGGTTGCTTACGTTCGATTTGCCAGTGTTTACAAAAACTTCCAAGCCGCCGACGACTTTGACAAATTCGTCTCGGAACTGCGCCCCGGCGCGTTACCGGAAGAGTGACACCACAAGACACACGCTATATGGCCCTTGCGATTTCGCTAGGGCGTCGCGGTTTGGGCCGCTGCTGGCCGAACCCCTCGGTCGGCTGTGTGATCGTTTCAAATGGGCGCATTGTAGGCCGTGGACGTACCGCTGACGGTGGTGCGCCACATGCTGAGACTGAGGCTTTAAAACAAGCAAGCAACCTAGCCAATGGTGCAACAGCTTACGTATCCTTGGAACCCTGCGCCCACCAAGGCCGCACGCCGCCCTGTGCGAATGCTTTGGTTGAGGCTGGTATAGCCCGCGTTGTGATCGGGGCAGGCGATCCGAACCCGCAAGTGAACGGGCAGGGGATCGCCATCCTAGAGGCTGCAGGAATTGAGGTCACAACTGGTGTTCTCAACGATGCCGCCGAAGCGCTTCACGAAGGGTTTTTTAAGCGCATCACCTTGGGTCGGCCATTCGTCACGCTAAAGCTCGCCAACAGTTTTGATGGTCGTATTGCGACCGCCAGCAGCGAAAGCCAGTGGATCACCGGACCCGAGGCCCGCCGCATGGTTCACGGCATGCGTGCAACTCATGATGCCGTCATGGTCGGCGGCGGCACAGCCCGCGCGGATGATCCAAGCCTGACCGTACGCGGCATGGGGGACGTTCCCCAACCCGTGCGTGTGGTTTTGTCTAGACGGCTTGATATTCCACTGACGGGCAATCTGGCCAAAACGGCATCGGACATCCCGCTTTGGATTTGCCACGGTCCAGATGCACCGATTGAATTGCGCAGCGTGTGGGAGAATCTTGGGGCGACGTTGATCGAGTGTCGATTGTCCGGCCAGCAGATTGACCCTGACGCGGCCCTCACCGCGCTAGGCGACAAAGGACTAACCCGCATCTTCTGCGAAGGCGGCGGCGCATTGGCATCGTCACTATTGAAAGCGGATTTGGTTGATGAACTGATCGGATTTACCGCAGGGATAGCCCTTGGTGCAGAAGGTCAGGCATCAGTCGGCGCAATGGGTATCCATCGTTTGTCCGCGGCGCCTCGGTTTGAACTGGTCCAAACCCGTAAAGTCGGAAAAGACGCGCTGACCATTTGGCGACGCGCTTAGCGCCAAAGCCATGCTTTGCTGGCCAATAGACCCTGAAACTTTGACAATAGCCGCAGACCAAGCCCGGCCTTTGTCTCGCTGCCCTTGGCAAGCCGCTCGACGATGGTTTCTACCGCACAAGTTAGACCACTGACAGGGTCGCGATAGCGCGGATAGTCAATCAACGTGGCATGAACCAAGCCCTCAAGCGTTGGGTTGGCCTGTCGGCGAACTGGCGTCTTCCCGAGGTCGGTTGTTAGGCCCCACCCAGCATAAAACGGCGCGCCGAGACAGGTGACTTTCACACCTCTCAGCAAGGCTTCGAACCCTGTGAGTGAGGTCATGGTCCAAACCGCATCAACGGCATTGAGAAGGTAGTGAATGTCGGCATTTTCTGCAACTACGTCGGCGTACTCGGCTACATCTTCATCCGAGACTTGGCCATTGCGCAGTCCTTTAGCAACATCTGGGTGCGGTTTGAAAACAATTATCGCATCAGGGTTCGCGGTGCGGGTTTGCCGAAGCAGATCGAGGTTTGTTTTGACATCCGAGCACCCAAATTGGATCGACGCGTCGTCTTCAACCTGTCCCGGAACCAAGATACGCTGACCGTTGGGCAGGTCGGGTAGATCACCTGACAGGTTATATTTGCTCAAGCCAGCCTTTGTCAGTGAAGCGATCAGCCGCGCCGCCCGTAATTTCTGGCCGGGCCTAAGTTCAACCGAAGTCGCGATGTGCTGCTCTAGCCTACTGGGGCGCGTTGGATCGAAGTATATCCCTAGATCATCCAGAACAAGGGACATTGGCGGCACCAATTCGGCCCCCAATCCCCGTGACCGCAAGAAACCATCCTCGACGACGGTCACGCCGTCATCATCCGTTCGCCCCCAATGAAGCGTTTGACCCTCGCCCTTGTCGTAGCTGACAGGTTTATGAGACCCGAAAAACCGCTGAAAGTGACCGCGTTTCCACAAACGAATATTGTCGCCCCGCCATCCTTTGCTATCTTCCCGCCAAGCCCGTGTTTGTGCCGAAATCTGGTTCAACGCAGTTTCGAAATCGCAGAGCTTGTCCAAACATGGATCATACCATTTTGGATAAAGCAGCATGGCACCAGCAAACAACTGCACGCGGGTAAGCGACCTCTGGCGGCGTTGGATCGGATTGCGATCCTCACTCAGATCCCATCCTGCGTAAAAGGGTTGGCCAAAGACTACCGGTTTGTGGCCAGAGAGAATGGCTTCAAACCCTAACTGGGACGAGACGACGTAGACGGCGATGGCACCCTCTAGCAGCTTCCAAGGGCTGATAGGCGCGTCACAAAGCTTGATCCGGTCTGTTTCTTGGTCGGACGTATAGTGCCCCTGACGATGGCCGTTGATCGTTTCAGGGTGAGTTTTGATCAGGATTTTGGCGTTGGGATGCTCGGTCTGGGCATAGTAGAGCATCTCTTGAAAACTGGCTTCATTCGCACCGCTATAGCGGATTGAAGCATCGCCTTTGGTTTGGTCGATCACCAAAACGTAACCTGCCTCTGGTGCATTTAAGTCAGGATCGTGTGCGGTGTACTTCGACAATTCTTTTTGACGCAGGCGCGCTATTCCTTCGCGTGCGCGTTCAAGCAGCGGGGTGTCGTCGAACGGATGTGTCGCCAAAAGCGTTTCAAGCTCAGAGGGCTGCGAGGCATCAAAGTGGACGCCTTGTTGGTCCAGCAACAAACCAATCGGAGGCTCTCCGTCCCGGCCCGGATGCAAGGATCGAAGGAAGGCGTCTTCGACCCGAAGGATGGGATTGCCGGTCTTGTCAGAAACCGCCTCGCCGCGCGGAGAGGTGGGGGATTTTCCCCAAACGCCAATCAGATCGCCATCCACTGGTTTGCCCAGACGAACATCATAACCTGAAAGGTGGAGTATCCGTTTGATCCGGCGCGAGGTAAGAAACCCGCCGTTATAAACGAAAAGACGCCGGGGAAGATTTTCCCCGGCGTTGTTTTCTTGGGTTTGATCAGCCTCGCGGGCCAATCGAATTAGCCGCCTGTCAGCGCAGTAGCTAGTGCATCAAGCGATGTAGCTGCGCCAAGTGATCCGGTCATAGCGGCAATCGTGCGATCCCACTGGACGGACGGTGCTTCTGTAACGTAGATCGTGTCGCCGTCGCGGATAACAAAGTCTCGCGCCGAGAACAGGCCATTTGGCTGTGTCAGGTCTAGAACATACACCATGCGCTGTGCACCTGTCAGGTCGCTGCGTGAAAGCACACTACCCGCAATTGCTGCTGGTTCGTTGCGCAACACAAAGACGCCGGTTGGATCAGCTGCTGTTGCGGTCAAACCTCCGACGGTCGCAATAGCCTCTAGCGCTGAGAGCGATTGAGTTTCAAACGAGATGCGATCCTGTGTTCCTGTTGAACCCAGTGCCGTGAAGGTCCGAGTGTCTTCTTCAACAAGGATTTTGTCACCGCCACGAAGCGCGATATCCAATTCAGGATAATCAAACAGATCCTTCAGCCAGATTTTACCGCGCGCATTGCCACGGATGACAGTAACCTGAGCAATCTCTGGTTCGATGGTTACGCCACCAGCACTTGCCAACATAGCTGCAAGCGTGCGTGTCGGGCGCTCAATCGCGTAGACGCCTTGTCCACCGACTGCACCTGCAAGGGCAACCGTTGCACCGTTACCAGCAAGGCGACGAACCTGAACTTGTGGATCAGGGGTCTGATCTTTCAGCTTGTCGACAATTACGCCGCGAATTTTTTCAGGCGTGCTGCCTGATGCTTTGATGCGACCAGCGTAAGGAACGAAGATGTATCCAGAGCCGTCAACTTGAACTTCTTCAAGGACCGTCGAGCTTGAACCTGCGGTGGCCAGCAATCCGTCTTCAACGTTTTCCCAGATTGTAAGTCCAAGCGTGTCACCGGGCTGGATCGTATCCGATCCGACGCGGGCGGCTTTTAGGAACGCTTCCGAGAAGCCAAGCGCGGGAACAACCGAGGTCGCCTGCGTGACGCGGTCATTAACTGCAACGATGAAGGCGTCGCCCTCGCGCTGCACGGAACCTGCGAAGATTTCCTGTTTATTCGGACCCGGGCGTGGAAGGCCACAAGATACGACTAGGCCACAAGCGGCCAGAATAAGGGCGCCTTTACCAAGGCGAGACAATAATGGTTTCACTGCTCTGGTCTCCTCGACCTATATTATGATCTTTTATTATGATCTTATTTTTCCGGTTAAATTAGCGGAATCCGCATTAAAAAGAAAGGATTAAGTGCGTTGCCCCAAAGACATGTGGCTTCAAGACACTACTTTAAGCTGCCTGCGAGGTGCTGAGTGTCCAGATTTCAACGTATCATAGGGGTCTTCTTCAGCCAAAAGCATATCTGTCAGGTGCCGCAGCAACTGCCGTCTGCCGAGCGAAGAATAGTATCCACCGGGCACTTGGCTGGTCTCTAGCAAGAAGCGCCGATAATCCTTGTAAGCACGCATATCAGGGCGTTTGGGGCTTGCAAAAAAGGCCTTTAGCGGTTGATCGGACACCAGTTCGGGCTTGTCGTAGACCGAATTGCCAAAGGCTTTCAATGGTATGCCGCGCCATAATACTTGCTGACCAGACGTCGAGTTGATCGTGACCGCACTGCGTGCATCGTTCAACGTCTTGGCAAGCTTACCGCCGCGCACGTAGTGAACCCTGTCCGACAACCCGTGCTGAGCGGCCAAATCTATGACCATTTTGCGAAAAGGTCTGCGTCCCGTTTCAAGCGGATGCGCCTTGATCACCAGATGGTGATGGTTTGGTGCGCCTTGGGCAAACCCTTCAACAACCAGCGCAAGGAATTCTTCCATCCGCTCAAACGGCGAATGCTTGCGAAAGCTCTCATCATGCTCAAGCTGCAAAAGTGCCAGATGGTAGGGATAGCCGCCAAATCGAATACGCCACGTGGACAGGATCCGATCGACTGCATGCGCGGGCATAAAAATCAGACGCCCCAAATAGAGGCGAAGCTCAGTCGCAACAGGAAGCTCTCGGTGACGCTGAACCTTGCGATAAGCGCGGTTCGCGAACATGACAAACCAGTGATAGAGCGCGCCGTAGAAAATATGTTGGCGCATGTCCCCCCAATGGCTGCCCGAGGGCATGGGGGTATCTGGGTCACACATCTCAAGCGCGACACGCATTTCATCAATGCTCATCGATGTCAGGCGTGAGTGCCCGTTTGAGCCGCCACGCTCATACGTGGCCCAATAAGGGCGTAGATACCCTTCTTCGAGGACATGAACGCGAATGCCTTTGGCCTTGGCTTGCGCCACAGCCTCGGCATGGATTGGGCGCGTGTCGCCGTAAAGCAAAATATCGGTGAAGCCGCGCTGTTCCAAAAGGTCAGCCAGCGTGTCTGGCCACTTCTCAAGCGCATCTGTGAAAGCAACGTAAGACGCTTTGTCCCGCCAGAAAAACTGATCGCCTGCATTGAAACCCACTCGTGTCACATCCGCGCCTGCGCGTCTTAGCATTTTGCCAAGCCGGTTCAGGAACGGTCCATGCGGTCCTTGTAGGAACAAGAAGTGTTTGGATGTGCTCACGGTGACTGCTTCGTTTTCTTGTTTTTGTTGCCCACACCATAGCGCCAGACTTGGCCAATAATAAGACAAAAATCAGCATCCACGGGTTATTGCGTCAACGCGGCCCTTGGCGTACGTCTGATTGGCAACAAGGAGAGACGCATGTTTACCGGCATCATCACCGATTTGGGCGAAGTCATCAGCACCGAACAACGCGGCGACCTTAAGGCGCGGATCAGAACCAGTTACGATACGGCCGGCATAGATATAGGCGCCTCGATTGCCCATGACGGCGTTTGTTTGACCGTGATCGCGCTTGGCGACGATTGGTACGACGTGGAAATCAGCGCCGAAAGTGTCGACGTGACGAACATCGGCCGAAATATGTGGCATGAGGGGCGCAAGTTGAATCTGGAACGCGCCCTTAAGGTCGGAGACGAGCTTGGCGGTCACATTGTGTCAGGTCACGTGGACGGCGTTGCTGAGATCATCGACATGCGCGACGAAGGCGACAGCACTCGGTTCACCTTTCGCGCCCCAGAAGCTCTGGCCAAGTTCATCGCGCCCAAAGGCTCGGTAGCACTGAATGGCACATCGCTGACAGTAAATGAGGTCAATGGTTGTGATGTCGGCGTGAACATCATCCCTCACACCAAATCGGTGACGATTTGGGGGGATGCGAAGATTGGCGATCCGATCAATTTGGAAATAGACACGCTGGCGCGCTACGTGGCCAGACTTCAAGACTGGGCATAAGCGCCGATTTTGAGAATTTGAACAAAGATAAAATCAGTTTCATCTTTATCTTGCTCAAAATACCTCGGGGGAGTCCCGAAGGGACGGGGGCAGCGCCCCCAAAAGGTCTCAACCGATCCCAAGGCATTGTGGCACCCACCGAATGCTGCCATGGTCGCTTAGGCAAGTGACATGTGTCGTTGCCATATCTTGCCACAGCGCGCCCTTAAGGACCTTTCATGAACCCAAGAACCCTTGTCGTTGCAGGTGCTTTCGCTACTCAGTTTACAGTCATAGGCGCGCTATTCAGTCTTGGACTCTACGTCAAAGTATTTGAGGTCGAGTTCGGTTGGTCGCGCACTTTGATATCTGGGGCCAATGCGCTGGCTTTCTTGATGATGGGAGTTATTGCCGTCGGCATGGGGCGTTTGAGCGATCGCTTTGGTCCAAGGCGCGTGCTGATAGTGACCGGAGTTCTCTACGGCATTGGACTGGCGGCGCTGTCCCAGATTTCAGCGCCTTGGCATTTCTACGCTATCATGGCGACCCTCATCGCGATCGGGCTTGGTGCCCATGACGTCGTGACCTTATCAACAATCGCCCGTTGGTTTGACAAGCGCCGCGGGTTAATGACCGCCGTTGCAAAGGTTGGAACGGCCTCGGGGCAGATGGCTTTGCCCTTGATCGTTGCAGTCCTGATTGTTGGTGTTGGATGGCGCGAGACATTTGTCTACTGGGGGGCTGCCTCGGCAGTGGTTCTGATCCTTGGTGCTTTGCTGATGCGCAATCCCGGACCAGACGATGTAGCGATGCATGCACAAGGGAGAAAGTCTGTGGGGATGGATTTTGCCCAAGCCCGCGTGTCGCGAACTTTGTGGATGCTTTGTATTATTCAATTCTCCTTCTTTTGCACGTTGATGACATTGCCCATGCATCTGGCGGCACATGGGATGGATATGGGAATGAGTGCGGCACAAGCCGCAACGTTACTTTCTGTTGTTGGCGGCGGCAGTGTCGCCGGCCGATTGGTTGTCGGTGTATTGATCGACAGAATTGGGTGTCGCAACGCGCTGAGTATTTGCCTGCTGCTCTTGGTGCTCGCACTGGCAGGGTACACCTTCGCTTCGGGCTTGGTTTTGCTGTTTGCCGTAACCGCCCTCTATGGGTTCACTCACGGCGCACTTTTTGTTGTCATCTCGCCAACGGTGGCGCATTTTTTTGGCATGAAAGCACACGGTCAACTATTTGGAACCGTGTTGTTTTTTGGCACACTTGGAAGCGCGATTGGCCCGATAGCAACCGGTGCGACATTCGACATATTAGGAAGTTACACGCCGGCCTTTGTTGTACTTGGGGCATTTGCGGGTTTGGCGTTAATACTTGCGCGGGCCTTGCCGAAAGCGTCGCAGTTGGATGCGTGAAAAGCCGCGTCCCGCTAGGACCTCTTGCGACCTGCGCGACAGGCAGGTAAACGCTGCCTGACCGTTAAGAGAGGCACCCGATGTCGATTGATCAGAATACCGCTGCCAAAGTAGCAAAACTCGCCCGGATCAAGGTGGAAGACGATGCTCTTCCCGCGCTGGCGCAAGAATTCAACAATATCCTAGGCTTTATTGAGCAGCTCAATGAGGTGGACGTCGAAGGTGTTGAGCCGATGACTTCGGTCACGCCAATGCGTTTGAAACGCCGCGAAGATGTTGTGACCGATGGCGGTATGGCTGACACCGTGATGTCCAATGCGCCTGATGCCCGCGAAGGCTTTTTTGCTGTGCCAAAGGTTGTTGAATAATGACTGATCTAAACAAAATGACCCTAGCCGATGCCCGCAACAATTTGCGTGCGGGTGAAATCACCTCGGTTGAGTTGACCGAAGCCTGTTTGGATGCGGTCGATGCTGCGGATGCTTTGAACGCATTTGTGCACAACACGCCGGAATTGGCGCTAGAGCAAGCACAAGCCGCCGATGTGCGCCTCGCCGAAGGTGATGCACCGTCGATGTGTGGTTTGCCGCTGGGCATCAAAGACTTGTTTTGCACCAAAGGCGTGCCGTCCCAAGCGGCCTCTGCCATCTTAAATGGTTTCAAGCCAGAGTATGAGTCGACCGTCAGTCAAAACCTGTTTGACGCTGGTGCTGTGATGCTCGGTAAGTTGAACATGGACGAATTCGCGATGGGTTCATCCAACGAAACGTCTACCTACGGCGATGTCATCAATCCTTGGCGCCGAGGGAACGACGCCATACCGCTAACACCAGGCGGTTCGTCCGGCGGATCGGCTTCTGCAGTTGCAGCAGATCTTTGTCTTGCGGCGACCGGAACCGATACAGGTGGCTCAATCCGTCAACCCGCTGCCTTTGCAGGTATCACGGGTATCAAGCCGACTTATGGCCGTTGCTCGCGCTGGGGGATCATTGCGTTTGCCTCATCGCTTGATCAGGCGGGTCCAATGACCAAGACCGTGCGCGACTCTGCCATTATGCTTGAGGCAATGTGTGGCCACGACGCAAAAGATTCGACCAGCGCGGACATTCCCGTGCCAAATTTTGAAGCGATGTTAACCGGTGACGTTCGCGGCAAAGTCATCGGTATTCCAAAAGAATACCGCATGAACGGCATGCCAGCCGAAATTGAGCAGCTTTGGGCAGACGGCACAGCGATGTTGAAAGACGCAGGGGCTGAAATCCGCGACATCACCCTGCCACACACAAAATACGCGTTGCCAGCGTACTACGTGATTGCGCCGGCTGAGGCGTCCTCAAACCTTGCGCGCTACGATGGTGTCCGTTACGGCCACCGCGCCACGCTTGAGGCAGGCGACGGCATCACCGAAATGTACGAAAAGACCCGTGCCGAGGGTTTCGGCCCTGAGGTGCAGCGCCGTGTGATGATCGGCACTTACGTTCTGTCTGCAGGCTTCTATGACGCTTATTACAACCGTGCCCGCCGCGTTCGTGCTTTGATCAAGAAAGATTTCGAAGACGTGTTTGCCGCCGGTGTTGACGCGATCCTGACACCAGCCACTCCGTCAGCGGCCTTTGGTCTGGGTGAGATGAAAGATGCCGATCCGGTGCAGATGTATCTCAACGATGTGTTCACCGTGACCGTGAACCTTGCTGGATTGCCCGGTATCTCGATCCCAGCAGGTCTCGATGCGCAAGGTCTGCCCTTGGGACTTCAGTTGATCGGCAAGCCGTGGGAAGAGGGTGATTTGCTAAACACCGCCTACGCACTTGAGAATGCGGCTGGTTTCGTAGCAAAACCGCAAAAGTGGTGGTAACAATCGCCAACGGGCAAGTTTTGTGAGGTTTCGATGCAGCGTTTTCTACTTTTGGGTACGGTATTGGCTTTGGCCGCCTGTGAAACGCCGCAGGAAGGTGTGGACGACGTGCCGCCGCTAGATGCGGCTATCCCTGCAGCTTCGGTGATCTCGCAGGAGATCATATTGGATGGCTCAACTGGCTTCGTGCCCGCAGAGACACCAGAAACCCGTGCTGAGACGGTTGTGCTTGAGCCTTTGGATGGCGGAGATGAAAACCTTCAAGCTGATCCTAACAACATCGCTCCAACGCTGATGGGTCTTTCGGACGAAAACGATTTCGACGCCGTTTCGGACCGCCAGAGCATCGAAAGCGATGCAGAGCGTCTTGCGACCAACCGCGATAGATACAAGGTTATTGAGCCAACAGATCTGCCAAGCAGACCTGGCGAAACGGGGCCGAATATTGTGGCCTATGCTTTGGCAACCAACAACCCAGTCGGAGAGCCGCTCTACCAGCGTTTCTTACTGTTCATGACAGCAGACAAGTATCGGGACAATTGCGCGGCCTATGCCTCGCCCGATTTGGCGCAGATCGCGTTTTTGGCGCAGGGTGGACCAGAAAAGGATCCGCTGGGCATTGACCCAGACGGGGATGGTTTCGCCTGCGCTTGGGATCCTACCGTGTTTCGGTCTATTCAAAGCAATTGATTTCCCTTTCAGGCTGATCTAAGCCAGCCTTCGCGTGGAGGGCTGGATGGCTGCGGGGGTTCGCCCTCGAGGAAAGTCCGGACTCCTGGAAGCAATGGTGCCGGGTAACGCCCGGGCAGGGAAACCTGACGGATAGCGCCACAGAGAATAGACCGCCGTGGTTTTTTGCTGCGGTAAGGGTGAAACGGTGGAGTAAGAGCCCACCGGGGGACTGGCAACAGGACCCGCATGGCAAGCCCCACCAGGAGCAATGCCAAATAGGGATTTCGCGTGGGCTGATCTTTCGGGATATCGCCACAGGGCCGCTTCCGTCCAGAAATCCGGGTTGGCAGCTAGAGGCGTCGCGGTAACGTGGCGTTTAGATGAATGGTCATCCAGAGGGGTTCGCCCCTTGGACAAAATCCGGCTTATAGGCTCTCCACGCGATTCACGGTTTATTGACTTTTGGGTTGTAGTCTATATGTATCTCATTTGAGATACAGAAAGAAAACTTATGAGCTCGATGATCCATATTCGCCTTGATGATGATCTGAAATCCAAAGGCAACGAAGCGCTAGAAGCCATGGGGTTATCAGCGTCCGAGGCTGTGCGGTTGCTTTATCACCGAATTGTCTCAGATCAGGCGTTTCCGCTCGAATTGAAGGTTCCCAGCAAAACAACGCAAGCCGCGATGAACGAGGCTGACGAAATTTTGGCTACGAAGAAGGCAAGATACGCTTCTGCAGAAGAGTTGATTGCAGCCGTTGAAGACTAAGGGAACTAAACGCGCCCCGATCCCAAGGGCATGTGATTTTACCAAGCAATTCCATAAAGACTGGAAACGTCTTGAGCGTAGTGGCCGATTTGACATGGGGTGCCTCAAACAAGTGATGATGCTGATCGTTGGAAATGACGCGCCACTTGGTGCCGAATGGAAAGATCATTCACTGACTGGCAATTGGAGTTCTCATCGCGAGTGTCATGTCGGCGGGGACTTTCTGTTGATCTATCAAATAGACGCAAATGCGGGGAAAAGTGGGTCTGTCGTGTTTGTTCGGGCAGGAACACATGCAGAGATGTTCAGAGATTAGGGATAGAACCCAATAACCTACCATATCCCTGTTGACTCGGGCGTGGGCATCGCTAAAAGGCAGCTTCAAGATAGATTTTCGGGCGAAACGCGCCCGCCCGATCAGGAGAATACCCATGGCGAAGCCAACCACGATCAAAATCCGCCTGAACTCGACAGCGGGCACTGGCCACTTCTACGTTACTAAGAAGAACGCTCGTACCATGACCGAGAAAATGGTCTGCCGTAAGTACGACCCAGTTGTACGCAAGCACGTCGAGTACAAAGAAGGCAAGATCAAGTAAGATCTGCCCTCTTCTCAGTTTGAAAAGGCCGCTCTGATTTGGGCGGCTTTTTTCTTGCCTAAATTCTTTGTTAACTCTCTTAACATTGATCGGCGTCATACCCATATGAGGATCAGCACGTAGAATGTGTGGGACCTTTCAGATGAGGATAAGTTTATGACCGAGAAAAGCGAAGACAAAAGCTGGATTGAAGAGATTGAAGTTGTCGGCGAACAGCTTGTCGAAAAAATCAAAGAACTTGCGCAAGAAAGTCAGGTACGCCGAGTGCGCATCCTTCAGCCGGATGGGGATATTGCTGTTGATATACCGCTTACCGTTGGCGCAATCGCCGGAGGCGCGCTTGTTTTGGCTGCACCTATATTGGCGGTCGTTGGCGCGATTGCAGCTTTTGCCACCAAGGTGAGAATTGAGATTGTGCGCGATGAGGATGAGGTTGAAGCAGAGACCCCTGCGGAAGATGAAACGGTCTAAAACATTTTAGCCGGACGTTGATGCCCGCCGCAGTACTGCGGCGGCATCGGGCAGGTTTAAAAGACGTTCTTGAACCTCAAGATCCAAGTGGCCGCTGATGGCATGCTCTTTCAGCGCTTCGGACAGATCATGCGCCAGATCGTCGGGCAGAGCGGCCCTTGTACGGTTGTCCACCAACAGACTTTCTGCGGCGATGCCCTCGGCGTAGATGATTTGATGCTGATCGAACAGAAGCTGAAAATAGTCTACAAATCCGCCTTCGGATTTGACAATTGTTTCACCGTTCACCAGATGGCGTGCCTTAATCAGCAGTTCGGATCGGCCAGCCCCTAGCTTGTCTGAGCGTTGATAGATGAACAGCCGATGATCAGGCGACATAATCAGATCGTTCTCGTTGTGCATCGCACCCTTACGGATCAAAATCGGCGCAAAGGGGCCTTGGCCACGCACGGTCGAACGCCCAACCCAACGGATTTGCTGAATACCATCGTCACGCGTTAAAACACGGTCGCCAACCCTAAGATCTTCGATCTTGCGCTGTTCGCCTGTGGCCATGGTTATGTGGGTGCCACGGGCAAAGGAAACGCAGGCAACCTGCGCCAGTTTTTCACGCGCGCTGTCTGTATCGATGCCAACAAGTGAATAGTCGACCTTGGGTCGTAATGGGGCGAGCGGCAGTAGGAAAGTGCGCGAAATCACACCCTCGGCGTCAAGTTCAACCAAGACGATCGCCTCGGACGTAATGCCGTCTGGGGACATCAACGTGATCGTGCAATCTGCAAAAATCAGCGCGTCAGGGGTGCCTGTGTCAGTGTCTGATGCGATTGAAACTATGCCATCGTCACCAGTTTTCAGCGACAATCGCACGCGTTTTGCCATGGGCTCTAGCGCGTATATATCACCTTGGTTCAACTCATCCGAGATTGCGATTGCGTCATGCAGGTTGGCACCGTTCACAACAGCAAAAGCACCCGCCATGTAGACAGGTATGGACTGCACCGGTTGCTGCGGTAGCGGGTCGCTATAGTCAAAATCGTTCATCGCGGGCCTGTGATAATCGGTTACCAATTCTGCGTGGTATTTGCCGTTTAGATAGCCTACGAATTGGGCGACATAACGGCATTGTCCGGCTAGTTTGTGGTTTTTTATCATGAAATGGCAATAAATATCAGAGGGGAACTGGTCGCATGGATCTTGGAATAAAAGGTAAGCGCGCGTTGGTTTGTGCATCGTCAAAAGGCCTTGGACGCGGTTGCGCCGAGGCATTGGCTGAAGCAGGCGTCGATCTCGTGATGAACGCACGTGGGTCTGAGGCGCTTGAGGCGACGGCACAGCATATTCGCGACACCTACGGCGTTTCGGTTGAAACGGTGGCATGCGATGTGACGACTGAAGCCGGACAGACACAACTTCTAAAGGTTGCGGGACAGGTCGACATTTTGGTTAACAACGCAGGTGGACCACCCCCCGGTATGTGGACCGATTGGGATCGGGACGATTTCGTAGCCGCATTGGATGCGAATATGCTTACCCCGATAGCCCTCATAAAGGCTCTGGTTCCCGGAATGATGGAGCGCGGTTGGGGACGTGTCGTGAATATCACCAGTGTTTCGGTAAAATCGCCCGTCGCAGTATTGGGGCTGTCAAATTCCGCGCGCGCTGGCCTTACCGGATACGTCGCCGGAACATCGCGCCAAGTGGCCCATGCTGGCGTAACGATTAACAATCTACTTCCGGGAATTCATGCGACTGACCGCGCGGTTTCATTGGATAAAGGGGTGTCTGGGCTGCAAGGCATCTCAATGGAAGAGGCCAAAGCCCAACGAGAGGCCACGATCCCCACCAATCGTTACGGCACGCCCGAAGAGTTTGGCCATACATGTGCTTTCATGTGCTCTCAGCATGCAGGGTTTATGGTCGGTCAAAACATCTTGCTTGATGGCGGAGCCGTAAACACAACGGCGTAATATCTGATTTTAGGAAGTTTCGATGACACATCAAAGCGTTCAGGAATACTACGGTGAAACCCTGCAAAGCAGTGCAGATCTGCAGACGAATGCCTGTTGCACACCGGCGGATATGCCTGATTGGCTAAAGCCGGTTTTGGGCAAAATCCACGACGAGGTGGCAAGTAAATACTACGGCTGCGGCCTGATCGCGCCTGAGGCACTTGAGGGCGCGCGTATTCTCGATCTCGGGTCTGGATCTGGGCGCGACGTTTACGCGCTGTCGGGTTTGGTGGGCGAGACTGGTCATGTTGTGGGCGTCGATATGACTGACGCCCAACTGGACGTGGCGCGGGCGCATAAGGACTATCACGCACAGGCATTTGGCTACGCGACGTCGAATGTAGAGTTTCACAAAGGTTACATCGAAAAGCTTGACGAATTGCCGCTTGAGAAGGGCAGCTTTGACATCATCGTTTCGAACTGCGTGCTGAACCTCGCAACTGACAAACAGGCTGTTTTGCGTGGGGTTTATGACCTTCTTAAACCCGGGGGCGAGATGTATTTCTCGGACGTGTATGCCGACCGCCGAATGCCGCAAGAGCTGGTGGAGGATGAGGTGCTTTATGGGGAATGCTTGTCAGGTGCTTTGTACTGGAAAGATTTCCTTTCGATTTCGGCAAAGGTCGGTTTCACTGATGTTCGGATGGCCGAGCACCGCCCACTGACGATTGAGAATCCAAAGCTTGAGGCCAAAGTCAGCCCGATCAATTTCGCGAGCGCGATCTATCGGTTGTTCAAATTGCCCGAACTGGACGCGGGCTGTGAAGACTACGGGCAGGCTGTGATTTACAAAGGCACGATCCCAAATCACCCCAAGTCATTTGGGTTGGACGAAGAACACATCATTGAAACAAGCAAAGTTTTTTCGGTTTGTGGAAACACCGGCGCAATGTTGACGCAAACCCGATTTGCCCCGCATTTTGAGTTGCTTGGAGAGGGCCAGACCCACTTTGGCGCTTGGCCCGGTTGTGGATCACCTGATCCGTTTCAGGGCGCGATTGGCGACGGGGAAGAAGCTGCATCAGATTGCGGTTGCTAAGTCGCACTTGCTGCCCTTGCAGGGGATTGCTATCCACGCGTAAAGCCGATTGAAATAATCGGGATTGATGCGGGACAGTGGTGTGAGCCAAAAAACTCCGAGACTTGAGATCAAAAAACTCGTGCGGGCCTTTGATGGTCGGACGGTTGTTGACGACGTGTCGCTTTCGGTGATGCCAGGGCAGGTGACCTGTTTGCTTGGGCCGTCTGGTTGCGGAAAATCAACCACGTTGCGGATTATTGCAGGGGTCGAAAAGCAAGATCGCGGTGAAATCTACGTTGACGGTGAGTTGATCTGCGACGGGACCGCCACCGTGCCACCCGAGAAACGCAACATTGGATTGATGTTTCAGGATTTCGCGCTGTTTCCCCATCTTAGCGTCGCCGAAAATGTGGCCTTTGGTCTGAAAGGTACAAAGCACGAAAAGCGCGTGCGGGTTTCAGAACTGCTGAAACGCGTCGACCTGATGCGCTATATCGACAGCTATCCGTATGAACTTTCGGGCGGTGAACAACAGCGCGTGGCACTTGCACGGGCTTTGGCGCCCCGACCTGCGATCATGCTGATGGACGAGCCGTTCTCGGGGCTAGATAACCGTTTGCGCGATGGCATTCGTGACGACACGCTGGAAATCCTCAAGGAACAGGACGCCGCCGTTTTGCTGGTCACGCATGAACCAGAAGAGGCGATGCGCATGGCCGACGAAATCGCCCTGATGCGCGCAGGACATATCGTTCAAAAGGGCGCGCCCTATAACATCTATCGTGCCCCTGCCGACAAAGAGGCCGTGGCGTTCTTTAGCGATATCAACGTGATCCGCGCCTCGGTTCAGGGGGCACTGGCAAGCACTCCGTTTGGTCGTTTCCTTGCGCCTGGAATGCCGGATGGCCAAGAGGTCGATATCGTAATCCGTCCACATCATATGAAGATCGATTTTGACCGCTCTGGCAAAGGTCCAAATCCAACGATTCAAGATGGAGTGGCCGCGCGTGGCATCGTTGAGCGGGCACGATTTATGGGATCTGAAAGTCTCGTTGAGTTTCGGATGGATTTTGATGGATCAACGTTTAAGGCAACGGTCCCCAACGTGTTTATGCCTAAGGTTGGTCAACCTCTGTGGCTGACGATCCGGCGCGATCGTTGTTTTGTGTTTCCGGCCACTAACTGATCAAGTAATCCCGTAGAGTTTTTCCGGTCTCATCCACGAATAAGCCCGGCAAAACGGCAACAAACTTGATGTTGTTGACGGCTATGGCGTCAAAATCATTCAGGATTTCGTCCCAACAGACGCAACGCCAAATACGCCCGAAGAAATCGAGCCGCAATGGTCGGATGGTCGTGTTGCGATTGCCGATTGAGATGCGCAATTTCTGACGGGCAGCGATTGCCTGCCGAATTTGCGTCAAATGACGCTGCACGTTTGGTTCAGCACGTGTTGGGGCAAGTGGTGTGCTGTCTAGATCGTCACCCAAAGCCGTTTCAAGCTTTTCGATCATTGCAAGCGCGGCTTGTTGTTGTCCAACCTCGCCCGCGTCTGCAATGACGCTGAGGCCAAGCCGCAGCACCTCAAGCTCATCCCCAGATAGGCTGATTGGGGGTAGGGTGACCTCGGCTGTGGCACGATAGCCTTCGCCTTGGGTGCCACTGACAGGCACGCCCGTTGCTTGCAGATAGGCCATGTCGCGATAGATCGTACGGGTCGTCACACCAAGCATTGCAGCAAAGTCCTCGGCCTTATGGGTTTTACCGTCCTGAAGAAGGGCCGTGATTGACTGGAGGCGTTCAGATTTACTCATATACTGACAAAAACATGTCAGTAATGATCTGACAAGTGGATAAAACCTGAATAACCGCCGGAAAATGTACTGCCATGTGGCCACGCAAATCTTTTAACCTCGCACTGCTTTCGGTAGGCATTCCTCAGAATAAGAATTGGGGCGCGGTCCGTCCGCGCAAGAAATGAGGAGATAAATCATGCTTAACAATATCGGTCCTATGGGCTTTCTGCTGATCGCTGTCGTTGTGTTGGTCCTTTTTGGACGTGGAAAAGTCAGCTCACTGATGGGTGAAGTCGGCAAAGGCATTACAGCCTTCAAAAAGGGCGTGAACGACGGCCAAAAGGAACTGGAAGAAGCAGTAGCTGACGAGGCCGCAGATGAGGCCAAAGACGTCACCCCTGCAGAAGACAAAGACAAGGCGTAACGCATATGTTCGGCATGGGCTGGGCCGAGTTGATGATTGTGGGCATTGTTGCGCTCATCGTTGTCGGCCCCCAAGAACTTCCGATGTTGTTTCGCAAGATCGGGCAATTCGCTGGCAAAGCGCGTGGCATGGCTAAGGAGTTCTCCAAAGCTATGAACGATGCGGCTGACCATTCTGGCATGGCCGATATTCAGAAAACTCTGAACGCGGCGACCAATCCTGTGAACACAGCGCTTCAAGGCGTGAAGGATGCGACAAGCAGCTTCACCAAACTGGACCTCGATCCTGACAGCGAAACCGGCAAATTGGCCGCTGAACGCGCCGAGGCTGCTAAAAAGATACAAGCCGCCACAGCACGTGCATCAGCCGATCGTTTGGTACGTGAAGCCGAGGCAGCGCAAAAGGCAGCCGAGCAAGCAGAAAAAGACCTGCTAAAGGCGGAACAGGACGCGGCGACGCTATCCGAAGGTGCCTTGCTGGAAGAAGTTCCAACCGCTGAAGAGGTTGCAAAGCAAAAGGCCGCTGAAGCCGGAGAAACATCATGAGCTCGACGGATCAAATAGAAAATTCCAGCGCGCCGTTAATCGAACATCTGACGGAGCTTCGCACGCGGCTGATCCGTTCGGTTCTGGCGTTTGTGGTTGGTATGATACTGTGTTTCGCGGTTGGCGGGATGATCCTCGACTTTCTGCTGGTGCCGATCGAAAAAACCATGCGTGCGCTCGGCAATCCCAATCCGGTGATGCAGTACACAGCGCCGCAGGAGTATTTCTTCACGCTGGTGCGTATTTCGATGGTTGGCGGCTTAATGTTGGCCTTCCCAGTTATTGCAACGCAACTTTGGCGCTTTGTGGCGCCCGGTCTTTATAAGAAAGAGCAAAGTGCATTCTTGCCCTTCCTGATTGCGTCACCTGTTTTGTTCCTGATGGGCGCAGCTTTTGCGCATTACGTAGTTGTCCCGCTTGCGATGGCGTTTTTCCTGGGCTTCGCGGACCTGCCAAGCTTTGTTTCAGCGCTCATGGCCACCGGTGATCTTGCCGCAGCAAAAGCAGACACGGGCATCGACATCGTCTTTAACGGTAAGGTGAACGAGAGCCTCGATATCACTCTGAAGATGATCGTCGCCTTTGGCCTGTGTTTCCAGCTACCCGTCTTGTTGACGCTTATGGGCAAAGCAGGCTTGGTCAGCGCAGAGGGTCTGAAAGACGTCCGCAAATATGCCATCATTGGTATTCTGGTTTTGGCAGCACTTGTGACGCCACCCGATGTTGTCACTCAGGTGATCTTGTTTGTTGTGGTCTATAGCCTTTACGAGGTGTCGATCTGGCTGGTGAAATCGGTTGAGAAAAAGCGTGAAGATCAGTTGCGCGAAGAAGGCTTTTACGACGACGAGGACGAAGAAGATCCTCTGATGAAGGAATTCGAAAAGGATGACGACTGATCCTCGCGACAGAATTGCCGAGGCGCTAGAGCGAATAGCTCCGGCGCCTTTGGCGTCTCCGGACTTTGACCAAGCCGATGCGTTTGTCTGGCATATAGACCCTGACCGCTTGTCGCCGGTGCAACAGGTCAGCCGCGTGGCGCTTGATTTGCTGATTGGGGTCGACCGCTCGCGTAACACGTTGCTGGAAAACACCATCCAGTTCGCCAAAGGCCTTCCTGCGAACAATGCGCTGCTTTGGGGTGCGCGCGGCATGGGCAAGTCGAGCCTGGTAAAGGCCATCCACGCCGAAACCATTGATCAGGGTCACAGCCTGAAGATCGTCGAGATGCAGCGCGAAGACTTGCCAAGCGTTTCTCGTCTTCTCAATCTCCTGCGCGGTCAAGATCATCGCTTTTTGTTGTTCTGCGATGACCTCAGCTTTAGCCACGACGACCAACACTATAAGTCGCTCAAGGCGGTGTTGGACGGCGGCATCGAAGGCCGACCCGAAAACGTAGTCTTCTACGCAACCTCAAACCGTCGACACCTAATGCCACGCGACATGATCGAAAATGAGCGCGGTTCAGCGATTAACCCGTCCGAAGCGGTTGAAGAAAAAGTCTCGCTTTCGGATCGTTTCGGTCTCTGGCTCGGGTTCCACGCCTGCTCACAGGACGACTACCTTGATATGATCCGTGGCTACTGCGCCGCTTACGGGGTTGAGATTGACGAAGACACTCTCTGGGCCGAAGCCATCGAATGGCAAGCCACACGTGGCTCCCGCTCTGGCCGCGTCGCTTGGCAATACTTCACCGATCTTGCCGGTCGACGAGGCATAAAACTCGACTAATCTTTATCTTGCCCAAAATACCTCGGGGGTTTCAAAGGGGGCAGCGCCCCCTTTGCCTAGCCGGATGAGTGCTCCCCTCGGTTGTCTGGCATTCTGTTTCCCAAAATGAAATCCTACAGAATAGATTGAAATTGTGATCGTCTGCCGCCAGTGTATCTTACGATCTGAAACTGAGGATATGAGCATGTCAAAACACGGATATGAATCTGGCCGACTGAATTTGCCATTCGTTGGCATTTGCACATTTGGGAAATACCCCTACGTCGAGGACTGGGATGCGATTGATGCGGATGTTGCCGTACTTGGAGCGCCGTTTGATTTTGGTTGCCAGTGGCGTTCGGGCGCGCGCATGGGACCACGCGCCATCCGCGAGGCCTCGACCCTGTTTTCCTTTGGACATGCCGGCGCCTATGACCATGAGGACGACGTCACTTATCTAGACCCCGCAGAGGTCACTATCGTCGATATCGGAGACGCGGATATCGTCCACACCAACACGGAAATGAGCCACGCCAACATCGAATATGGTGTGCGTAGAATCCTGGCGGCGGGGGCCATACCCGTGGTTCTCGGTGGGGATCACTCGGTTAACATCCCGTGCATCAACGCCTTTGATGAGCAAGAGCCAATCCATGTGGTCCAGATCGACGCGCATCTGGATTTCGTCGATGAACGTCACGGCGTGCGGTTCGGGCATGGAAACCCAATGCGTCGTGCAGCCGAAAAGGACTATGTGACGGGGCTCAGCCAGATTGGCATCCGAAATGTCTCGTCTACCGCGAAAGATGGTTATGTCGATGCCCGCGCTATGGGATCCGACATCCAATCGGTCCGACAGTTTCGCAAGATGGGTGTTGATGCGATGCTTGAGCGCATTCCTGAGGGCGTGCGCTACTACGTGACGGTCGATATCGACGCGTTCGATCCTTCAATTGCTCCTGGAACCGGTACGCCTAGCCATGGTGGGTTCCAATACTACGAAGTGCTCGAATTACTGGCGGGACTGGCGAAACGGGGTCAGATCGTCGGGTTTGATCTCGTCGAAGTTGCACCTGATTATGACCATTCCGGATCAACAACGACGCTTGCTGCGCAATTGTTGATGAACGTGATCGGACGCGTCCTGCGCGAGAAGAAAGCGCGGGCTTAGACGGTATTAGTCTCTACTTGAGATATTCCATCGGATTCACACTGTCTGAACCCAACCGGACTTCGAAGTGCACAAATGAAGGGCTGCCTGCGCGCACACTGCCGATGACCTGGCCACGTGATACCCTATCGCCTTTGGCGACCGTTGGTTTTTCAACATGGGTGTAGACTGTCAGCAAATTGCCTGAGTGTTTGATCACGATGATATCGACGCCGTTGGTGTCTTGCACGATTGCGCCCACCGTTCCGGCCTCGGCAGCTTTGACCGCAGCGCCAGCAGTCGCGGCGATGTCGACGCCTTCGTTGACGCCCTTCTCATAGGCTTTCAGGATATCACCTTGCACAGGATACCCCAGACGACCGCCCTCATCCGCTGCCGGCGCAGGGGTTGGCTGAGCAGGCTCAGGCGTCACTGTTGGGGTAACAACCGCAACTGGTGTGGAAACCGCAGGTTCGTTCAGCGGCAACGCTGTCGAGGCGCTTGGTGGGGCCGGAGTGACGGTGCTGCCAGTTCCCGGTTGTGTCACGATATCTTCGAACACGTCAGTTCGATCATTACTTCCCGCGCGAGGGATGACAGGTACAAGAAGATGTTGGCCTTCACGGATAGTAAAGTCCGCATCTAGGCTGTTCCACTCTGACAGCGCTTTGATCGAGACGTTATAAAGACGCGCAATTGTAAAGGCAGTCTCTCCACGTTCTACACGGTGCTTGATTGGCTCAAGACCTGTTTGCGGCAATACATTCATGCCCGAGTTGTCAGTGAGTTGCGAAGCATTGGTATCCGCCGAGATCGCGCCGCGATCAATAGCGGAACCCGCTAGTTCAGTGATGTCAATTTCCGAGATCGGTCGGATTGGACCTGTACCAAACGCGCCTGTTGCGGGCGAAGGCTCGGACACCCGAGACGGCAAGGCAAGAACTTCGCCCGAGCGAAGGACATCTGTCGACTTCAATCCATTGTAGTTTGCCAAGGCGTCTGCGCCGATGCCAACCCGCGAGGCGACGTCTGCAACGGTGTCGCCACGCAAAGACACGACAACCTGAAAGTTCGGATAGGATATCACACCGCGTGAATCTGGTTCCGGACGTGGGGCCGCTGCGATACCCGCTGCAAGCGACGTATCCAATGCGCCCATTTCGCCGCGAAAATCCAAATCAAATTGGCGGTCGCAGGCCGTCAACAATGCGGCTGCAGAGACTGCAGCGATCAATGCGGCGCGTTTTCTGTTTACTCGTTTACCCAGATGACTCATGTCTCGATCCTCAAAACCGGGCTTTTGCATGTCTGCAAAACTACCCGAAAAGTGGCCGTTTATTCGCGTCCTAGTCCCTCAACCAAGGGGACAAAACGCACGGCTCTCAGTTCATCATACTCGTATCCGTCGTCCGTTCGTGTGACGCGGATCAAATCTTGAACCGCGTTGGATTGGCCGACAGGCACCACCATGATACCGCCGATTTTCAATTGCGCCAATAGCGGGCCGGGTGGATCTTCGGCGGCGGCGGTCACAAGGATACGATCAAAGGGGGCTTGATCGATCAATCCGTGGCTGCCATCGCCAACCAAAGTTGTGATATTTCCCAGATCCAAAGCCTCAAATATCTTCTTGGCTTTGGCCACAAGGCTGGCATAGCGATCCACTGTGTAGACCCTGCGCGCCAGTTGCGACAGGATTGCGGCTTGATAGCCTGATCCAGTGCCAACTTCGAGAACCTTATCGCGCGGTTGCACGTTCAGAGCTTGTGTCATCAACCCAACTACCGAAGGCTGACTGATCGTCTGACCGCAAGGGATCGGTAGGGGAACGTCTTCGTAGGCGCGGTCTGAAAAGATGCCTTTGACGAAATGGGCACGGTCTGTACGTTCCATTGCCTGCAAAACACGTTGATCGGTCACGCCTTGGGTGCGAAGCGTGTAGACGAATTGCATAAGGGTTTCGGCGGCAGTGTTCATCATTGCAGCGCCTCGTCTAGTTTTGAAAGTGTACGGTAATCGGTCAGGTCAGCGACCATCGGCGTTACCGATATATATCCATCGAGATTCACACCAGCATCGGTTTCAGCGCCAACCGGTGCGCGCTGGTCGCCACCTTTGATCCATAGGAAACGGCGACCCGAAGGCGATTGATGGGCCTCGGCGCCAAAGTTTGTTCCTTCGCGACGGCCTTGGCGCACGGCTTTGGTGCCTTTGACGTCTGAGGCTGGCACGGGCGGGAAGTTCACATTGTAGAACAGACGATAATCGCCGGATTCTGACAGCTCGGCGTTGAGGATGGCGCGAACCGTCGCGGCGCCGTGAACGCGTGAAGCCTCAAACGGGTCGTCTGCATCTTTGTTCTGAGGACCATAGTATTGCGAGAGGGCAATAGCAGGAACGCCTTGCAGAGCGGCCTCCATAGCGCCGCCAATGGTGCCAGAATAGAGCGTGTTCTCGGCCGAGTTATTGCCACGGTTTACGCCCGACAGAACTAAGTCGGGGCGCTTGTCGATCATGACATCATGCAAGGCCACAAGCACGCAGTCGGCTGGGCTTCCCTCGGCCGCATAGCGGCGTTCGTCCATCTGCGAAACCATCATCGGGTGGGTGTAGCTGATGCAGTGACCAACGCCCGATTGCTCAAATGCGGGGGCGACGGTCCAAACTTCACCGTCTGGTCCGGCAACTTCATGGGCGATTTGCGCCATGACCTCGAGGCCGGGCGCATTTATGCCGTCGTCGTTGGTGATTAGAATGCGCATGCCCGAACCCTCTACGCGTATTTTTTAGGGAAGTCTTAGGTTAGGCGCGCACGCGCGGCAAGCCTTGGAACAGCTTTAGGGCGATCCAAAAGACAAACCGATTCTATTATGCAACGCCCCTAAAGCAGGTCTGCGTCAGCCAATAGGCGTTTAGCCTCGTCGTTGATGTCATGTAGAGGCGCACGATCTTCACCTGGAAAAAAGCGGGCGCGAAGGGCAGTTGGCATGGGTTTCGGTTCGAGAATATGAACTTTCGGACCAGTCTTGACGGTTTCAGCTTGCCAAGACTTTGCCAATGACATTTGCGCGGCCTTACTTGCACCGTACGAGCCAAAGAATTTCTCGCCTGCTTTGTTGTCGTCAAAGAATAGCGCGGTTCCCGTATCGCCAAGAAGCGGGGCAACGTATGGGATCAGACGCCCCACGGCTGTTGCGTTGCTTTCCATCGAACGTGAAAAGTCTTTGAAATTCAAATGCGCTGAGGGGTTTAGTGGTGCCGCGTGGATGGCAGTATGTGCCCAGATCGAAATGCTGCCCCAACGATCATAGATTGATCGGCACAGCTGGGCCATCGCGTCCTCGACCAGAATATCCATCGGTGCGAGGGTCGCCTGACCCCCTACGGCTTTGATCCGATCATCCAATTCCTCAAGAGCGCCAGTCGTACGACCGACAGCGATGATGTGATGCGTAGGTGCCAAAGCAAGCGAAAGAGCGGCGCCAAGGCCGCGTGATGCGCCAGTGATAAGGGCAACGGGCAATTGATTATCCTGTGTCATAGTGAGGCAATCCCATTGGTTGCGACGTAATTCAAGGTCAATTGCTTGACTTTTTCGCAGTTGCGGCGAAAAAGTCCCCACGAAGGTTTACGAAAGGGAAGGATTCCTCAATGGCCCGTGAAAATACTCTTATTCAGGCAGAAAGCCTGCTGAACAAATCAGCGCTTGTGCTTGGTGGTTCGCTACTGATTGCGATTGCTGCTCAGATCAGCGTTCCGATGTACCCAGTACCGATGACCCTGCAAACGCTAGCAATTCTGCTGGTCGGTTTCGCAATGGGCTCGCGTCTTGGTGCACTGGCCGTTGTTGCCTATTTGGTTGAAGGCCTTGTTGGTCTGCCAGTTTTTGCAAACGGCATGAACGGCGCGGCATTCGCTGGCCCAACTGCCGGTTTCCTTGTTGGCTTTATCGGCCTTGCATGGATGGCTGGTTTCGCTGCTGAGCGCGGACTTGCCAAAGGCGTTGTAGGAACAGCTATCGCAGCGATTGTTGCTTCTGCTGCTCTTTATATCCCCGGTATCCTATGGCCAATGACTGTTGCAGGCGCGACTGGCATCGAAGCTGGTTGGATCGCACGTGACTTTGGTTCGTACTACTGGGCCTACTTCATGGCGCCGTTCCTAGTTGGTGACATCGTCAAAGCGATTATCGCAGCCGTTCTGGTAACTGGCGGTCGCAAAGCGCTTAACAAGTAAGCTTTACTGCTACAGAAATTTTAAGGCCGCTCCTGTTTGGGGCGGCCTTTTTCGTTAGCGGATCAGGTTCGGGCGAATGCGAAGTTTTCGCCGTTGTTCTTGCGGTAAATGGCGGTTTAGCCGTTTGTTCATCACACCAAAGAAACCGATAATCACCAGCGACAGAATAATAAAATATCCAGCTAGGATCGGGTAGGGCACAAACGGGTTGAACGTCTTGTCCGCAAAATAGTTTGCGTAATAAAGAGCATCGCCCTTTTGTTGGTACGCAGGGAAGCCTGAGAAAAACACCAGAGTCGTTGCGTGGAATAAGAAAATCGACTCGTTGGTATAAGCAGGCCAAGCAAGCCGTAGCATCGTTGGCCAACTGATCTTGCGAAAGCGTTTAAAACCCGAGAACCCATAGGCATCTGCAGCATCGGTATCGCCCTTCGGGATCGACAATAATGCACCATAAAAGATTTCACCTGAGTAGGCCGCAGTGTTGAAGAACAGTACCACCAGCGCGCCCAGCCAAGCAGACGTGAACGGCGAAAAGATCGGGACTGCTTGCTTTAGGTTCAAAAACAGGAAGTAAGCAAAAAAGAACTGGATAAACAGTGGTGACCCGCGGAACAGGAAGATGAACCATTCGGACGGTTTTCGTACCCAGATCGACTGTGAGGCCTTTCCAAGCGCTAGCGCCGTTGCCATTACGAAGCCTGAGAATAGCGCAACGATCCCGAAATAGACGTTCCAGATCATGCCAGAGCCGATCAGCGTGGCCTGTTGGCAGATTGTAAAATCCGAACGTGGTAACAACCGCTCTCCAAAGCCGATTGAGCGAAAGGCGTAATCCGCAACGGTTTCCCAGCAACTCATACTGCGGCCTTTCTTTGGGCTTCACCACCAGCGGTGGCTTGCCCGTGGTTTAGGCGTTTCATGATGCGCTCGAGAACGAATTCCGAAACCTTGGTGAAGGCCAGATAAAACACCAGCAGGAAGAAGAAGTACTGCATCCGCCAATCACCATGCGGGTATGAGGTGAATTTGGCATTTTTGGTGCTGCCAAGTTCGCGGGCCCAATAAACGATGTCCTCGACGCCGAGCAGGAACAAAAGCGGGGTTGCCTTGATCAGAACCATCCAAAGATTCGACAGGCCGGGCAGGGCAAAGACCCACATTTGTGGGACAAGAATGCGCCAGAAGGTTTGGCGGCGGCTCATGCCATACGCCTCGGCTGTTTCAAGCTGGGCTTTCGGGACAGCGCGCATCGCACCAAAAATCACGTTGGCCGCAAAAGCACCAAAAACAATCGCGAATGTCAGTACCGCAAGGAAGAAGCCATAGGTTTCGTGTATCCACTGTGGCGCGTTGCCAAGGGGCAGTTTTGCCGCCTTACACACAATGAAATCGCTGCCTTGGCGAATGGGTTCGTTCCATTCTGGGCACAGCACTTTGTGGCGTGCGAATTCAAACGCCTGATCCAGTGCGATAACGAAGAATAGGAAAAACGCGATGTCAGGGACGCCGCGAACGATTGCGATGTAGCCTTTACCAATCCAACTGATTGGCCCGATCCGAGAGCGTGCGATAGACGCGCCGCCAAAGCCAAATGCTAGGGCGGTAGGGGCTGTGATCGCCAATAGAATGAGGACGGTTACGAATGATCCATAGAACGAAAAGTGCTTGCCTGTTGTCAGGTAGCAGGACAGCCATTGAAGTTGGCCTAATATTTCGGGATCAGTGCAATAACTAAACATATCAGATAATTAGCCCGCACAGCTAAACTGTGCGGGCTGAATTGTGTTTATTGGAACGTTGACGCAACTTCCCATTTTTCAATGAGAGTGTTGAGTGTGCCATCGTCTTTCATAGACTGGATCGCTGCGTTGAACTTCTCGCGCAGTTCGCCGTCGCTTTCACGGATACCCATGCCAACGCCGCCGCCGATCTGCTCTTGTCTGTCAAGAAGCATCAGACCGTCTTGACCCGCGAACGAGGCTAGATAGCTCTGATCAGCCAGAACAGCGTCTGCTTCGCCATTGCGAACAGCAGCTACAGTTTCTTCTGGTGTTGAGAACTCAACCAGTGACCAACCAGCGTTGGCAATGAATGCCGCTTGGATGGTTGCTGTCTGCGCTGCGATCACACCGCTTGTGACGTCTACGTCCATGGACGTTGCAAGGAACACAGATGGATCTGGTGGCGTGTAGGCCATTGTGAAGTCGATCACTTCGTCGCGCTCATCAGTGACGGACATGCCGGCGATGATTGTGTCGTAGTTGCCAGAAACGAGGTTAGGAATGATTGAATCCCACTCGTTTGTCACCCACTCGCATGTCAGAGCCGCACGTTCACATAGCTCGTCGCCCAATTCGCGCTCAAAGCCGTCAACTTCGCCAGCGTCGTTGATAAAGTTCCAAGGAGCGTACGCGCCCTCAGTTCCCATGCGGACAACCGAGTGGCTGCCAGCCATTGCCATGCCAGCAGAAATTGCCAGTACAGCCGTTGATAGGATTAGTTTTTTCATTGTTTTCTCCCTTAGTATTGAGTTTTTAGTCATGCGTAGTTGCAGACAAGAAACCACGCAGTCGTTCAGTTTGGGGCGATCCGAACAAACTGTCCGGTGGCCCTTGTTCCTCGATCCGGCCTTGGTGCAGGAACACAACGTGATCCGACACATCTTTGGCCATTTTCATATCGTGCGTCACCAATAACATGGTGCGCCCTTCTGCGGCCAAGTCTTTGATAACTTTGACCACTTCCTGTTCCAACTCGGGATCGAGAGCCGAGGTGGGTTCATCAAATAGCAAAGCTTCCGGTTCCATGCACAGTGCGCGCGCAATTGCGGCGCGCTGCTGTTGACCACCAGAAAGCTGTGCGGGCCAGACATCGCACTTGTCGCCGATGCCGACCTTGTCCAGATACTTGCGCGCCGAAGCTTCGGCTTCATCACGGTCGCGCCCAAGGACAGTCACCGGAGCCTCCATGACGTTTTGCAGGATGCTCATATGGGCCCACAGATTAAACTGTTGGAAGACCATAGAAAGATTGGTGCGGATGCGCAGGATTTGCTTGGCGTCGGCCGGGCGTCGGTGCAGGCCGTCACCCTTCCATTCAACGGGTTCACTTTTAAACAGGATGTCGCCTTGCTGACTATCTTCAAGCAGGTTGGCACATCGTAATAAAGTGGATTTACCAGAGCCGGACGAGCCAATTAGCGATACGACGTCGCCCTTCATCGCAGAGATGTCGACACCTTTTAAAACCTCCAAAGCGCCATAGCTTTTGTGGAGATTTCGAATTTCGATAACGGGCGTTGTGTCCGTCATTAAGACCTCATGCAAATCTGGGTGACCAATGCGAGCAGGCATCAGCGCTGAAGCACATGCAACTGTCAAATTGCAGTAATTGCAAGGAAATATGGAAAAGTTACCGTAGCGGTAACTATCCTCTTAGGAAGGCGGCATAGGGATGGCGAGGTATTTGTCGGCAGATATTTCGACAACCGACTTTAGATGAAGCGCATCTCTCGATGTGGTGTCCAGTGCGCCAATCGCTGCCTGGACCGCTAGGCGAATGGCTGAGGCATTGTTTCCCAGAGCCGTAATATAGGGCAATCCTGGGGTCGGTTGGGTTGTTGCAATAACCTCTAGCTGGTCTGAAAACGCATCAAAGCGGTTGATCAGTTCCCAAGTTAGGGCATCCAACGATGCAATATCGGCGGTACCGTTCGCGACGGTCTTTGCAGATGCTGCATGACCGCCAGTTTCAATAAGTTCCTTTGGTGCGTCACCTGCAGGAATGTGACCCCAAAACGCTGCCCAACCTGATTGTGAGAGGCGTTCGTTGAAAGCAAACTTTAGCGCCGAAATGTCACCAAGACTTGTGCCCGAGGTTTTACGCGTAACGATGACGCTATTGTAGTACCCGGGAGGGCAGTCGGCGACGCCATAGTCAGGGGTTCCTACCAATTGGACCTGTTGGTGTAAGCTAGATCTAAATGGCAATCCGCATGTTTGCGAAA
>ERZ1047821.409-NODE-409-length-33110-cov-9.253426_pt1 | contig 33110 bp, 25 predicted proteins | sample MGYA00383096_ERZ1047821 | MGnify/ENA primary metagenome ERZ1047821 (study PRJEB29581, sample SAMEA5548366) | metagenome | biome: marine; feature: coastal; material: water | depth 25 m | study: Short-term variability in the microbial, nano- and picoplankton... | reverse complement strand
ATTGCTATAGATTAATATTATTATCAATATTTTTTTGTTTTGGAATTGAACTTAAGGCACAAGAAAATTCTATATCTCAAATAGGAGAGGTCCAAAATGTTTTGGATAGACCATTAAATAGTATCAGTTTAAATTTATTAGGAGATGCTTCTATATTATCAATTAATTTTGAGAAACAATATTTAGTAAGAAAATCATTTATTCTAACTACTAAATTTGGTTTAGGTTATAATCAGGAATTTAGATTATGTATTTTTGGCCCATGTTCTTCTCCAGCTGAAAATTATATAACGATTCCTCATCATTTTACAGCAAATCTTGGAAATAAAAGAAGCTTTTTTGAAATTGGATTAGGAGGGACAATACTTCTTTATGGAGAAACAAGCGATCCTTATATTTTTTATCCAATAATAGGATATAGGTTTTTACCCCTAAAATCAAATAATTTAAATTTTAGATTATATTTTTTACCACCAATACAATTTGATGGTCCTTTTGGGCATCCTGAAATTGCTTTTATTCCTCTAGGAGCAAGTATTGGAATTAGTTTTTAGCATATTTTTATAAATAATAACGAGAAACCTATTCGGATACCTTTTTAGCAGTAAAATCTAGTAGAACAGTACAGCTAAGCCGATATTAATTTTGTGATTTAAATAGAGTAAAGATTAGAGTACTTTTCAATAACATATTTCTTAAAAAATCTAAAATCAAGCTTCTCACCAGTTACTTGCTCACAAAGTACATGGGCATCATATCTCTTTCCATTTTCATGAATCTTCTCTCTTAACCATTTTAAAAGATTCTTATTATTTCCATCTTTAATATCATTTAATAAATTAGGATTCTCAACTTTAGCTTGATTAAAAAACTGAGCAGCATAAAAACTACCTATTGTATATGTAGGGAAATACCCAAAACTTCCGTGAGACCAATGTATATCTTGTAAAACTCCAAGAGAATCAGATGGAACTGTTATATTTAAATATTCTTTATACTTATGATTCCAAATACTTGGTAAATCTTTAACTGATATTTTACCTTCAATCAATTCTTTCTCAATTTCAAATCTAATTAATACATGAAGATGATAAGTTAATTCATCAGCATTAGTTCTTATTAAACTTGGTTTAACACTATTTGCTGCCTTATAAAAATCATTTACTGAAACATCAGAGAGCTGGTTAGGAAAAATTGATTTTAATGAATCATAATTACAATTCCAGTATTCTATACTACGACCAACATTATTTTCCCATAATCTAGATTGTGATTCATGTATTCCAAGTGAAATAGTTTCACCAAGAGGTAAACCATAATTTTCAGGGAGAACACCTTGTTCATACAAAGCGTGACCACCTTCGTGAATACATGACCAGATCATCTCAGAAAGATTATCTTCATCAATTCGGGTAGTTACTCTAGCATCATCTGGAGAAAAATGAGTAGAGAAGGGGTGAGCTGATAAATCTTGACGTCCAGAATTAAAATCATATTCCATTTTTTTTAGTAATTCTATACCAAAATCCCATTGATTATCATGAGAATATTTTTTATAAAAAAATGAATCATCAATTTTATTTGATTTAGATATCTTATTAATAAATGGCACTAAAAACTCTTTTACATCAGAAAATATATTTTCTACTTGAGCTGTAGTAAGACCGGGCTCATATTGATTCAATAAAGCATCATATGGGTGTTTATCGTATCCTAAAATTTCACATTCTTTTATTCTTAAATCAACAAGCTTTGTAAGTGAATCTTCAAAAATTGAAAAATTGTTATTATCCTTGGCTAGTCTCCATTTTTGAAATGCATTAGATATTAATTTAGATTCTTCAATAATAAATTCAGAATTATATTTTGCAGCTTTATTAAAAGCTTTTAATGATAGATAAACATTTCTTTTCTGATCATTACTTAGATTTTCGTTTGAATTAAGGTGATTAAGTAAATCACCGTATTTTTTATATGTAGATAATTCATGAGATATTTCAGCTAAAGTTGATAGCTGCTGTGCTCTAAATTTACTACCATTTTTTGGCATTTTAGTTTCTTGATCCCAACTAAGAACTGACATAGACATTTTTACATCAGTTATTTTCCTCGAATGTTTAACATAATCATCATAATCATTCATAATAATATTTTTAATTTTTACAATTATAATTAATTTAGATAAATAAAATTAACTGTTAACTACCAAGTTATAAACCCTTAAACTAGATAAATACTTCTTAAATAACACTATATCATGACACACCTATATTGTCTTATAATTAATATTATGTTAAATTATATGTTTTATATAGGCCCTATCAATAAAATAATTAAGTTTGTATTATGAATAAATTGATCAAAACATTACTTGTGATACTTTTCATGAATTGTATTTCATGTAAAAACAAATGTGGTGATGGTTGTCCTGAATGGGAAAAATGCGAAAAAGGATATCAAGATATGTTTAGTACTACATATAATTGTAAATCTATCTTAAATAAATTTAACGGCGAATATTATGGAAATAGCTCAATAATATTTGAAAATATAAGTACTGTAAATTCAAACGCTATTGTAATTCAATTAAGTAGAAATGACAATTTAGGATCTAATACAATGACAATGCAGATAAATTTTAATGATAGTATAGTATTATTGAGCCAAAATTTAACTGTAGTTTTTACATCTCCAAGTAGTGATTCTTTTACAATTCCAAGTCAAACTTATTATGCTGAAGTTTATAATCCTACAATTGGTAATAGAGTTTTTACAAATGTAGTTTACGAAGGTAGTGGTTCAATATCTAATTCTGAAAACAATTATCTAAATATAAATTTCACTTATACTTTCTTTGATCAAACAGCTAATTTCCAGTTTACAACAAGTTAAAAATGGTTGGAATTCCCCTATTTATTTTCAATTGACTCAATTAAATATAGCAAATAACTTTTATGTTGTCTTGTTTGTAAATTCCCATTATCTGCTTTAATATTTTCTTCTAACCAATTTAAATTATAGTAAGCTGAAGTCTTGGAATGATTGTCGTAACTTACTTTAGATTTTATTATTGAAATTAACCTATTAACATAAGATGTTTGAAGATTTTGTCTAATAGTAGAAATATTCTTATTAAGATCACTTTCAAAAATAGCATTCCTCAAATCAATCATATAATATGGTAATGTATAATCATTTCCATATAAATTTGAATTCGTTATTCTAGTCAATACTCTAGGATGTAATAAGTGATTTAACAGACTATTTTGATAACTTAATATTCTCTGGTGAATTGATGGGTCATTAGAAACATTAAATCCTCTTCTTTGTTTCTGTAAATATGGCATCAAATCTTGTTGCAACAGCATTTTATTACTAAAACCATATTCTGCAATAATTCTCATAGCTTCTTTCTGCTTGGCTTTATCAACGCTAACAAAAGGTTTATTACTTGATTTCTGATCAATATGAGCTAAATCAACCATAACCCCCCCTATCTGTCTAGATACAATATTAAGAGCTTGGTAATAAGAATAAGCTAAAGTTCTGTATGATCTATACAATTCTTCATAAGTATCGTTTTCTTTAGTATATTTTTCTTGTAAATTTTCTAAAATATCAAAAATCATTTTGATCTTATCTTCAGAATGCTCAAGTTGATCACTTGAGAGATCATATATCATAGCATTTGGATCTGTTCCTTTTCCAGCAGATCTCATATCTAAAGCATCATTTGCAAAGGCTAGTTCTCTTTCTGTAGAACGAGATAAAATTAAAGAAAGCTCTGTTTTTTCATCATCGTTACTGTTGAACTCTGAATATCCGTATTGTATAGCCCAAACATCATAAAATCCAGGTTTAATATCAAAAAATAAGCCTTGGTTATTTGTGTCTTTTGTTATATTAATTGCTGGGTATTCCATTACTGATGAGCAAACACCTCTCTCAGCTACAATATCTTTATTATTTAATTCTTCATTTGTCAATAATGTACTTCCTTTAAAATTATGATTTAATCCCAAAGTATGTCCAACTTCATGTAATACTAATCTGTAAAGAGATTGTTTAACTAAATCATCCTTTAACTCATCAGATAAATTCATACTTTTAATATAATTAAAACCTAAAGAGTTTTCAATTTTTTGAAAATGTGAAGCATCACAATTTTGATGATATGAGTCATTATTTTCATTAAACAAATCACTTTGGTTAATTCTATTAGAAATATAAGACCATTCGAGCATAATATCAGCACCAAGTATCTCTCCTGTTCTAGGGTTAACAAATGATGGACCATAACCACCCCAAGGAGGATTCGGAGAAGATGTCCATCTCAATACATTATATCTTATATCACCTGCATCCCATTCTGCAGTATCCGGCTGTATTTTAGCCTGAATAGCATTAGTAAAGCCTGCTTTTTCAAATGCAATATTCCATCTTTCTACACCTTCTTTAATAATTTGGCGATATTCTGTAGGTGTTGTATTTTCAATCCAATAAACAATTGGTTTAATAGGCTCAGACAACTCTACTGCTGAATCTTTCTTTTCTAATCTCCATCTTTGGATAAAATCCCTATAATTTACTTGATCTAAAGTAGTCATGTGATTGGATTGAGTTGTAAAGTAGCCAATTCTAGAGTCGTCAGCTCTTGAATTATAATTATCATCAGGCATTTTGACAAGACTATGCTGAACTAAAATTGAAATATTTCTTGAATCAGTAACTGCTCCACTTCCTCTTTTTGATGGATATTTACTTTCATAAAAATAATTCACTATAACATCAGTATTCTCTGGGTAACTCTTAATATTATGATATCTTGTTTTACTTTTACTCAGATTTCCTAATCTAAAACCCTTGTATCCTGGGGGGTAAGAATATTTAACTTGCTGAAAAGACTCATTCAAAAATATATTATCAGCACTAATTAAGAATTTAGTTTTATCATTATTTTCTGCTATAATATTTTCAGAAATAATTAAAGGTGTATTTATATTAGCATTTGAAGCTTTAGAAAGTGGACTTTCTGCATCATAATAATATTTAGTATTGGTAATTGTAAAATCAATCTTATTATAAAATTTATTAATTTTAATAATCTTTGAACCTCTGTAGGATCCCTTAGCAGCTCCAGCATCGAGAACACCATTTTCTATATAGCTGAAATAAATAAATTCTTTACCAACATGTGAAGTGTCAATTTCAATATATGATTTTCCATCTTTTTTACTTTGATAAATTTTAAATAAACCATCAAAAAGCTCACAACCTTTTGTTTTTTGCTGAATCTTATCTAGAACTTCAGCTTTTTTTACTTTTTTAAATTTGCTTTGAGAAAATAATCCTGAACTAAAAAATATAGAAAATAGTAATATTAATATGCTTTTGTTTGTCATTTTTTAAAAATTAAGTTAAAAGTATTTTTAATTGAAATCTATAAATCGGCGAGGTACTGCTTCATTAATTCAGATTTTTTGTAATCACCATTTAGGTAATATAATTGTTTTAAAGACAATAAAGTATTCTTATCTTTATTATCTAAATCAAATGCCATCTCAAGAAAAGGTAGAGCTTTAGAGAAAGAGTTTTCTGCCTGAGATTTAAGTTTTTTGTATGTTGTGTTATTTGATGTATTATTAGCTTTATTATTTGTTTCAACACCAGCATTAAAGTATAATGCACCTAAATTATAATTAGCGCCAAATGAAGATTTATTTAATTCTAAAGAAATCAAGTAATCGTTTTCTGCATTAACAAAATCACCCTTCTGATCATACATAGTTGCCCTATTAAAGTATAATAAATCATTTTCAGGGTCAAGCTCTATAGCTTCACTAAGTTTAGTTATTAGTTCTGTAGTTCTGCCAAGCTGAATATATAAGTTAATCTCGGTATTAATAAGACTTTGATCGTCCTCAAACATATCTCTTCCTAAATTAAGATAATTAATAGCTTGATCAGTATTACCTTCTTCAATAAATATATTGCTCATGTGGATATAGATAGCTGGTTCATTAAAGTTCATGTCAATGAGTTGCTGTAGTAAATCTTTTGATTTTACATTATCATTCATTTTCTTTGATGCAAAGAAAGAATTAAACAATATAGTTTCTTTAGAAATATTTCCTCTTTTCAATTGATTTTCTTCATCAAAAGGAATAATATCAAAAATTGCTGTATACAGCTTAATAGCTCTTTCATAATTAGCTGCATTAAACTCCTCAATCGCAAGATTAAAAAGTTTATATGCACATTGAACTATGCCTGATATAATATCTTCTTTATTTGTCCATTTTCTTACAATTACTCTACCTTTTTTATCTTCTTGTAAACATTTAATATGTGCCTCAGTTGCTTTCAAAATTGCATCTTTATCAAGTTCAGCTTCTTTAATAGCTATTTGCAAATAAATTGGAGCTCTATAATTCCACATCTTAGCGCTGTTAGATGTACTTTCATTACTATATGCTTCATCAATATATTTTTTTGCATCAGAAAAATTTTCATTTTTCAAAGCTATTGATGCATTAACGATATTATGTTTTTGTGCCATTAAAACACTAGTAAACACAGTGCATAAGATTATTAAGATATTTTTTTTATTCATAATCAATTAGTATTTAATTTCTGTTATTTTAAAATTATAATTCATTCCATCTACATCTGAACTTAAATTCTTAAGCTTTTCTTTAATCAAATATTTATTTCCAACAATTATAATTGACATTTTATCTGGTTGAATCTTTGCCTTAGCTATAGCATCGATATCAGATTTAGTTATAGAATTTAAAACATTAGCTTGTTCATCAATATAAGAAGACTCAAGATCATGAGTTAAAATATTATTTAAAAAGCCTAACTTCTGACCTGACGTTTCATACTTTAAAGCCTCTCCTCCTAAAAATGCATCCTTTGTGAACCTTAACTCATTTTCAGTAATCCCTTTAGTTGTATAAGAGTTGTACTCCTTAAAAATCTCAACTAAGGCACTGTCTGTTGCTTCTGTTTTGACACTTGAAAACATTGCAAATGCACCAATTTTATCAGAAGCCATAAACATAGAATTAGCACCGTATGTCCATCCTTTATCTTCTCTTAAATTTAAGAAGAATCTTCCACTCATTCCTCCTCCTAAAGGATAATTCATTATTTTGGATTTAAAATGATCGCCAGAAGCATCATATTTATCAGATAGATGTCCCATTATTATAAATGATTGAGAAGCACCTTCTTTATCTAAAATATAAACTTGTGTTTCTTTCTTTTCTGGAAATTTAAAGTTTGTTGGAATATTAACATCTTTAGAATTCCAATTCTTTAAAAAATCAATCTTAGATAAAAGATTTTTTTGATTGATATCTCCAACTACAACCAATGAACTAACATTTGGAGAATAGTTTTTATAAAAAGATTTTACATCAGAGAGTTTAATCTTTTTAACTGTTTTTTTAGTCGCAATTCTTCCAAAAGGTGTATCTCCAAACAAAGTATTACTAAAGTGTTGGAACCCTACATTTTGAGCATTTTTCTTCATAGCAGAAATAGATTCTAAAGTTTGTTTTTTAACTCTATCAAAATCTTCTTCTTTAAATGCTGGTCTAAGCAATTTTTCTTCAGCAAGTGCCAATGTTGCATCAATATTTTTTGTTAGTGACTCGATATACATGATGGTTGCATCATCATCAGATGAAAAAGAAATTGAACTACCTAATTTTTGAAGTTCAACACTTATTTCTTCTGAAGTATATTTGCTTGTACTCTCTCCCATCATCATTGCTGTTAAATTAGAAATTCCAGTAATTTTCTTATCCTCAAGTAACGAACCTCCTTCAATTTCTAATCTAATATATATTTTTGGTAATTCTGTAGATTCAGTACCTATAATTTTTATACCGTTCGATAATATTTGTTTATAATATTCTGGTACCTTAGGAGCTTTAGCTTTTGCAGGTTTAGGCTGAATATTTCTATCAAAAGAATCTACAGGTCTGTTATACTCAAGACCAACATATTGTGGGTCTACATCTAATATCATGCTGATATTTGGATTTACAGAAATAATTGTATCTAATTTTTCAACATATGGACTTTTTGGTCTAACTTGGTTAATAACAGCTTTTCTATTTTTGATATATTTATTATAAACTCTCATTACATCTTCTCTTGTAACATTATTATATCTATTTAACTCAGTTGAAATATTATGCTTACCCCTTCCTAACCATTGCCAAGAAGATATAGCACTTGCTTTTGTAGCAATTGAACTTTTCATGTCCAAACTACTTGCTTCTAATTCTGTTTTAACCATAGCAAGATCTTCATCACTAAAACCAATATTTTCCCATTCAGTTATAGTTTTCCTAATCTGATCCTCAATATCATTAAAATATACACCTAAGTCCTCTTGCCAATCTGGAAATGTAAGAACAGTAAAATGAAATTCACCTGAAAGCTCTCTACATGGATGAGAAACATCTGCTTGAATTGCTTTCTCAGATTTTACAAAATTCTTGTAAAAGATTGATTTTTTTCCTTGTCCCATTAAAGCTGCTAATATATCTAACGGAGCCTCATCTTTATGATAATTTGGTACTGTAGGAAAAACAATATCAGTCAAAGGCAAATAAATGTTATCTGTATAACCAGTATAAACATCTGAAGATAATTTAGGAACAGAAGCTCTTTGCTTTCTTACTTCAGGCCCCCTATTAATAGTACCAAAATATTTTTCTACCATAGGAAGGACTTCCTCGGATCTTACATCTCCTGAGATAGTAAGTATTGCATTATTTGGTCCATACCAACGTAAAAAGAAATTTCTTAAATCTTCTAATGAAGCTCTATCCAAATCATCAACATATCCAATTACTGGCCAATTGTATGGATGAGATGGTGGATATAAAGTTTGACCTAAAATTTCATAACTCATTCCATATGGTTGGTTAATCTGATTCTGATATTTTTCATTAGTAACAGCATCTCTCTGGTTTTCAAATTTTTCTTGAGTAACTGCATTAAGTAAAAAACCCATTCTGTCTGCCTCAAGCCACAACATAGTTTCTAGGTGATTACTTGGAACAGTTTGAAAATAAACAGTTCTATCATAAGTAGTATTCCCGTTTAACTGACCACCTGCTTCAGCAATTATTCTTGGCGCTCTTTCATCTTCTACATGCTCAGTCCCTTGAAACATCATATGTTCAAAAAAGTGAGCAAAACCTGATTTACCCGCAGCCTCTCTATTTGAGCCAACATGATAAGTAACATGAACATGTACAATAGGGTCTGAATTATCTTCATGTATCAAAACTTTCAAACCATTTGATAACTCCCAAGTTTCAAAAGGGATATCTATTGGATTATTACTTTCAGATTTAATTAATTGTGCTTCTTGAATTTTAACTAAGTTATTGCTTTCAGGTTTAACAGTTAGAATTTGTGCAAATAACACAGCAGATACTAGATTGAATACTACAAATAAATTAATTTTCTTCATTATCATTTTCTTTAGAATTATTATTTTCATTTTCTGGTAAAATTGTTTCAGATTTAGCTTCAATAGCTTCAGTATTTTCTACAACATTACCATTTTCATCGAACAAATTTTCGTCCTCTTCTTCAAATTTAGAAACTTTTGCAACTGAAGCAATACTATCATTATCTCTTAGTCTGATAATTTTAACTCCCTGCGTTGCTCTACCCATTACCCGCAATGTATCAACTCCAATTCGAATAGTAATTCCAGATTTATTAATTACCATTAAATCATCCAAATCGGTTACATTCTTTAAAGAAATTAAGCTACCTGTCTTTTCAGTAATATTAATTGTTTTAACCCCTTTACCTCCTCTATTTGTTATTCTGTAGTCATCAATATCAGATCTTTTTCCATAACCATTTTCAGATACAACTAAAACTGAAGATTCAGTATCGTCAATACAAATCATACCAACAACTTCATCATTATCATTTGCTAATCTGATACCACGAACTCCTGCAGCAGTTCTTCCCATAGCACGTACCTTTTCTTCTTCAAATCTTATAGATTTACCTGATTTAACAGCCATCATTATTTGAGATTTTCCTGTTGTCATTTTTGCAGATAATAACTGATCACCTTCTCTAATTGTTATTGCATTAATACCATTTGTTCTAGGTCTTGAGTATTGCTCTAATGAAGTTTTTTTAATCACTCCTTTTCTAGTACACATTACAATAAAGTGAGAGTTGATATATTCTTCGTCTTTTAAATCTTTAGTATTTATATAAGCCATTATTTTATCCTCTTTTGGAAGATTTATAATATTTTGAATAGCTCTGCCCTTTGAAGTTTTGCTTCCTTCAGGTATTTCATATACTTTTAGCCAAAAACATTTCCCTTGTTGTGAGAAAAAGAGCATATAGTCATGGTTATTTGCCATAATCATTTCTTCAACAAAATCCTCATCTCTTGTTGTCGCCCCTCTACTTCCAACACCACCTCTATTTTGGGCTCTGTATTCACTTAAAGATGTTCGCTTAACATAACCTAAATGAGAAATTGTTATAAGAACCTCTTCATTTGGAATCATATCTTCAATACTTACTTCAGAAGATGAAAACTCTATATTAGATCTTCTTTCATCCCCATATTTTTCTTTAACTATTTTTAAGTCATCGGAAAGTAATGAAAACCTCAAATCCTCATCAGAAAGGATAAGGTTAAAATGCTTTATTTTCTCCATAATCTCAGCATGTTCAGCTTTGATTTTATCCATTTCAAGTCCCGTTAACTTTTGCAGTCTTAAATCTAAAATCGCTCTAGCCTGAATTTCTGTTAAATTAAAATCTCCAATCAATCCATTCCTTGCATCTTCAGGAGTTCTAGAAGATCTAATTAGTTTTATAATTGCATCTAAATTATCCAAAGCAATTAGAAGGCCTTCTAAAATATGTGCTCTAGCTTCAGCAGCAGCAAGTTCATATTTTGTTTTACGCACCAACACTTCATGTCTATGATCAACAAAATAACCAATAAGCTGTTTAAGATTAAGAAGTTGTGGCCTACCCTTTACTAATGCGATGTTATTTACTGAAAATGAAGACTGTAGAGCAGTGTACTTAAACAACTTATTTAGTACAATATTAGGAATTGCATCTCGCTTTAAATCATAAACAATTCTCATGCCATTTCTATCAGATTCATCTCTTATGTCGGCAATACCATCAAGCTTCTTAGAATTAATTAAATCAGCAGTTTGAGAAATCATATTTGCCTTATTAACCATGTATGGAATTTCTTCGACAATAATCTGATCTCTAGTAGCTGTTTCTTCAAACCTAACCTTACCTCGAATTACAATCCTACCTCTGCCTGTTTCAAAGGCAGAACGAACCCCATCATAACCATATATTGTCCCTCCAGTTGGAAAATCAGGAGCCTTAACGCATTCCATTAACTCAGAGATTTCAATATCCCCTCTCCTATCAATATATGATAAAATTCCATCAACAACTTCTGATAAATTATGTGGTGGCATATTTGTAGCCATTCCTACGGCAATTCCAGTTGTACCATTTAACAGTAAGGCCGGAAGTCTAGATGGCAATACTGAAGGTTCCTTAAGAGTATCATCAAAATTTAGATTCCAATCTATAGTTTCTTTATCAATATCTAGAAGCATATCTTCTGCTGCTTTTCGCATTTTTGCTTCGGTATACCTCATAGCTGCAGGATTATCTCCATCAACTGAACCAAAATTTCCTTGACCATCAACCAACATATAACGCAAACTCCAAGGCTGTGCCATACGCACCATTGCATCATAAACAGAAGTATCACCATGCGGATGAAACTTTCCTAACACTTCTCCAACTATTCTTGCAGATTTTTTATAAGATGACGAAGATTTAACGCCTAGCTCATGCATTCCAAACAAAACTCTCCTATGAACTGGTTTTAAGCCATCACGCACGTCAGGAAGGGCTCTAGAAACAATTACAGACATTGAATAATCAATGTATTTAGACTTCATTTCCTCTTCAATATTTATAGGGACAATTCTCTCTCCTAATGACATATTTTCTTTTTTATAAGTTAAGTAACAAATAAAAGAAATTTTCGTATTTTATAATAACAAAACACCACTTATAATAGCAGTTAGTTATAAACAATTTTTGTTTAAAAAAATGAAGATACATTAACATAAAAACGAAAATTAAAGTAGGTATCTTGCAAAAGATTTTATGACATTAAAAAATTAAACTATGAAAACAGAATTTTCAAACAGAATGAAAGAAGTCTTCAACTATGTTAGAGAAGAAGTTCTAAGGCTTGGAGATGAAAGTATTGGTGTTGAACATCTTTTTCTTGGGATTCTGAGAGAAGGCGAAGGCACTGCTATTAGAGTTTTAAAAGGTTTAGGAGTTAACCCTAAAGATTTAAAGGTCATTATTGAAAATAAAATTATAAAAAAAGAAAGCAGAACATCAGTGGATAAAAATAAAATTGAATTTAAGAAACAAGCCGAACGAATTCTTAAAAAATCCATAATGGAACAAAAGAATTTAAATGAACGTGAAATCAAGACAATTCATGTCTTACTTGCAATACTTCTCGATCCAAACAACATAATCACAATTTCATTTGAACACATTCACATAAACTACGAAATTGTTATTGACGAATATGAAAGGCAATATAACAAAGATGTAACTTCAAGTATTGATGATGATGATTTAGACGAACATAATGATGATGTTTTTGGACCATCAAGAGAAGATACGTCAAAAAGAAAAACTAAAAGCAACACTCCAGTTCTTGATAGTTTTGGTCGCGACTTAACAAATTATGCATTGGAAGACAAACTAGATCCAATTGTAGGAAGAAATAAGGAGATTGAACGTGTATCACAAATTTTAAGTAGAAGAAAGAAGAATAATCCAATTCTTGTTGGCGAACCAGGTGTTGGAAAATCAGCTATAGCTGAAGGCTTAGCATTAAGAATTGTTCAAAAGAAAGTCTCTAGAGTTCTATTTAACAAAAGAGTTATAATGCTAGATTTAGCTGCTTTAGTTGCAGGAACCAAATACAGAGGCCAATTTGAAGAACGAATGAAAGGGCTTATAACTGAACTTGAAGCAAACCCTGATATAATTTTATTTATAGATGAAATTCATACATTAGTAGGCGCAGGTGGTACAACAGGATCTTTAGATGCATCAAATATGTTTAAACCAGCACTGGCAAGGGGGGAACTACAGTGTATTGGAGCAACAACTTTAAATGAATACAGACAACATATTGAGAAAGATGGTGCTTTGGAAAGACGATTTCAGAAAGTGCAAGTTGACCCCACTTCAATTACTGAAACTATTGAAATACTAAACAACATCAAAAGCAAATATGAGGAACATCATAATGTAATTTATACAGAAGATGCTATAAATTCATGCGTAATTTTATCTGACAGGTATATCAATGACAGATTTCTACCTGACAAAGCAATAGACGCACTTGATGAGGCAGGATCTAGAGTTCATATAACAAATATTAAAGTCCCAGATCATATTTCGAAAATTGAATTAAAATTAAAAAATACAACAACAGCTAAGAAAGAATCTATTAAAAAACAAAAATTTGAAGAAGCAGCTGAACTAAGAGACAAAGAAAAGAAACTATCAGCTCAACTTGAACACTCTCAAAATATATGGGAGAAAGAACTTAAACAAAACAAAGAAACTGTTGATGAAGAAAATGTTGCAGATGTAATTTCAATAATGACTGGAATACCAGTCAACAGAGTTGCCTCAAAAGAAAGAAAAAAACTTTCATTAATGTCTGAAGAGATAAAGAAAAAAATTATTGGCCAAAATGATGCGGTTGAAAAAGTTGTAAAAGCTATTAGAAGGAATCGTGTTGGCTTAAAAGATCCAAGTAAGCCCATAGGGTCATTTATTTTCCTTGGTCCAACTGGAGTAGGAAAAACACAACTAACAAAGATATTATCTCAAGAACTTTTTGACTCAAATGAATCACTTATCAGAATTGACATGAGTGAATATATGGAAAAATTTGCCGTAAGTAGACTTGTTGGTGCTCCTCCAGGATATGTAGGCTATGAAGAGGGGGGACAACTAACTGAGCAAGTTAGGAGAAAGCCTTATTCTGTAATATTACTAGATGAAATTGAAAAAGCTCATCCCGATGTTTTCAATCTTTTACTGCAAGCACTAGATGATGGCATAATGACTGATAGTTTAGGTAGAAAGATTAGCTTTAAAAACACAATTATAATAATGACATCCAATATCGGTGCAAGAGAACTTAAGGATTTTGGGCAAGGAATAGGTTTTAACACTACTGCGAAACAAACAAATACAGCTAATAACAATAAAAGCGTTATAGAAAAGGCACTCAAAAGAGCATTTGCTCCTGAATTCCTAAATAGAATAGATGACATAATAATATTCAATCACCTCAAAAAAGAAGATATAAACATTATCATTGATATTGAAATGAATAGCCTACTAAAAAGGATTGAAGTTTTAGGATATAAAGTTACAATTTCAAAAAAAGCAAAAGATTTTATTGCAGAAAAAGGATTTGATGTGAAATTCGGCGCAAGGCCACTTAATAGAGCCATCCAAAAGTACTTTGAAGATCCACTATCAGAAATGATAATTTCAGCTCAAATAAAGGAAGGTGATATTATTAAGGTAGACCTGGACAAAGAAGGCATATTGCTTAAAATGAGCATGAAAAAATCTTTACAGAAAAAGAAACTAAAAAATCAAGAAAATAAGTAAACTAATTACTTTTTATCTTTTCGTTCATCTTCCATGATTTTCAAGTATGAATCCATAGCAGTTTCACTCATTCCCGTAAATGAGAATCCTCCATCATGAAATAAGTTTTGCATTGTAACTTTTTTTGTGTAATCTGAAAATAAAGAAATGCAATAATCTGCACAATCATCTGCTGATGCATTTCCTAAGGGAGATAAATCATTAGCAAATCTATAAAAACCGTCAAAACCACTAACCCCACTGCCTGCAGTAGTATCGGTTGGTGATTGCGAAATAGTATTAACTCGAACATTTCTCCTTAGCCCATAATGATATCCAAAACTTCTTGCGATAGATTCAAGCACTGCTTTATTATCAGCCATATCATTATAAGTATGAAAGACTCTTTGTGCAGCGATATAAGATAAGCCCAAGACAGAACCCCATTCATTAAGAGCATCTAAATCCCATGCCGCCTGCATTGTTTTATGAAAAGACAAAGCTGACACATCGTAACCCTTCATTGTCCAATCATAATTTTGTTCATAGTATGCTTTACCTTTCCTAACATTAACAGACATTCCTATGGAATGTAAAACAAAATCAATTTTTCCGCCAAGTTCTTTCATTGCACCTTTGTACAATGCAGTTAAATCTTCCATAGATGTAGCGTCGGCAGGAATTACTACAGAATTTGTTTTTTCAGCTAGAACATTGATTGTTCCCATTCTTAATGCTATTGGAGCATTTGTAAGGACAAACTTAGCTCCTTCTTCATGTGCATGCTCTGCCACTTTCCATGCAATTGATTTACTGTCTAATGCTCCAAATATAATACCTCTCTTTCCTTTTAAAATATTGTTTGCCATTGTAATTATTTATTTTGCAAATATAAAATTATTGATGTAATAAAGCTCTTGCATTATCAAATGCAGCTTCTGTAATTTTTTCCCCACTTAATAACTTAGCAATTTCCTTAACTCTTTCATTATTATTTAATGTAATGATGTCTGAAATTGTTTCACTATTCACTACGGTTTTTATCACCTTAAGATGTCTTTCTCCTTTAGAGGCTATTTGAGGAAGATGAGAAATAGCTAAAACCTGTGTAGATTCTCCCATTTTCTTCATCATCTCCCCCATCAATGAAGCTATTTCACCACTTACTCCACTATCTATCTCATCAAAAATCAAAGTATCTAAATTTGAATATTTTGATGAAATAAATTTTATTGCAAGCATAAGTCTTGATAATTCTCCACCAGATGCAACTTTAGATAGTTCCAAAAGCGCCCCCCCTTTATTAGCTGAAAAACAAAAAGAAACATTTGTATTGCCGTTTTGATGAAATGAATCACACTTTTGAAGAAGAATATTAAATCTTGCATAAGGCATTCCAAGTTGAGAGAGGCACCTCTCTATCATTTTTGTCACATTTGGAATAGATTCATTACGTTTTTTATTCAACAATGTAACGAGATCTTCTACAATTTTAAATTGATTAGAAATTTTAATATTCATATTTTTAATATCCTTTTCAAAAGATTTAGAAATATTAATTTTATTATCAATAAATTGTTTGTATTCAAAAAGTTCATCTAAAGAATTTACTTTGTGTTTTTGTAATAGGCTATTTATAATATCCAATCTGTTTGAAAACTTATTTAAATCATTAGCATTTAACTTAACATCATCACTAAATAAATTAAAATCAGAACTAATATCATTTAACTCAATAACAACACTATCAATTCTATCGTTAATTTCATTAAAATTGTCGAAATCTGACAACTTTCTTCTAAGGTTAGATAATTGAGAAACAATTCCATTTTCATTATTTAAATTTTCTTTGCTATAAGAAATAACTTCATTGATAGCTTCAATGTTTTCCAGTATAGAAATATTCTTCTCTAATTCATGTTTTTCTCCCACTTGAATGTCACAACGATCTATTTCATCTAATTGATATCGTAAAAATTCAATCTCAGAGTCAGACATGACGCCATTACTCTGTATTGCCTTAAGCTCTAATTTTAACTGATTATATTTATAATATTCTTTTTGATATTCTAATAATAATGAATTTGAAAGAGCAAGCTGATCTAATAGTGCAAATTGAGCATTGTTTTCTTTAACAAATATTGTTTGATGTTGAGCATAAACTTCTATAAAATTATAAGAGAAATCTAAAAGAACATTTATCAATACAGGTGTGTCGTTAATAAAAGCTCTACTTCTTCCCTCTAAACTAATTTCTCTTCTAACAATTGTATTTTTCTGAAAATCTAAATCATGTTCAATAAAGAACTTTTTTTTAGATTTATTAATACAAAAAACAGCCTCAATAACTGTTTTTTTATTAGATTTTTTGGATATGCGATCAACTCTTTTACCTAAAAGTAATGATAACGCATCTAACATGATTGATTTTCCAGATCCAGTTTCACCAGAAATAACCGTAAACCCTTTTTCAAAATCTATATTCACTTCCTTTAAGAGAGCATAATTTTTTATTCTAAGATTTTTAATCATCTCCCAATCTGATTTTCTTGCTTAATTATTTTTTCGTATTTTGTTGAGTGAGATGGGTCGATTTCATTTAAAGTTTTGTAAATTCTTGCTTTTTCATTAGGAAAAGCTCCAGAATAAATATTAATAATTTCATCAACTTTTGCATCAAAAAATAATTTTAAAATAAACGCAGAAGAATTTTCCCTGTAAATAGATTTTAAACTCTCAATAGCTTCTGTAATTTCAAATCTAGCATCTTCAGGGTTTTCAGCTAAGTTATCTAGTCCTAATCTATGATATTTATACATAACAGCATGAAAAGTGGAATATCGAGACTCCATTAAATCATTTGCAAGCCAATATCTATTCTTATCACTTTCAAATGCTTTCCATCCTTTCTCAGGTGTGTTTTGTGCATTATTAACAATTTTTTGAGCAATATTAAAATACTCATTACCTCCTTCTTCTGAAAAAGTGGCAAAATCCATTCCCAAAATAATATTAACATAAAAGGCAATAACAGAAGTTAAATTTGATAAATGTATGGCATTTGAAAATTCTAAAGATTGATATTCAAGATATTTAAATTTAAAATCATTATCAATATAGTTAAATAAAGTTGATTTATATGATGTGCCGTAAACTGGTCGTGTACTTTGAATCTGAAGAGTTCCTTCATATTCATCATTTGATATTTTATTACTAATATTAATCATAATGGTACATTCAATCTTTTCCTCATTATCGATCTTAGTGGATGTCCAGTTTTTATTATTTATAAATTCATAAATTTCAGTTTGCATTGTCTGAAACACTTTTCGATCACTGGTTTGTATTTGATTGGAATTAACTCTAACATTACATATTAACTCTTGTGCATTTAGAGAAAACACATTAACAAAGAAGATAAATATAAATATTAACCTTTTCATATATTTAACTCAATAATCTTTGAAACAATATCACTTGCAACTTCATTTTTTGGCTTTAACTCAAAATTAGTAAAATTTTCTTCTTTATCAATAATAGTTATTTGATTTGTATTATAATTAAAACCTGAATGAGAGTTGCTTAATGAGTTAAGAACTATCATATCAAGATTCTTGCTCTTTAATTTATTAAGAGCATTATCAGTTTCATTATCAGTTTCTAATGCAAAACCAACAATAAATTGATTCTCAGATTTTTTTAAAGCCATTTCTAATAATATATCTTTAGTTCTATGCAATTTAATTTCTAAGGTATCACCACTTTTCTTGATTTTATTTTCTGCAATATTATTACATGTATAATCAGAAACTGCAGCTGAAAATATAGAAATATCAGATGATTTAAAATTATCATTTACAACTTCGTACATTTCACTAGCAGATTCAACCCTATGTATAATGACATTTGTATGTTTTAATTCAATACTTGAAGGACCTAGCACCAAATTAACTTTAGCGCCATTATTTGCACACTCAATAGCTAATGCAACGCCCATCTTTCCTGAAGATCTATTTCCAATAAATCTTACAGGATCAATCGATTCAAAAGTTGGACCAGCAGTAATTAATATTTTTTTATTTGTGAATGGCAATTCTTTTGATAAATCCTTGATTATTAACTCAACAATCTCATTAGGCTCAGCCATTCTTCCCTCTCCTATCAAGCCACTTGCTAATTCACCAAATCCAGAGGGAATTAAAATATTACCGAAAGATTGCAATTTTTTTATATTATTTTTTGTAGATGTATGTTTGTACATATCTAAATCCATAGCTGGGGCAAAATATACAGGACATTTTGCAGAAAGATACGTAGCCAAAAGTAAATTATCACATACACCATTTGACATCTTTGCCATAGAATTAGCAGTTAGAGGTGCAATCACAAAAAAATCAGCCCATTGTCCTAGCTCAACATGATTATTCCATTCACTACTATCAGAATCTATCATTTCATGAAGAACTGGATTTTTGGATAAAGTAGACAAAGTTAAATTTGAAACAAAACGCAAAGAAGCCTCAGTTTGAATAATTCTAACTGAAGCTCCTAATTTCTTGAACAATCTTACAAGTTCTGCAGATTTATATGCTGCAATACTAGATGTAATTCCTAATAGAACGTTTTTATCTCTAAGCATTTTAATATCATTCTTCTGAAGAGTTTTCATCTCTCATATACAACTCATCATTAAGCAATTCTTTCATCGCAATTGCCCATGGCTTAGGAAGACTCTCATAAAATTTAGAGACTGCTATTTGCTCTTTATTTTCAAAAACCTCATCAAGCTCTTGTTGAGATATTGCAAACTCTTGAAGTTTTTCCATTAATTCGTCTTTCATTTTCTCATTAACTTGCACAGATCTTTTAGCCATCACATTAACAGCTTTAAAAATATTATCAGTTTTATCAATAAACTCGTTAACATCTCTTGTAATTGTTGATTTTGCAGCTCCAGTATTTTTATATTTCATCGGATTTTTGTTTTAATTCACTTAAAATTAATTTTGTTTTGTCGTATGTATTTTCTAATTCTTTCAAATAATTACTTTGAGGATAATTATCTTTAAAATGAGCATATGCTTCTATTGTTGCCTCTAATCTTTCTTTTACCTTTATACTAATACTGTTCACTGCTAACAAATAAGTAGATTTAACAATTAAAAAATGAACTTCCTCTCTATTATTAAATGATGGGAAATCAATAAGTACATTGTCTAAGGCAATAATTGCAGATTTATAATTTGAAGTAATGTAGTATTGCTTAGCATTTTCAAAATCTTTTTCTGAAAGTTTGTATTGTAATTCATCAATTAACTCATTACATTTAACTAACCTTTCACTATTAGGATAACTATCAGTAAATGACTGCAACTCTTTTATAGCACGCTTTGTGTTAGTAGCATCTAATGAGAAAACAGGAGCCTCATTATAAAAACAAAAAGCAACCATATAGGCACATTCCTCGGTATGCTTACTATTAGGGAAATTAATTGTATAGTTTCTAAAAAGATATGCGGCTGAAAGATTGTCACCAGTTGAATAATTACAATAAGCATAATAATAACTTACTTCTTGAATTTTAGAAGTTCCCTTAAAAACTGTTGAGAGTTCATTAAACAGTGGCATAGCTCTATTGTAATCCCCATTATCATAATACATTACAGCTTTTTCATATTTATAATTATAGTTATCACTTTTAAGTACTTTTTGATACTTACTACAAGAAGAAAGTAAAATAAGTATTAAACTAATATGTAAAATATTTCTCATATAATAAATTAGGGGTGCAAATATAGAGTCAATTAATGGATATTCCTAAAAAAAATTTATATCTAGTAAACAAATAAAATAATCAAATATTGTATGAAAAATAAAAGAATTTTAACCAGATTTAAAATAATATAAATTATTTCGAAATTAATTTTATTAAATTCATCTTGATCGAGCTACTTGCCTGAATTAAAGGTGGTCTTACGAAGCTATGACAAATATCTAAGATTTCTAAACATGCCTTTACGCCAACTGGATTGCCTTCGTCATATAATGGTCCGTATATATCATAAATACTGTAATGCAATTTGTTTGCAGCTGAAACATTTGAAGATATTCCAAATTTCACCATCTTGGACACAACTCTTGGTAGCACTTGTCCAATAACTGAAATCACACCCTGGGCACCTAAGTATATCATTGGTAGTGTCAAAGAATCGTCTCCAGAAATAACAATGAAATCTTTGGGTTTCTTTTTTATTATTTGCATTATTTGATCAAGATTACCTGACGCTTCTTTGATTCCAATAATATTTTCAAAATTACTAGCTAAATGCAGAACAGTATGAGCAGATATATTACTAGATGTTCTAGAAGGGACATTATATAAAATAATTGGTAATCTACAAGATTTTGATATTAATGAATAATGATTAATTATACCTTCTTGTGAAGGCTTATTATATGAAGGAGAAACTGATAAGATAGCATCTATTCCATTTAAGTTATATTCATTTAATTGAGCAATAACTTTTAAAGTATTATTTCCCCCAATGCCAAGTACTATTGGCAATCTATTATTATTAATCTTTTTACAAAATTCAATAACATCCGCTTTTTCAGAGCTGGACAATGTTGCGCTTTCGCCTGTTGTTCCAAGAACAACGAGATAATCAACACCACCATCAATGACATGATTAATTAACTTTTCTAAACCAATATAATCAACAGAATTATTTGAATTGAATGGTGTTACAAGCGCAACTCCAGTACCTTTAATTTTATCCATTTTTCTTATTAATTAAGTTAATGTAATGTTTGATCTCATTCATTAATTTCTGCTGAGATCTATCATCAGTTAAGGATATCATGAGATCGTATATTTCATAATTCTCTTCATATATTCCAATTTTAAAATGAGCTAATGAACTAGCTACTAAATATTTAATAGGTATAACGCTACTATCTGTCAAATTAATTAATATGTCATGCTCTTTTTTTATAAAATTATCAATAATATAATTTTGTGGCTTATAATACCAGTTTAGATCCTTTTTGTAAAAAAAATCATATTGAAGTTTAGGAACATGACAATAAGACAACTCCTTAGCGTTAACAAAACCCAAAGCTTTAACATCTTTTTTAAGATCAAAAAAAAATGAAACAAATGGTCGAACAAGATTAATTTGCTCTTCTGAAGAAGCATCGTATAAGATTCCGATTGATTTAGCAGATTCAAGATTACAAACTTCTTTTCTTCTCTTGTTAATTTTAAGCTCTCTTTTAAAAACCCATTTACCAACTTTCTTTTTGATGTCTTCTATAAATTGCATTAATTCAATTTTGCTAAAAATTCTTTTTCACTTAACAAAGCTATACCTAAATCTATGGCTTTTTGTTTTTTACTTGGACCCATATCGTTGCCTGCAATAACAAAAGTAGTATTTTTTGAGATTGAACTAACATTTTTACCTCCATGTTCTTCAATTATCTTTTTAATATCCGCTCTAGTATTATAAATAAATGTTCCTGAAATAACTATTTTCATATTCTTTAATTTATCTGAAAGTATAGAATCATCAAAATCAGAAACAAACTGCAAACCAATTAATTGTAGATTCTTTACCAATTGAATGTTCTTAGGTGAAGAAAACCATGATATGAGACTATCAGCTATTCTAGAACCAATTTCATCAACTAAAATAAGCTCTTCTTTATTAGAATTCATTAAAGTATTAATATTTTTAAACTTTTTTACTAATATTTTTGCTACATTCTCACCTACGAACCTTATTCCTAAACCAAACAATAGTTTTTCAAAAGGGACTTTTTTAGATTTTTCTATTGCTAACAAAAGATTATCTACTGATTTTGTCGCCATTCTATCTAATGGAAGTAAGTCTTCACGATTTAAACTGTAAAGATCTGAAACGTCATTGATTAAGTTCTTGTTTAACAAAAGTTCAATTGTCTCTACTCCCAAACCATCAATATTTATGGCTTTTCTACTGATAAAATGTTCAAACTTACCGATAAGCTGCGGTGTACAGTTCTCATTATTCAAACAATAATGCTTTGCATCACCTTCATTTCTTGAGAGCTTGCTATTGCATGATGGACAATGAGTTATATAATTAGTTTTCAGTGAGAATAAATCTCTTGATTTCAAATCAACGCTAACAACTTTTGGAATAATCTCTCCTCCCTTTTCTACAAATACAGTATCTCCTACTCTAATATCAAGACGAGATATCTGATCGGCATTATGTAAAGAAGCTCGCTTGACAATTGTACCAGCTAATTTTACTGGTTCTAAGTTAGCTACAGGTGTAATAGCGCCAGTTCTTCCAACCTGGAAAGAAATATTATTTAACTTTGTTGATACCTGCTCAGATTTGAATTTATATGAGATTGCCCATCTGGGAGATTTAGAAGTGAAACCCAATTCATTTTGCAAATCAATATCATTCACTTTAACAACTATACCATCTATTTCATATGGTAGCTTAGTTCTTTTCAAATCCCATTCATCAGTAAACTTTATAACCTGTTCGATAGTAGTATTTAACTTTATATCAGAGGATATGTTAAGACCCCATCTTTTTGCATACATAAGATTTTCAAAATGGCTCTTACTTGGCAAATCATCACCCAATATATGATATAAAAAACACTGTAATGGTCTTTTAGCTACCTCACTAGTATCAAGAAGTTTTAAACTACCTGAGGCTGTATTTCTAGTATTTGCATAAGGCTCTAACCCTCTATCAATTCTATCTTTATTAATTTGAATAAGACCATTTATTGTTAAGAATATTTCACCTCTAACTACAAAATTTTTAGGGTAGTTGCCATGTAATTTTAAAGGAATAGATTTTATAGTTCTTACATTAGCAGTAACATCATCACCTTTTGATCCATCTCCTCTCGTTAGAGCCTGAGTAAGTTCGCCATTTTGATAAGTTAAGCTTATAGAAACACCATCATACTTAAGTTCACTTACATATTCAAAACTAACATCTGTTAACTTTCTTAACTTATCATTAAAATCCATGAGGTCAGTAGCTGAATAAGTATTACCTAAAGAAAGCATTGGATACTTATGTTTAACTGAATTAAATTTATTTAAAACAGAACCTCCAACCCTTTGAGAAGGAGAGTTTATATTAAAATAATCAGGATTTTTTTCTTCTAAAGAAATTAGTTCAGATAATAATTTATCAAAATTAAAATCAGAAATCGTGGGCTTGTCTAAAATATAATAGGCATGATTATGAGCATTAATTTCATCACGTAAGTATTCAATTCTTTCTTTAATATTCATTAAACTACTTTTGGAGCGTAAGGTAAATGTGAATCATGTAAAATGATACTAAGATCTCCTCTTTCATCTCTTTTATAAACAAACGAGTATTCAACTTTCTTTTCTAATCTATTTTTAATCATAAAATAATTTCCCATTGCTAAAGCAATATTTCCCTCAATTATAATACTAATATTTTCAAATCTAATTGATTCCCAACAAGATAAAGCAAAACCTTTATCTTCATTAAATTCTTGATTATCTCCAATAAAATATGATAGTGCTGAAACTTTGTTAAGTCTAAACTGTGACTGTGACGCAAAAGTTGGTTTAAACAATACATCTCCATTTCTGAAATTATAGAGTTTATCTAAAAATTCTTCAGCAAAAGAGATATAATCTAGATTATTGTCAAATTTCCTTCCAATCTCAATAATACCATTTGACCATTTCTGTTGTACCTGTAAAACCTCTTCTTCTGATATTTGCATTTTTTATTTATATATTTAATCTCAAAAATAACTATTTCCAAATAGCTTTAACCATTCTAATCTTATCGTTTATGTCTTTTTTCAACTCAATATCAACAAAACCAAAACCAGAAAGTAAGATTTTTATTTCTTTAGATAATTTAGGATTAATCTCAAAAAATAACATACCACCAATGTTAAGTGATTGTGTGGCTAATTTAGCGATTTTGTTATAAAAAACTAAGGGATTATTATCCTCTACAAATAATGCAATATGAGGTTCAAAGTTAAGCACATTAGTATTAATATAAATCTTCTCAGATTCTAATACATATGGTGGATTACTGACGATTACATCTGTTTTTTGTAGATTATTAACCGAAAATATATCCTTACAATAAAAATCAACACTAACATTGTTTAATGTGGCATTTTCTATAGCAATATTTATAGCATCGTTTGATATATCTATTGCTGATACTTTAGAACTTGTAGCTTTTGCTAAAGCAATACTTATGCATCCACTTCCAGAACAAATATCAATTGCAGAATCAAAACTATCTTTTAAAACCCATTCAACCAATTCTTCAGTTTCAGGTCTTGGAATTAATGTAGAGTTATTTAATTTAAATTTAAGGCCATAGAATTCTGTTTCTCCTAAAATATACTGTATTGGCTTTTTCTGCTTGAGTTCATTAATTATGAATGTTATTTTATTTATGTTATCATTTTCAAGTGTTTTGGAAGAATTTATAATACATTCAGAGCGATTAAAACCAAAAATATATTCAATGCTTATGTATGCAATACTTACAATTTCTCGATCATCATATAAATTAGATAGTTCACTTTTAAATCTAGGAACAATATTAGATAAAATTTGCATACTACAAATATATTCAATTTAGTACTTTTGACGTATGCAAGAACATGAATTCTTCATCAGAAAATGTATAGATTTAGCAAGAAAAGGTAATGGATTAGTTTCCCCTAATCCGATGGTAGGAAGTGTAATTGTATATAAAGGTAATATTATAGGAAGCGGTTATCATCAAAAATTTGGGTGTAATCATGCTGAAGTTAATGCAATATCTAGCGTAAAAGATAAAAAGCTACTAAAAGAATCAACGCTTTATGTAAATCTTGAACCATGCTCCCATTTTGGAAAAACACCACCATGTGCAGACTTAATTATTAAATCAAGAATTCCAAAAGTTGTAGTTGGTTCAAAAGATAGTTTTTCTTTAGTATGTGGCAAGGGTATTGAAAACATGAAAAAAGGTGGAGTCAAAGTGATATTAGGAGTTTTAGAAAAAGAATGTAGAGAATTAAATAAAAGGTTTTTTATATCTCAAGAAAAGAAAAGACCTTATGTTATTTTAAAATGGGCTGAAAGCAGTGATGGATTCATTGCGCCTGATTTTCAGCCAGAATCTTTTTGGATGACGTCAAAAGAATCCAAATTATTAGTACATAAATGGAGATCACAAGAAGACGGTATACTAATTGGTAGAAAAACTGTTGAATTAGATAATCCAAGACTAACTACGCGTTTAGTTGAAGGAAAAAATCCTGTTAGAATAATTATTGACAGTAAACTCAAATTAAATATAAAACTGAATATCTTTAACGATGATGCAAAAACTATCATTTTAAATAAACAAAAAGAAGAAAGTGTTGGAAGTAATAATTATATTAAAATTGAATCTAATTCATCAATTATAGATATACTAGAAACATTAAATAAAGAAGATATTAATTCCATAATTGTTGAGGGAGGAACAACAACTATTCAACACTTTATCAATTCAAATCTTTGGGATGAAGCAAGAATATTTATTACACATCATGAGCTTTGTCAAGGTAGAAAATCACCATCAATTGACAAAAAAAATTGGAATGAAAAAAAAATTGGAACAGACTCTCTAATTACACTTCAAAATGATTAATATAATATACACTACTCTTCTTTTTAACATATTAATAATTGCATTTAAATTATTCGATAGATACAATGTTAACAACCTACAAGCACTAACAGCTAATTATATGACAGCAGCATTTTTGTCATTTTGTTTTATTAAAACAGATTTTTCATTTAGTGAAGTTTTACAATCAGATTGGATACTACATGCTTTTTCTATTGGTTCACTATTTATAATTGTTTTTTATTTTTATTCAATTGGAATTCAGAAAGCTGGTATATCAATTACAACTATTGCAAACAAAATGTCATTGATAATTCCTGTCTCAGCAGCTTTATTATTATATCCTGAAAATAATTCCTTAGATGTTGTAAAAATAATTGCATTTTTCTTGGCAATACTTGGTATATATCTTGCGACAACTGATGTTGGAAAATTAAAGATTAACAGAAAATATTTATGGCTTATAATTTTTGTATTTCTTGGGCAAGGAATTTCTGATGCAATTTTTAATGATTTTGCTCAAATATTCTCCAATTTATTAGACAATAGTAGTTTTCTTTTTTTTATGTCATTATTTATATCTGCTAGTATTAGTGGATTAATAATAATTTTTCTAAAGGATAAATTCAGTAACTTTCAAGCTAAGAATATTATATGGGGTATTGCTTTTGGGATTCCAAACTTCTTTTCATTATTATTTTTTTTAGAAGCACTAAATGACGGTTCAATTCCAAGTTCAATAGTTTTCCCTATAGTAAGTATGCTTATTGTTATTTCTTCATCTTTAATAGGATTATTTTTTTTTAATGAGAAGCTAAGTAGGAATAATTGGATTGGGATATTAATTGCAACCATATCTATTTATCTATTATCAAATTAATGAATATTGATAGATATAAAATACTTAAACCACAAAATCCAGGTTTCTTTAAAGATAAAGGCAGTCGATTTATTTCCTACGCATTTAATATTAAAAATGAAATCGAAGTTAGTGGGTGCATAAATCTAATTAAGAAAAAAGAAAAAAACGCACAGCATTATTGCTATGCATATATCTTATGTCCTAATAAAGAAATCTATAAATTTAATGATGACGGAGAACCTAAATACTCAGCAGGAAAACCAATACTAGGTCAAATCAAATCTAATGACTTAACTAATACCCTCATAATAGTTGTTAGATATTTTGGTGGTATAAAGCTTGGCACTTCTGGTTTAATAAATGCATATAAGTCTGCATCACTTGATGTTATATCTAAATCTAATATATTAATTCAAATTATAAAGAGTGTATACGAAATATCATATAACTATCAATATATGAATGATGTAATGAGAATTATAAAAGAACATAAAATAGAGGTCTTAAAGACAGATTTTCAAGTACACTGTAAATTATTATTTGCAGTAGAGAAAAGCAAGGAGAAAGAACAAATAAATAATTTTAAAAAAAATCATAACATAATGATAAATCATATAAAAACTATATAATGAAACTATTAAAAAAAATGTGCTCAATACATTCTCCATCAGGAGAGGAATATAATTTATCACAGTTTTTATTAAATTATATTGATGAAAATAAAAAAACTTGGAAAAATATTCCAAAAATTTATATTGGAGATGCATTTCAAGATAATATTATTTTGGTGTTTGGGAAGCCAAGAACAGCAATTTTTGCGCATCTAGATTCTATTGGATTTACAGTGAAATATAATAATGAAATTATTAAAATTGGAGGACCAGTTTCTAACGAAGGAATAATTTTAGTTGGAGAAGATTCTTCAGGCAAAATTGAAGGTAAAATAAAAAGAAAAAACGATAAATTATTTATTGACTTTAATAGATATATTGATCGAGGAACCTCACTAACTTTTAAAATGAACTTTAGAGAAAAAGGCAATTATATTCAATCATGCTATTTAGACAATAGATTAGGAGTTTGGAATGCATTAGAGCAAGCAAAAACACTTGAGAATGGAATAATTGTATTCTCTTCATGGGAAGAGCATGGAGGAGGTTCAATTGGTTACCTTGGTAAATTTATTTATGAAAAATACAATGTAAAGCAAGCATTAATTTCAGATATAACCTGGATAACTGAAGGTGTTAATCATGGGAAAGGATGTGCTATTTCACTAAGAGATAGTGGCATACCAAGAAAATCATATATAAATAAGATCTTAGATATTATTATTCCCTCAAACATTCCATTTCAATTAGAAGTAGAAGATGCTGGAGGAAGCGATGGCAATAGCTTACAGAAAAGTGAATATCCATGGGATTGGTGTTTTATTGGAGCAGCTGAAGATAATGTCCACTCCCCTGATGAGAAAGTGCATAAAGAAGACATAAGATCAATGGTCAATATTTATAGGGAATTGATGGAAAAACTATAGTTAAAGTAAAAAGTTAATCAACTCTAAATATTTAAGACAAACCTAGCTTATATGCATCTAAAGCTCTTTTGCGTGCAAATTTATGATCTACTATATAATCAATATATGTATCTGGGTCATAGTTTGGAATCCACTTCTTTACATATAGAAGATCTTTATCAAATTTCTTTTGTTGAGTAAATGGGTTAAAGATTCTAAAATAAGGTGCAGAATCACACCCTGTACCAGCTGCCCATTGCCAATTACCATTATTTGATGACAATTCATAATCTAATAGTTTTTCACTAAAATATTTTTCACCCCATTTCCAATCAATTAACAAATGCTTACATAAAAATCCTGCAACAATCATTCTAACTCTATTATGCATATATCCTGTTTGATTTAGCTCTCTCATTCCAGCATCTACAATTGGATAACCAGTTTTTCCATCGCACCAATTTTGAAATTCAGTTTGATCATTTCTCCAAATAATATTATCATATTTCTTCTTAAAATTAGAGTCTTTAACAAATGGATAATGATAGGTAATCATCATAAAAAACTCTCTCCAAATAAGCTCAGATAAAAAAACAGAATCATTTTCTCCCAATAGATTTAAAATATCTCGTAAACTAATTGTTCCAAATCTTAAATGCACACCTAGAAAAGAGCCAGAATTCAAAAAAGGGAAATCACGATTTTTAGCATAATCTTTAATAGATTTATTGTTAAAATCTACTACATCAATTTTTGATTTTTCAAAACCTAATTCATCTATTGTTGGGAATTGAAAATTTATCTTATGAAAGTTAGATATACCAATAAATTCGGAAGAAGAAATAGAATTTTGCTTAAATTTTAATAACCATTTATTTTTATAAGGAGTATATACTGTGTATGGTTCTCCATTATCTTTTAATACCTCATTTGGACTAAAGACAACATGATCTTTATACTGGAAATGCTTTATTTGATTTGATTCTAAAAGAGAAGTTATTTTAGCATCCCGATCTATTCCATATGGTTCATAATCTATATTGGAATACACCTCTTCTATTTCATAATTTTTAATTAATTCAAGAAATACTTCGATTGGTGTACCCTTTAAAATTAACAAAGAAGAGTAAACTTTTTTCAATGAATTATTAGTTTTATTTAAATGCTTATAAATAAAACTAATTCTTGCGTCATTACTTGGTAACTTTAATGTAATCTTATCATCAAAAATAAATATTGCTATTACTGGATTTTTAGATGCTAAAGCAATGTTAAGGCCTATATTATCATTAATTCGAAGATCTCTTCTAAACCAAAAAATATTAACCTTCATTACAAATTATATTTTCAAAGAAGATATACCTCCATCTATATTTAAAATCTGTCCAGTCACCCAAGAAGATTTCTTTGATAATAAAAATTCAATTGCGTTTGAAATATCTTCAGGACTACCTGTTTTATTTAAAGGGTGTCTACTATTCATTTGTTCTTGCTGTTTTTCATTTCTAAAGAAACGCTCAGAAAGCTTAGTATTTACTAACGAAGGAGCGACACAGTTAACTCTAACCTTTGGAGCCCATTCAGCCGCAAGACTTCGAGCTAAAGCTTCTAAAGAAGATTTACACATAGATATTGAAGAATGAAATGGCATTCCAACACTTGCGGCAACAGAACTTATAAAAACAACTGATGCGCCAATAGTTAACTTTGATTGATAAAATTTAAGTATATTTAATACCCCTAGTACATTAATATCATAATCCTTTTTAAATTCGTCCATACTTAATCTCTTGAATGGCTTTAGATTAATAGATCCTGGAAAATACACAATACCATCAATGGAATCAATTTCTAGATATGTAGCTGGATCAAGAATATTAAAATTATCTATTGAAGAAAAATCAGAATTTGAACTTAGACTAATAAATTCATAATTACTAGAAAAATTATTTTGCAATGACTTTGATATATCACTACTAGCTCCTACTAATAAAATTTTCATATTTTAAAAATTAGTAAACATTAATATTCTTAACTACACCGTCAACAATTATTGTGTCAACAAATAAAGAAAGATTAACATTATATTTATAAACTTGGTTTGGAACATTTAAATCATTCATGTAAAGCATATCTGAATAAGCTACAGTGCTGTCATTAATAGGATACGACTCACTTATAGAGAATAATACATCAGAGTCAACACTTTCTAGTAAATTTACACCAAGACCATTTAGATTAAGCCTATATATACCACCTTCTGCGGTAAAAAAACAGCTACTGTTATCATAATTTGGAACAAGGTTTTGTGCATTGTAGATACCAGAAAGTAAATTTGTACTGTAAACTTGATTGTTGTATTGGTTAACGTCTGATATACTTGCCTGAGTATTAATTGTAGAGCTTGCAGATTCATAAACTCCTTTACATAAAACTTTTAAATTACCACTTGAAGAAATTACTGCTGAGTTTGGGTTGTCTCCAACAATTAAACTACCATCAAAATCTGCTAGTTCAACCAAATTATCTTTGTATTCTATTGAACAAATTGTAGAGTCTTTAATATCTGTTGAAAGACCTCCACCATTTAGTACAAATGATTTATATGAATTACTAATTATAAAAACTGGCTTAGTACTATCTCCTGTCTCAATATCAGATGTAATTTCCATTCTATCGAAATCAACAATCTTAGCTTTAGCATCATCTTTATCGGCTACCAAAATTCTATTACTAGGGCTTAAAAAATCAAAATCTACAGGATTTATAAAACCATTAATAGTTCCTAAATCTTTAAATGAATCTAAATCAACAACAGAAAGATAGTTTTTTGCTAAGATATAAGCTCTACCTGCGTAGAATTTAATCTTTCTTGGATCATTTAATGTAATGTTATTTACTGAATTGTAAATTTGATTTTTTACTTGAGGTAAAGAGTCTAAATAATTATAAAAATTAACTCCAACATCAGTAACAATATACATACCTTCACCATACTTATCTTCAAATATTGGATCAATTGGGTCATCTTTCTTACAAGATGTAACAACTAGAAGTGCTAATATTAATAATTTTGAAAATTTCATATTATTTTTTCGTAAAGATAAAAAAAGGAGAATACATACTCATGTCTTTTATTTAATTTTTAAGTTAATTAGTTAAAGCAATATCCTCCAGGAATAATACCAGTTCTTACAGAATCTACAACACTACCATCGACTGCATATCTATATGACCAACCTTGCTGAACATAATCAACAGCATCTGTTCCATAAATATAATTATTATTAAATCCTAAAGAATAAAAACTTCTATTAATTAAAGGAACTGTTGGTAACATATTATCATCAATATTAAAAGAATAAACTGCTGTAGACCATGAGCCATCAGAGTAATATAAAGTTGTTCCAGCATCATTAATTATTAAATTATTTGGGTGATTCCCAACTGGAAAAGTAAAAGAGGAAACAACAACATTATTTTCAATTTTAACTAAGCTACCAGCTGTTTCAGAAACTACATTCCAGTTAGCATCATACTCAGTATATCCTCCAGAAAGAACCCATACATCACCGCTATAATCAACTACTGCAGAATTAGGTTTATCTCCTACTGTGAGTGTTGTCTCAATAATATCTGAACTAGTATTAATTACAGAAACAGTATTATCAAGTCCCCAACCTCCAACATTACAAACATATGCATAACCATTACTCTCAACAATTGCTTCAGGCCCAGTACCACAGGTAATGGTTGATGTTACAGAATTAGTATTTAAATCAACTACTTGAACTCCATTAATACCCCAATCAGAAACATATGCCTTTGATTCACCAACAGAAGTTATAAATCTTGGAGAACTAACATTAATAGTGCCAATATAATTCATAGAATCAACATTAGCTACCTCAATTTTAGAAGAATTATTAACCACTACATAAGCATTATCATTAATAATAGACATAGACTGAACTATATCTCCAAGTAAAAATGAGTTGACTGATTGAAAGATATCATTTTCTATTGTCCCATACTCATCAACAAAGGAGATCGACCCATTTCCAGTTCCAAAATTCCCTTCATTTGTTATAAAGTACCCATTATCATATGCTGATTCATTGGATTGAATATCTATTTCATCTTTAGTACAACTAGAAATAAATATAGACAATAGAATCATAGACTTTAAAATATTTAATTTTTTCATTTTAGTTTTAGTTTTAGTTTTAGTTTTAGTTTTAGTTTTAGTTTTAGTTTTAGTTTTAGT
>ERZ1047821.405-NODE-405-length-33222-cov-38.823771_pt1 | contig 33222 bp, 40 predicted proteins | sample MGYA00383096_ERZ1047821 | MGnify/ENA primary metagenome ERZ1047821 (study PRJEB29581, sample SAMEA5548366) | metagenome | biome: marine; feature: coastal; material: water | depth 25 m | study: Short-term variability in the microbial, nano- and picoplankton... | reverse complement strand
CAGTCTTAATTCCTTTGCCTAAATAGGCCTCAATAACCGCATCACTGCTCTTAATTTCATCAGGTGTACCAGTTGTCAAAATTTGACCTTCAGCTAAAACTACTACTGGATTACAAAGCCTTGAAATAAAGTCCATATCATGCTCGATCATACAAAACGTATAGCCCCTTTCAGAGTTCAGTCTTAAGATTGCATCACCGATCTGTTTAAGTAATGTACGATTAACTCCTGCGCCAACTTCATCCAAAAGAACTACCTTGGCATCTACCATCATAGTTCGAGCCAACTCTAATAATTTTTTCTGACCTCCAGAGAGATTGCCAGCTCTTTCATTCTTAAGGTGACTAATACTTAGAAAGTCAATAACTTCCTCTGCCTTTGTCTGAAGAGTATTCTCTTCTTCTTGAATTTGTCTTCTTTTTAGCCAAGTATTCATCAAAGTTTCACCTAACTGATTGGCTGGCACCATCATTAAATTCTCTAATACACTTAATGTTGGGAACTCGTGCGCAATTTGAAAGGTTCTTAACAATCCCTTATGAAAAAGTTGGTGTGACGTTAGCTCTGTAACATCTTCGCCGTCTAAGATGATTTCGCCTTCTGTTGGCTGATAAAGTCCAGCAATAAGGTTAAACATTGTGGTTTTTCCGGCACCATTTGGACCAACTAAGCCTGTAATAGAACCCCTATCAATATGCAGGTCAACCCCATCAACTGCCTTGATTCCACCAAAATGTTTTGATAAATTTTTAACTGTAATCATTATTCGAGCCTTTTTATCAAACTGTATTTACCAAAAAATGCCAAATTATCCAGAAAAAATAATAGTTATGGCACTATTTAAGGCAAAACTTTATTAAAAGTTTTAACGACAACGCTTGAATATACGCCCGCTTCAACATACGGATCAGAATCTGCCCAAGCGCGAGCTTCCTTAAGATTTTCAAATTCAGCAACAACGAGTGATCCCGTGAAACCAGCCTCACCTGGATCTTTAGTATCAATAGCTGGATGAGGACCAGCTAAAATAAGTCGACCTTCATCCTTTAATTTATTTAATCGAGCAACATGATCTGGGCGCGCACCCATTCGCTTTTCAAGACTATTCTCAATATCTTGTGAAATAATAGCATACAACATTTATTTCCCCTTAGAGTTCCAAAACATCTTGCATGGAATATAAGCCATTTGGCTTATTATGAAGCCAATTAGCTGCTCTCACTGCGCCATTTGCGTAGATCATTCGAGAAGATGCCTTGTGTGTTATTTCTACACGCTCACCTTCCATGAAAAATGCTACAGTATGCTCACCAACCACATCACCGCCTCTGATCGATGAAAATCCAATCGAATTTAAATCTCTAGGCTCTTCGATACCTTCACGACCATATATAGCGCAATCTGTCAGATTCCTTCCAAGTGCATTAGCTACAACCTCGCCCATTTTAAGAGCTGTTCCCGAAGGAGAGTCAACCTTATAACGATGGTGCGCTTCAATAATTTCTATACTAGAGTCTGGACCAATTACTTTTGCAGAGGTCTCCAATAATTTGAGTGTTAAATTCACTCCAATACTCATATTAGGAGCAAAAACAATCGGTATATCCTTTGATGCTTGATTAATAACCTCAAGTTCATCATCACTAAAGCCAGTCGTACCAATAACCATAGCTTTACCAGAGCTTACGCAGATAGATAAAGCATTCAAGGTTGCATCAGGTCTCGAAAAATCAATCAAAACATCAAAATCTTCAAGTGAATTGTTAAGGCTATCTCCTTTGTCAAGGCCTACCCCTAAATCAACATTTTCATTTAGATTAATAGCCTCTATGAGAGTCTGCCCCATTTTTCCTTTTGATCCGTTTATCGCTATTCTAGTCATTGATAGAGTCCTCTAATAAATCATTATTTTTAGTAACAGCATCAATCTCCTTGAGGGTTTCAAGTAAGGTATACATAAGGTTCATAGGCATAGAATTGAGTCCATCACTTTTAGCAATCTCAGGATTGGGATGGGTTTCCATAAAAATACCAGATACACCAGCTGCAATAGCTGCTCTAGATAAAACAGGAACCATTTCCCTTTGACCGCCAGAGCTATTCCCCTGTCCTCCAGGCTGCTGCACAGAGTGGGTCGCATCAAAAACAACAGGGCAGTTTGTTGACCTCATACTAGACAAACCTCTCATATCTGAAATAAGTGTGTTGTAACCAAAAGATGTGCCTCGATCACAGACCATAATCTGTTGATTTCCAGTAGCCTTTGCCTTTTTGACAACATTATCCATGTCCCATGGTGCCTGAAATTGACCTTTTTTTATATTGACTGGAAGGCCTTGTTTGCATACATTTTGAATAAAATTAGTTTGTCGAACAAGAAAAGCTGGGGTTTGCAGAACGTCCACTACTGAAGAAACCTCATCTAATGGTGAATCCTCATGCACATCTGTCAACACAAAAACGCCCACCTCAGATTTGACTTTTTCAAGAATACGTAGACCCTCTTCTATACCTAAACCACGAAAACTGTCTGCACTGGTGCGATTTGCCTTATCGTAGGAGGACTTATAAATGAAATTGATATTGAGCTCATCGCAAACTTTTTTTAAGTAACTCGCACTCTCCATTGCTAAAGACTCTGATTCAATAACACAGGGTCCAGCAATTAAAAAAAATGGATGATCAATTCCAGCATGAAAATCTAATAAATTCATGTACTTCACTCAAGACTTAAATATATACGTAAATTATATTCGTTTAAAATAAGCATTGTTATAAATTCATTAAAACCATGCCACAAAAGACGCCTGACATACTCAAAAAAATTGTTGCCAGAAAGCATGAAGAGGTTGCAGAGTCAATTAGTCGTGTTCCAATGGAGAGAATGATCGAGCTTACTAAGTTTGCCGATAGTACTCGTGGTTTCTATAGCGCTCTAAAAGATAAAGTAGACAGCCGCCAAAGTGGCATCATTGCTGAAATTAAGAAGGCCTCACCAAGTAAAGGCGTGCTTCGAGAGAACTTCGAGCCAATTGAAATTGCAAAAAGCTATGAGGAAGGAGGGGCGAGTTGTCTTTCTATCTTGACTGATAGAGATTTCTTCCAAGGTGACCCTCAATATCTAATTAAGGCTCGTGCTGCAGTATCAATTCCAGTGATACGAAAAGATTTTATCATTCATCCTTATCAAGTATATGAATCAAGGGCAATGGGTGCAGATTGCATTTTATTGATTGCTTCTTGCCTAGAAGATAAAGAAATAAAAACACTGAGCAATCTTGCGTTATCTCTCAAGATGGATGTTTTAGTTGAGGTTCACGATTTAAATGAACTCCATCGAGCTCTAAAAAGTAATTTACCAATGATTGGGATTAACAACAGAGATCTTCGCAGCTTTGATGTTAGTCTTCAGACTACTATTGATTTGCTGGATGAAATTAGTGATGATAAACTTGTGATTACTGAGTCAGGTATCACATCAAAGGCTGATGTAGAATTGATGCATAATAATAATGTGTTTGGATTTTTGGTTGGTGAGGCATTTATGAGACATTCTGATCCTGGCCAACAACTTAAGGAGTTTTTTGGATGAATATTTCTGTTAACTGGGTCGACGGTATGTTGATGGTAGGAAAGTCTGATAGTGGGCATTCTATTACTATGGACGGACCACCAGAAATTGGTGGTGAAAATTTAGGTGTCAGGCCAATGGAAATGCTACTTCTGGGGATGGCTGGTTGTACTATGATTGATGTCGTCACTACCCTTAAAAAAATGCGCGAAGATCTTGTGCACTGTGAAACCAAAGTTAGTGCAGATCGTGCTGATGAATACCCAAAAGTTTTTACCAATATTCACATTCACTTTATTGTTAAAGGTAAAGATCTCGATTCAAAGAAGGTTAATAAAGCAATCACGCTTTCAGCTGAAAAGTACTGTTCAGCATCAATTATGTTAGGCAAAACTGCAACCATTACTCATGATTTTGAAATTATTGAATAATATTTTAGTAAACTCTGATTACTAAAATATTCATCTAAAATAATTCCAGTATAATATTCCTTCTTCGGAGAGATGGCCGAGTGGCTGAAGGCGCTCCCCTGCTAAGGGAGTAAAGGCTTTAACTCCTTTCGAGGGTTCGAATCCCTCTCTCTCCGCCATACAATCTTACGACTAGGATCGATAGAAATATGAACAGAACTCTTTATTTCGCTATAGGTTTTACTTTAGCATTTTTCTTATACATAACATTCATTTTAGGTCCTGTCGGTAGCTGCTTTACCGTCGATGTTGGATCAAATTCATTAGGCCTTTCTTTTTCTTACACTAAAGAGATGGTTCAAAATTTCTTTGAATCAAGGAATCAGGAGCAACTTCTTTGTTATAGCCAATTCCTTCAAATTTGGGACGCAATTTTTGCATTTGTCTATACTTTGATGTATGCATCTTGGATTTTGTACTTCTTTAAAAACAAGCGTCTATTTTTGATAATTCCTATTCTTGGCATGATTGCAGATTGGGCAGAGAATTACGTTGAATTATTGATGCTAGAAACCTATTTAAATTCAAATTCAATATCCGAAACATTAGTTTCATTAGGATCTGGAATCAACTCGTTTAAATGGGTATTATCAAGTCTTACTTATTTGATAATCCTCTTTGGAATAATAATTACATTAAAAATATTTCTAAGAAAATTTAAAAGATCATGATTGCAATGAGGGAAGATATCTTCTTCCAAGGCTACTTACTTAGTTCCAAAAATCTTATCACCAGCATCTCCCAAACCTGGAAGAATATAACCCTGCTCATTTAAACAGTCATCTATAGCAGCAATAAAAAGATCGACATCTGGATGTAGCTTAGTTACTCTTTCTAAACCTTCAGGAGAAGCAACTAAAAATAAACCAATAATTTTTTTACATCCTTTTTGTTTTAAAAGGTCAATTGTAGCGAGCAACGTTCCTCCGGTTGCCAGCATAGGATCAATAATTAAGGCAGTTCTTTGGTCGATGTCTGTAATAATTTTGTCGAAGTATGCTACTGGATTTAAAGTTTCTTCATCCCTGTAAAGCCCAACAACACTGACTTTAGCATTTGGCACCAATGTCAATACACCATCAAGCATCCCCAAACCTGCTCGCAAAATAGGAATAATCGAAAGTTTTTTCCCAGAAAGCATTTGAGTTTTTATCGGCTTACCTTGCCAGCCATTAATTTCACGATTTTCCAGTGGTAAATTCCGAGTAGCCTCATAAGTTAATAGACTTGCAACTTCATTAGCTAATTCACGAAAGTGCTTTGTACTTATTCCATTTTGCCTAAGTAAGGCAAGTTTATGAGCTATTAAAGGGTGATTAATTGCATTTAGAGGCATCGTAATTCCTTGGAAAAAGTTTCTTTTAATTCGTTAATTTTACATGTTTATACGATTTGTAATATTATTCTAAAAATCACATAATAATAACAAGTATTATTATCTCTTCAATAAAAATTAAATATAAGGTTTAAATGAAATTTGGAATTTTAGGTGAAGCAAAAATTGCTCGTGAATGGCTTGTTCCAGCAATTCTAGACGCAGGTCATGAGGTCACCCATATTGGAAGAAGAAACCCAGGCAAAGAACCCTTGCCATCTATTTATAAAGGCGCAATTGAAACTGATTATGAAAGTCTTCTATCAGAGCCATCCATCGATGCGATTTATAATCCACTCCCAAATCACCTTCATGTCCCCTATTCCATTAAAGCACTCCAGTCAGGAAAACATGTGCTCTGTGAAAAGCCTGTCGCACTTACTATGGAGGAATTATTAGAACTAGAATCTGAAGCCAATAAAAATAACTCCTACTTTTATGAAGCATTCATGATCAGAAGTCATCCACAGTGGCACTGGCTTCAAAACCTAGACATCGGTGAGCCTCAATCAGCTCATTTCGTTTTTAGTTACCCACAACAACCAATTGGAAACTACCGTAATCGGGCTGACGATGGTGGTGGACCTCTATATGATATTGGGTGTTATGCGATATTGTCGGGCTGTTTACTTTTTAGTGGTATGCCTGAAATAATCTCAGCAAACGCGATAATGAATAACAATTTTGATGTTGAGAAGCAGGTGGATGCAGTCTTAAGGTGGCCTAATGGCGCGATTCTAAACTTTACTGTCTCCGGAAGCGCAGCACTTTGCCAATCTTTAAGTGTTTTAGGTTCAAATGGCTGGGCAAAGCTCAATGTACCAGTCAATCCACCCGAGGTAACTCATGCTTACTGGTCGAAAGGAGGATTACAAGAAGGCACTAAAGTGAGTTTTCCTGCATGTAATCAATATAAACTAATGGTCGATGACTTTGTATCTCAAGCAAACTCTGGCGTACCTTCCGATTTTTCGATATCACGGGTAGTAACCAAAACCATTAATGACATTCAGCGGATAGCCGGATTAACAATATAAATAATTCATTCAAACTTGAAAAGATTACTGAGCAATTTAGTAATATCAATGGCCGCTCATGGTATCTTATTATGCTATGAAAAAAGACACCCCATTTATAATTGCAGGTAGAACTTTTAGCTCTAGATTGCTTGTTGGTTCAGGAAAATACAAAGACCTCGAGGAAACAAGATTGGCAACAGAAAAATCAGGCTCTGAGATTATTACCGTAGCAATTCGCCGAACTAACATAGGTCAAAATCCAAACGAGGAAAGCCTTCTTGATGTTATTTCGCCAGAAAAATACACCATTCTTCCAAACACTGCTGGCTGCTATAACTCAAAAGATGCTGTCAGAACATGCCTTCTAGCTAGAGAGCTATTAGATGGTCACAACTTAGTTAAGTTAGAAGTGCTGGGCGATGAAAAAACGCTTTATCCTAATATAGTTGAAACCCTTGACGCTTCTAAAACACTAATAAAAGAAGGATTTGATGTGATGGTTTATACTTCAGATGACCCTATAGTGGCAAAAGAGCTCGAGGCTATTGGTTGCTGTGCAATTATGCCTTTAGCTTCTCTTATCGGTTCAGGTCAGGGAATCGCAAACCCTTTCAACATTAAATTAATTAAAGATCAAGCTAATGTTCCTGTGCTAGTTGATGCTGGCATTGGTTGCGCAAGTGATGCCGCTAAAGCCATGGAGCTTGGATGCGATGGCGTACTTATGAATTCTGCAATTGCCAATGCAAATAATCCACTATTAATGGCAAGCGCAATGAAGTATGCCGTTATAGCCGGACGTGAATCTTACCTAGCAGGCAGAATGATGAAGAAAGCCTATGCTAGTGCATCATCACCTATGGAAAATTTAATATAGCTTTACTATTTTAATGCCATGAACTTCTCAAAAAAAATAAGTGATATTGAGCAAAATCACTTATTGCGTTTAAGAAGAATCGCTAATAGTGCCCAGAGCACTGAAATGAAAATTGATGGCAAAAAAATTGTAAATTTTTGCTCTAATGATTATTTATCATTAGCCAATCACCCTCAAATTAAAGATGCATTAATTAAAGGAATTAATCTCTATGGTGTTGGTTCAGGAGCTTCACATTTAGTTAGCGGTCACTCAGAATCACATCACAGACTTGAAGAGGCCTTAGCAGATCATACTGGCCAACAAAGAGCCCTACTATTTTCATCTGGATATAGCGCAAACCTTGGTATCTTTTCTGCACTGAGGGATGAAATTAGCTGGTCACTTCAAGACAAACTCAATCATGCATCATTGATTGATGGAAATAGATTGATTGGTCTGCCTATTCAGAGATATCTCCATAATAATCTTGGTTCGCTTAAGAATAAACTCCAAAAACAAAGTGGAAATGGTTTAGTTGTAACTGATAGCGTGTTTAGTATGGATGGCGACAGAGCAGATATAGAAGCTATAAATAAAATTTTAAATAAGTCTGAGTCTCTTTTAATGCAAGATGATGCTCATGGCTTTGGTATTTTTGAGCCAAATATCCCTAAACATTCCATCTATATGGCGACCCTAGGAAAGGCTGCAGGAGTGATGGGTGCTTTTGTTGCTGGAGACGAAGATTTTATAGAATTCTTAATACAAAAATCAAGGCCCTATATTTATACCACAGCTATTCCATCATGCTTATGTGAAGCAACTCTTAAAAGCTTAGAGCTGATTCAAAAAGGTGAACAAAAGGAAAAGCTATTTAACAACATTAATTACTTTAAAAAATTTGCGAGCAAACTGGAGTTAAAATTTTCAATCTCTGAGAGCGCAATTCAACCACTAGTTATTGGCTCTAGCTCTAAAGCTTTAAAATTAAGTCAAAAGCTCTTTGAGGATGGATTTTTTGTCAGTGCGATTCGCCCACCAACCGTAGCGCCTAATACCGCTCGACTGCGCTTTACATTATCTGCAGATCATAATTTTCAGCAAATTGAATTACTCCTAGAAAAAGTTAAAGATGTTATGGCATAAGACAACAGGAAATGGTCCAAATTTAGTAATCTTGCATGGATGGGGTTATAGTAGTGACATCCTTCAAGGATTAGTTAAAAAAAACAAAGCAAACTATCGCATTACAGTTATTGATCTCCCAGGTCATGGAAGAAGTGAGGATGTTGATGGTGATATAGAAAGCTGGGGCAATGAATTAATAAAACTAATACCTAAAAACTCTACTTTACTTGGTTGGTCTTTGGGAGGACTTCTTTCAATATATATAGCAAGTAAAATTCAACTCAAAGAACTAATTCTTGTAGCTGCTACACCATGTATAGTCAATAATGACAATTGGAAATATGGAATCAAAAGTGAGGTTTTTCATCAATTTTCCGTCAACTTGAAAACTGATGGAACTAGATCACTTAAGCGATTTGTTAGCCTTCAAAGCAAAGATAAATCCCAAATAAAAGAGCTCTACAAAGCAATACAAAAATATCCCGCAACTGATAGTGCTCTGAATACTGGACTAAACATATTAATTAATTCTGATTTACAGGATTTATATAAAGAAATTGAAATCCCTAAGACTGCAATTCTAGGATCTCTAGATACTTTAGTTCCAGTAAAAATTAAAGATTGGTATATAGAAAATGAAACTAAAACTTATTTATTACGCTCAGGCCACCTGCCTTTTTTAGATAACACTTTTAAATTACCATAACTATTATTGAGCACTCAGTTTGGAGTCTAAGAGCCATTTTGTTTTGGTATAATTTGTTTAATCTCCTCACCAAAACTTATTAATGAGTGCATTAGTTGGCGTTATTATGGGTTCACAGTCAGACTGGCCCACAATGAAGAATGCCGTAGATATGTTAGAAGAATTTGGCGTGCCATATGAAGTGAAGGTTGTATCTGCTCATCGCACACCTGACCTAATGTTTGAATATGCTGAAACGGCTCAAGAGCGAGGTCTAGAGGTAATAATTGCTGGTGCAGGGGGTTCTGCACATTTACCAGGAATGGTTGCAGCAAAAACTATTGTGCCAGTTCTTGGGGTTCCAATTAAGTCAAAAGCTTTAAGTGGTCAAGATTCTCTTTTATCCATCGTGCAAATGCCAGGAGGGATCCCTGTAGGCACCTTAGCTATTGGCGAAGCAGGTGCAAAAAATGCAGGGATTTTAGCGGCACAAATTGTTGGCAACCACAATGAAATAGTAAGACAAAAAGTATCTAAGTTTCGCTCAGATCAAACTCAAAGCGTTCTAAATAATCCTAACCCTGATAATTAATCTATGAAAATTGGCGTTCTTGGTTCAGGTCAATTAGGGAGAATGCTCGCACTATCCGCCTACCCTTTAGGCCACGAAATGAGATTTTTAGCATTATCTGAAGAAGATCCTTCTTCTTTGCTTGGTAAAACATTCATTCATAATGACGATCCTAACATTATTAAAAGCTTTGCTGAAAGTTCAGATGTAGTGACTTATGAAAGCGAAAATACTGATGTAAATATTGTTAATGAGATCAGCCTAAACACAGGAGTTTACCCTAGTGAAAAGTCACTATATATCTCTCAACATCGCGGAAGGGAAAAGGCACTTTTTGATAAACTAAACATACCATGTGCACCTTATGAAATGATCAATAATTTAGATGATCTGAAAAGTGCAGTTTACAAAATCGGCCTACCCGCAATCCTAAAAACAGCTACTGATGGTTATGATGGTAAAGGACAGTTTTTAATTAATTCAGAATCACAACTCCTAGAAGCGTGGAATAGTATGTCTGGATCTGAGTCTATTCTGGAGGGATTTGTAAAGTTTAAAAGAGAGCTCTCTTTGATAGCAGTAAGAGGAGTAGATGGTAATCTTGAGTATTACCCCTTAGTTGAAAATTCTCATTATGAAGGCATTCTCAGACTAACTATAGCTCCAGCTAATAATATTAACAAAACACTCCAAAAAAAGGCAGAGGATTATATGAGCTTAATTCTTAAGGAGATTAATCATGTTGGAGTTTTGACCATCGAACTTTTTGAAACTGAGGATAACCTTATAGTTAATGAAATGGCTCCAAGAGTTCATAATTCTGGACATTGGACTATCGAGGGAGCTCAAACTTCGCAATTTGAAAATCATATTAGAGCAATAACAAAGGCGCCTCTTGGTGATACATCTTGTACCAATAAATATAGTGCTATGATTAATATAATTGGGGATCATGGGGATTTAGAGAAGGTTCTTGAAACCAAAAATGCTCACCTTCATCTTTACAATAAGGCTGAACGTGAGGGAAGGAAGCTTGGCCATATAACAATAACTTCTAATTCAAATGATGAATTAAAAAAAAGCTTGGAAAGTCTAAAAGACTTTATGCCCTAAGCTGAGATTAATCTTCATTTATATCGAGATTGTTTTCTTCAAATTTACCAGCTAATTCTTCATCAAAAAACTGTTCTGCTAGTTTTTCTTCATGATGGTAAGCAGACAACTCACTGACTTCTACGCCTGCCAAGAATTGACATACGTGAATCATCTCATGGCACAAAGTAACAATAAATTTTCGAGTGTCTAAAGACTCTTCAATCTCAATAAAAAATTTACCATCACCTTCATAATCTGTCCAAGCTAAAGCTTCGTCGACTTTTTGAATGGTTAAATCGATTGTTGGGTTATCAGTTTTAGAAAACAATCCATTACTACAGAAGTTGAACAACTGCTGTGAAAGTCTTACCTGATCTTCATTTCCACCATGTATATATAACATTTTTCAATACAACACATAGAAATTATAAAAAACGCTCTTCTAAATATTTAATAATATCATTGGACTCATAAATCCAGTTCACTTCACCTGCATATTCCACCTTTAAGCAAGGGACCAAAATCTTACCACCATTTATTTCAAGCTCTTTTCTATATTCACCCTCTTGAGCATTTCGAGTTTCAATTTGAAGATTTAAGCGCTTGATTGTTCGACGTGCTTTCACGCAGAATGGACAAGCATAAAACTGATAAAGTTTTAAAACTTTTGTTTGTTGATTGACTTTAGATTGGTCTTCATCACTTCTTTTAATTATTGAAGGTCTAAAGATCCAATCAATTAAAATAATCAGTCTCCCGGAACCCTCTCGCAATAATTTTAATAAAGTTCTCATAGGTTTTGCTTATAAGCTATTAAGGTATTTTCCAATAAAGTGGCAATAGTCATTGGCCCAACCCCTCCAGGAACAGGTGTTATAGCTCCAGCTTTTTCTTTAATGGCATCAAAATCAACATCACCAACTAATCTTCCATCTTCTAAACGATTAATCCCAACATCTATAACAATTGCCCCGTCTTTAACCCAGTCACCTTTAACCATCTCAGGGATACCAACCCCAACTACAACAATATCTGCCCGACTAACTACGCCGGCAAGATCTTTTGTTTTACTGTTGCAAATAGTTACAGTACCACGGGCATTAAGAAGTTCCATTGCCATTGGTCTGCCAACAATATTAGAAGCTCCAACGACAACACAATTCATACCTATTACTTTACAGTCAATTGAAGACAAAATAGTCATAACACCTTTTGGTGTACATGGGCGTAGATGAGATTTATTTTGCATTAATTTTCCGATATTTTCACTATGAAAACCATCAACATCCTTTAAAGGTGAAATATGTTCAATAACTTTATTGGCATTGATATGACTAGGAAGGGGCAGCTGAACCAAAATACCATCTATATGTGGATTATTATTTAGACGCTCTACTTCTTCTAAAAGTTGCTCTTCTGTCGTGTTTTCTGATTTAATAATTTTATCTGAAAAGAAACCAGCCTCCTTACATGCAAGCTCCTTATTGCGAACGTAGACAGCAGATGCAGGATCTTCACCAACTAATATTACAGCTAGACCTGGTGGTCGTTTATGTGTTTTAACTTCATTTGCAATTTTTATTCTCAGATCTTTTGCAATCTGCTTTCCATCAATAATATTCATTTTGTCATTTCCTTTTTTGCTCTTTTTAGATCACTTTCTGTATCTATACCATAACCAGTTGGAGCACAAGCAATCTCCACATGGATATCCATTCCATTACTCAATATAGTTAATTGTTCCAATTTTTCAGAGAGCTCTAGATCCGATTTCTCCATCTGAAAATATTTTTTTAAAAAACCTACTCGGTAGGCGTATAAACCAACATGCCGAAAACAAACATCTAGGTCTATATCAAGATCACTCCTAAAAGCAGGAATTGGTGATCTTGAGAAGTACAAAGCTTTGCCGCCAGAATTATATACAACTTTGACACAATTTGGATCAAAGTACAACTCCTTACTTTCAATTTTTTCGCACAAAGTTGCCACATCCATACAACTATCAACTAGGTTAAAAGCCACTTGATTTATAACTTCTGCATTGAGCATTGGCTCATCACCTTGAACATTAACAACAACCTCATCATCGTCAAAATTAAGATCAGAAACAACTTCAAAGAGTCTGGATGTACCGGATGTGTGACTTGAGCTCGTCATGCAAACTTCTGCACCAAAATTTTTCGCTGCATTACTTATTCTTTCATCATCCGTTGCAATAATAACTCGTCTAGCACTACTCTTAAGAGCATTTAAGTAAGTATGCTCAATAAGAGATTTACCATTAATGTCCTCTAAGAGCTTTGCTGGAAAACGACTTGAGGCATACCTTGCAGGAATAATAACGGAAAAATCCATTAATCTTCAGAATTCATTTTTCGAGCCTCTTCAACAAGAAGAACAGGGATGCCATCTTGAATTGGATAAGCTAACTTACTCTTTTCACAGATTAACTCATCACCTACAAGTTTAAGGGGTGCTTTACTTTTTGGGCAAACCAACATCTTTAATAAATCTTCATCAATCACAATTTAGACTCCAATTGCTCATAAAAATCCAAACTCAGTTTTGCGCTAACATTTAAATACCACATCTGACTTGTCGCAAAATGCTTACATTTTACACAATCCTTTGCTGTCATTAGTATCGGATAATCTTCTTTAAAGACGAGGTCATCTTCAATAAATAGGTGATGATCAGGGAATGACTTTGTAGTTAATTTAGCACCCTGGTCTTCTAGCATTTTATAAAAATTTTCTGGACTTCCAATTCCAGCAACAGCATAGCAGTTTATATTTTTAAAATAATCAAGTTTTTTAGTTTCACTTGTCAGAAGGTTTGTATAAGATTCAGCCTCAAGTTGGCTCGACACTTCTCCGTCTGCTCTAGAACCATTATTAATGATTATATCAACTGATTTAAGTCTACTTATTGACTCTCTGAGTGGTCCTGATGGAAGAAATAGGCCATTTCCAAAACGATTAACGCCTTCAACAACTGCTATTTCAAGGTCACGACCCATTGAGTAGTGTTGAAGACCATCATCACTAATAATTATGTCTAAATTATAGTTTTTAGTTAAAAACTTAACCGCGTTGCTTCTTTTTTTTGCGACAACAACATTGGCATTTGTATGTTGCGCTATCAAGATAGGTTCATCACCACACTCTCTAGGATTACTTAAGTGGGTGACTTCTAATGACTCTTGTGTGTAATCTCCACCATAGCCCCTAGAAACAACCCCAACTTTTTTATTTTGAGAAGTAAAATAATTAACAATTGCTATTACGATTGGTGTTTTTCCACTACCGCCTGCAGTAACATTCCCAACAACAACAACGGGTACTGATGAATGGTTTACCTTAATAATTCCTACCCTATAAAGCCATCTCCTTAAGCTAGATAAGATAAAAAAGATTAATGATAAAGGAAGTAGAAGAATGTTAATAAAACCTAACTTATTATGATTAACAAAACTTAAAATACTTGACATTATGGCAACTTTAATCACTTTTAAAACATTAATTATGACAAAATATTCCGACCATGAGTGTTGAATTTCATATTTCTAACCAATATTTACGATCTAACCGGAAAAAAGGCTTTGTTTCCTTTATTTCTGGGGTTTCTATGGTAGGTCTAATTCTTGCCGTTATGTCACTCATTACAGTGTTATCAGTTATGAATGGCTTTCATGAAGAATTAACAAATCGAGTTTTAAATACTATATCTCACTCATACATAACCGAAAGTGACGATACACTTGAAAATTGGCAAGAGCTTAGAAAAAAAATAAACTCTCAGGACCGCATAGTGGCCTCTTCCCCTTATGTTGAAGATTTTGCTTTGATGACCTCTAGGAAAGCCTCTCAAGGCGTTAGTGTTAGAGGAATAATGGTTGACCTAGAAACAACGACATCTTCATTACTAGATGATATCAAGTATGGCGAAATAAGCCTTAATGAAAACTCGTCAACGATTTTAATTGGAGTTGGATTAGCAACACTTATGGGTACTGGCATTGGAGATACATTGACATTAATAGCTCCAACTCGAAACTCAATTGGCTTATTAACTCCGAAATCACAAACCTATACAGTTGGTGGAATATTTAATGCCGGTCTAAACGAATATAACAATAGTTTAGCCTTCATTCACCTCTATGACGCTCAAGATCTGTTCAGTTTAGAGGGTCAAGTTTCTGGAATTCGCCTTAAAGTAGATGACTTGTTTGATGCTAACAAGATTACTAATAATTTAGTTAAGCAACTTGGTAATAATTATTATGGCGTTGATTGGATGCAACAAAAAAGCAGTTTTATTAGAGCTTTAAATCTTGAAAAACAAATGATTGCGATCATTTTGTCTTTGATTATTGCTGTTGCTGCTTTTAATATTGTATCGATGATGGTTATGGTAGTTACCGACAAAAAATCAGACATAGCAATTCTTAGAACTATCGGGATGACCCCTAAGAGAATTGTAAGAATATTCTTTTACCAAGGTCTCAGTATTGGTTTTATAGGCATAACTGTTGGAACAATTCTTGGAATAATCTTAGCTCTTAATATTGAATCAGTTATCTCTGGAATTGAGAGTCTTATTGGGTTCCAATTTTTTCCGAAAGATGTCTTTTATATTAATCGCTTTCCTTCAAAAATTCTAATGAGTGATGTAATCAGCATAATGCTAGGTGCTTTTGTGCTAGTAATTATTGCAGCAATTTACCCAGCAAGACGAGCTGGTAAAGTTAACATTTCAGAGGTTCTAAGACATGAGTAATATAATAGAATGTCGTTCTCTTAGTTTTTCATATATAGACGGAAAAAATCAAACTTCTGTTTTAAATAACTTAAATTTTAAAGTCGAACTAGGAGATTCAGTTGCAATATTAGGTCAATCGGGTTGTGGAAAATCAACACTACTTAACTTAATTGCAGGACTAGATAGCCCTTCAAAAGGCGATGTACTTATAAATAGTACCAACATAGCAAAGCTCAATGAAAAAGATCGTACAGAGTTGCGCTCTAACAACTTTGGATTCGTTTACCAATTCCATCACTTACTTAACGATTTTTCATCTATCTATAATGTTGCCTTACCCCTCCTTATTAGAGGAGACAATAAAGAAAGAGCGATTTTAAATTCTAAAAAAATATTGACAAAAGTAGGATTAGAAAATCGATTAAATCATAATCCATCAGAGCTCTCTGGTGGTGAAAGGCAGAGAGTTGCAATTGCAAGAGCAATGGTCACTGAACCCGCATGTATTTTGGCAGATGAACCTACGGGAAACCTTGATGCTAAGAATGCTAAAGATGTTTTAGAGTTAATCTTGGAGCTTAATGAAAACAACACTACATCATTAGTAATTGTAACTCATGATTTATCTATAGCCAATAAAATGAACAGGAAGCTTACATTAAGCAATAGCAAGCTTGATGATATATAAGATTATTTAAATCCTTTTGAGTTTTCAGTAGAGCTAATTAATTGATAGAGATATAACCAACTAAAAGTTAGAATCGTTGGTTATCCTAAAAATTGAATCATAATTCCAGCCGCAATTGCAGAGCCTATAACGCCAGCTACGTTAGGACCCATTGCATGCATCAATAAAAAGTTATTTGAGTCGGCCTCGAGCCCTACCTTATTTGAGACACGAGCTGCCATCGGAACTGCTGAAACACCAGCTGAACCAATCAACGGGTTAATTTTATTTTTACTAAATACGTTCATCATTTTTGCCATGAGTAGTCCAGACATTGTTCCAATTGAAAAAGCAATTAAACCTAATAATAATATGCCTAATGTATCTAGCTGAAGAAATTTATCTGCCATCAACTTTGATCCAACAGCCAAACCAAGAAAAATAGTTACTATATTAATTAAAGCATTCTGCGTTGTATCACTAAGACGATCTACAACACCAGACTCTTTCATTAAGTTACCGAAAGCAAACATACCTATCAATGGTGCCGCTGCAGGAAGTAAAAGTGCTACAAGCAATAATAATATAATTGGGAAAACAATTTTTTCCATTTTAGAGACTTCACGTAATTGAACCATCTTAATTTTTCTTTCTTTCTCTGAAGTCATTGCTCTCATAATAGGAGGCTGAATAAGTGGAACTAATGCCATATAAGAATAAGAAGCTACAGCGATCGCACCTAATAACTCTGGTGCAAGAATTGAGGCAACATAGATTGAGGTTGGACCATCTGCACCTCCAATAATACCAATTGCAGCAGCCTGCTTTAAACTAAAGTCAAATACTCCAATTACTGACAGGCCAACTGCACCTAGCAATGTCGCAAAAATTCCAAACTGTGCAGCTGCACCAAGCAAAAGAGTTTTTGGATTTGCAAGAAGTGGGCCAAAATCTGTTAACGCACCGACACCCATAAAAATGATAAGCGGGAAAGCTCCAGACTCAATACCAACCATATAAAAAAGATGGAGAATACCACCATCAACAGCTAAATTAGCTCCTGGAATATTACTAAGAAGTGCGCCAAAACCGATAGGCAAGAGAAGAAGTGGCTCGAATTTTTTTACAATAGCTAGATATATTAACAGAATACCAACCAACAGCATTAGACCTTGGCCCCATTCCATTTGATATAAGCCAGTATTAACCCAAAGTAGCTTTAAATACTCCACAACTAACCTAAAGAAAGTAGGAGCTGACCAACAGTTACTGAATCACTCTCTTTTACGCTAACATTCAAAACAACCCCAGATCGAGTTGCTTTGATTTCAGTTTCCATTTTCATAGCTTCTAAAATTACTAAAGTATCACCTTTTTTAACAGCCTGATTAGGGCTAACTAGGATTTTCCAAATAGTTCCAGATAGTGGAGCAGAGACGTCTTCTTTTCCATTCGCTAAAGGTATATTTGACTCTTCTTGAGAATCTCCAGAATTTGATGAGGATTCATCTGATGAAACACCCATAGAGGTTATTGTTCCTCCATCTGATACGCTAACAGTATAAGATTGCCCTTTAAATGAAACGGTATAAACGCCTTCATTTTTTTCGTTAGCTGGAGAGCTTGTTTCTTCTTTTGGAACAGGCTCAAAGAAATCTGGATTATCTCTATTCTCTAAAAACTGAATACCCACTTGTGGAAAAAGTGCATAAGTCAGTAAATCATCAATTTTTTCATCAGCAAGCCTTATATTTTTCTCCAAAACGATTTTATCAAACTCAGATTCTAGAATCTCCAACTCAGGTTCAATATTATCAGCAGGACGACATGTAATAGCTTCTGATCCTTCTAAAACCCGCACTTGAAGTTCCTTATTTACAGGTGCTGGTGCAGCACCATATTCACCTTTAAGGATTCCAGCAGCCTCTCTAGTAATCGTTTTATATCGCTCTCCAGTTAGAATATTAAGTACGGATTGAGTACCAACAATTTGAGATGTCGGTGTTACAAGAGGAATGTACCCTAAATCTTTTCGAACGCGGGGAATTTCTAATAATACATCATCCATTTTATCAAGTGCATTCTGTTCTTTTAACTGACTTTCCATATTTGTCAACATTCCACCTGGAACTTGCGATAGTAAGATACGAGAATCTACACCCTTAAGGGATCCTTCAAATTTAGAATACTTAGCTCTAACAGGCTTAAAGTATTGATCAATCTCTTCTAGTTTTTCTAGGTCCAGGCCAGTTTTTCGAGAACCATGCTCTAAAATAGAGACAACTGAATTAGTAGCTGAATGACTATAAGTCATACTCATAGATCCAATGCATGTATCAACACGGTCTATTCCAGCCTCAACTGCTTTAATAATACATGCTGTTGAAAGACCAGTTGTAGCATGAGCATGAAGCTGAATTGGTATATCAATCGCTTTTTTTAATTTTTTAACTAAATCATAGGCTACATATGGTTGCAATAACCCAGCCATATCCTTAATACATAGAGAATGGGCGCCCATATCTTCAATTTTTTTAGCCATATCAATCCATAATTCAGTAGTATGAACTGGACTTACTGTGTATGAAATTGTGCCTTGAGCGTGCTGACCAACTTTAACTGTCTGATCAATAGCAGTTTTAAGATTACGCGTATCATTCATAGCGTCGAATATTCTCAAAACCCCAACACCATTATCTGCACAACGATCTACAAACCTTCTAACTACATCATCACTGTAATGACGGTATCCCAATAAATTTTGCGCCCTTAATAACATTTGTTGAGGAGTATTGGGCATAACTTTTTTTATCTCACGAATCCTCTCCCAAGGATCCTCCCCCAAAAAACGAATACAGGCATCAAATGTAGCGCCACCCCATGATTCCATCGACCAATAGCCTATCTGATCAAGTTTTTCTGCAATAGGCAACATATCATCAATTCGCATTCGGGTTGCAAAAAGAGACTGATGTCCATCTCTTAAAACTAGCTCAGTAATTTGTACGGGTTTGTTATTATTTTCGTTATCTGACATATCTTATCTCTGTGTATGCATCTTTATTGCTGCTTCAATAATCGCTCTTGTTTTGTCATCAATTTCATTTGAAGGATCTGAATTTAGAGGAGGAACATTAACTGTAGGTTGAATTTTATCAACAATTAACGACATCATATTGGTTACAGCAACCATAAGTGCGAGGAATAAAAAAACAAAGCCCATTCCAAATATGGTCAAAGTTTGTGCGGTCATATCCATTTTATTTCATCCTAAAAAAATTTGGTACCAGTGGACGGGCTCGAACCGTCACTCCCGTGAAGGAACCGGATTTTGAATCCGGCGTGTCTACCAATTCCACCACACTGGCTTATCTCAGGTTTATTTATGTCTGAAAGTGATTCTACCTTTAGTTAGATCGTAAGGAGTCATTTCAACTGTTACCTTGTCGCCAGGTAATATGCGAATATAGTGCTTACGAATTTTTCCAGAAATATGTGCTAGTACACTATGCCCATTTTCCAATTCAACTTTAAAGGTTGTATTAGGTAATTTTTCTTTAACTACGCCCTCTAATTCTATGTAATCACTTTTCGACATATTTAATAATTTAGTATTAATTTCAAAAACCAAGTGAAATTATACATAATTACTTATTTAACAGTTTCATTGTAATAATATTTAAAAAAAATGCTCATAAAAAAATTCAAACACAATTGAAGTACATTAATTACCTTCACACAACAAACGAAATTTGGACTTTACAACCAAATTTTTGAATCCGTTGAAAAAATAGAAAATAATTCTAATAATTTAGTATTAATTTAGAAATAAAGTTCTTTTTTTTCATTTAATGAAAATAAACACTATTAATTACTATAATTTGAAAAATTAATTATAAGATTGTTACAATCGTAAACCTGCCAAGGGGCGTTGCATTGAGAAATACCTCAATCAGGCTTGGCAATCATAACTGCGCTCATTTTTTTAACTTAACGGGAAAATAAATGAGTAACTCTACCATTCAAAAAAATAACTTTAAAGCAACCGATCTCAATCTTGACGGTTTTCATAATGTTTATAAAGTAGCTGATATCAATTTAGCAGACTTAGGTGAAAAAATATGAGTTTAAATATGAAAAACATATTAACTCATTTGCATCACCCCCACTCAGTTAAAGATTACCAAGGTGATGAAGATCCATCTACTGTTAAAATTTCAGAATATTGGGGTAAAACACCAAAGCAACTCAAAAATCCAAAAATTAGCTTTGAATTTTTCCCGCCAAGGTCGGACGCTGCCAAAAAATCGTTAAAGGAAGTTCACCGTAAACTGAGTAGTATTAATCCTGAGTATTTTTCTGTCACATTTGGTGCGCTTGGCTCATCTCAAAATGCTACATTAGATACTATAGTTAATCTTTCAAAAGATACTAAAATTCCAATAACCCCACATCTCACTTGTGTAGGCACTAACAAAAAACAAGTCACTAATTTACTTGATGAATATATTATTCAAGGTGTAAATCAGGTAATGGTTCTAAAGGGTGATGCTCCAAAAGCAATTGTAAAAAAAGGAGATTTTGAATACGCAAATGAGATGGTTAAATTCATTAAAGAAAATTATGAAAATATAGATATTATGGTAGGAGCTTACCCTGAGAAGCATCCCCATTCAAATTGTGTTGGAAAAGATATTGATTTTTTTGTAGATAAAGTTAATGCTGGAGCAACTAAGGCTGTTACTCAATATTTTTATAATATTGATGCTTATTTTAGCTTCGTAGATGAGGTACAAAAACTTGGTGTTGATATTCCAATAATTCCAGGAATTATGCCAATTACAAGTTATGACAACTTAATTAATTTTTCTACAAACTGTGGTGCTGAAATTCCTTCTTGGATACTTAATCGTCTAAAACTATATAGAAATGATGCCAAAAGTTTAATAGAGTTTGGAGAAGATGTTGTAAGTGAAATGTGTTTAAAACTTAAAGATGGGGGAGTGAAGAATTTTCATTTCTACACAATGAACAAAGCAGAACACGTCCTATCTATCGCCAAAAGAATTTTATAAAGAAAGGGTTTAGTGGAGGTATCTTTTTGAATGAACCCAACCTTGTAGCTTTTGAAAATCTGTCTTCTTCTCAGGTTGGACAATTTTTTCTAACTCAACTAACCTCTCATTCAGCTCATTAAAGGCACTAGCGTAGTGTTTACTTTTGATAGACTCTTGATATAACTTTGATTTAAGTGTTGCGATCACAGAAACCAAATCCTGGTCGTTACTAGCATCGCTAATTTGATTGCCTTCTCTCATCTTAACTTGAGTATCTTGAAAGCGCTTTAAATGTTCAGAAGCTTGATAATCTTCTTCAGTTAAAAACTGATTAGTAGCTAGATTATTTGGATTAAAGGGTTGAACTCTTGCTGAAATATTTAGATCTTGAAGGGAACCACGTGTTGTTGGTTGTTGGACAGTAAAACCGCTGACACCAAGTAAGCGTGCTACCCATGATATGCCAAATCTAATCACTTAAACTCCCAATATAGTTTTACACATGTTACCCAAATATTTTCTATTTTTGTGAGGTTTTTTTATTTTTTTCATTGATTAATTCATCTACTACAGCTTGGTCAGATGGGTTTAGTGTAACTCTTATATTTGTAAAACCAATCATTTCCGCTTTAACTTTTATTCGTTCACTTAACACAATAAGGTTTCTTGACTTAAGTTTATCGAAATGACTAAAAGAGACATCTTTAACTAATTGAATTATATTAGAAAGACTTTCAATACTGTTAGCAATTACTGTGCCATCTGGAGATTCTAAAAAACGCTCAATGGATTCAATATGATGACTTGTCAATTCACAAGGCGTTCGTTCATACACCTCTAGATAGTCTACTTGGTTCATTAACTGCAAGGAATTCTTCAAAGTTTCAGAGCCGCCTCTTCCTCTAACTATAAGTATTTTCTTATTGTTTAATCCTTCACAATCTGGCATAGCTAATAGTTCATTACTTGAGGCGTTATTTTTAGGATAGCAGTCAACTTGTATTCCCTTATCAATTAATTCTTTTGCAGTAACCGGTCCTACCGCAAATATCTTGAAAGGCTTGATGAATAGTTCCTTGAAATATTCTTCAGCATACATGACTGCATTAGTACTAATAAAAATAATGACGTCATATTGCTGTCCGGAAGTCTTCGTATTAATTTTATTGATCTCAAAAGCAGGGAAAAGTTCATAATCTATTTCCAATCCATTAAGCAATGATTGTAAATTCTCAGATTGAGCCAACGGTCTTGTTATGAGTATCATCGCTTCATTATAAATATATGTTTTTTTGATTTGAGCTTAGATGCCTTTATAATATGCCCCATAACATTTCTATATAACAACATAAAATCATCATGTTATTGTCAATTATATCTCTTGTATCTGGCTTTATATTGCTAATGTGGAGTGCTGATGTATTTACAAACAATGGCGCAAAAATTGCCAGAATATTTAATATTTCACCACTAATAATAGGGCTACTTATTTTTGGCTTTGGGACGTCAGCACCTGAAATGCTAGTGTCTGGACTTGCTGCCTATAGTGGTCATCCTGAAATGAGTGTTGGTAATGCATTTGGATCAAACATATTTAATATTGGCCTAGTCCTTGGAATAACAGCGCTCATTCTTCCTATACAAGTTGAAAAATCTGTACTAAAGAAAGAATGGGTATTCTTAATTTTGTCGACCTTAGTTGCAGGACTTTTGTTATTGGATCAATACTTAAGCTTTTATGATGGGCTAATCCTTCTTGCCCTCTTAATACTGTTTCTTTTCTATGTTTTCAAGCAATCAAAAAAAGACAGCCTAAATGGGATTGATGATGTAGACAGTAAAATCAATAATAAAGAAAAAGGTAAGACTTGGCTTTTGCTAATTGTTTCTCTTGTAATCTTAATATCGAGTGCAAAACTTGTTGTCTGGAGTGGAACAGTCCTAGCATCAATCTTTGGTGTACCTGAATTAATTATCGGACTTACCGTTGTTGCCCTTGGAACTAGCCTCCCTGAACTAGCTGTTTCGATTAGTAGCGCTTTAAAAAAGCAACATGAAATGGTCATTGGAAATATTATTGGCTCAAATATATTTAATACTTTAGGAGTGCTTGCAATTCCAGGATTAATTTCACCTTTCAAAATTCCTACTGAACTATTGAGTCGCGACTATATCTACATTTTCATACTAACCTTTTTAATAGTTATTCTCTCCTTTAAGGATAAAAAAATTAATCGTTTCGGTGGTTTTGTATTATTGTTTGTTTTAGGTGGATATCTATATCAATTGTTTTGGATTTAGTTGTAAAAAATCTTAGTGAGACTCAAGAACTTGGTAGAAATCTTGCCTATTGCTGCGCCTCTCTTAAAGATTCATGCGTTATATATTTAATTGGTGATCTTGGAGTAGGAAAAACCACTTTAGCTCAAAGTTTTATTCAATATTTTGGATTTGATAGAGTGAAAAGTCCAACCTATTCATTGGTGGAGAGCTATCAAAATGAAGACATCAATATTCATCACTTTGACTGCTACAGGCTTAGTGACCCTGAAGAATTAGAATACATAGGTATACGTGAATACCTGATGCCTAAACATCTGCAACTCATAGAGTGGCCTGAACTGGGAAAAGGTGCCATTGCAAAAGCTGACATCTCTATTAGTCTAAGTGGCGATGGAGATGAAAGAAAAATTAATATTGAATCTCTAACCAAAGTAGGGAAAATTGTTACAAGATGCGCTATTGCTTAAGTTTAATTATTGCTCTATTGGTAACTTCGGTATACGGTGAAGAGAAAACTACTCTTTATGACTTTAGGTACTGGACAGCACCAGATCACACTAGAATTGTAATTGATACTGAAGAAGATACTTTATTTAACATCTCTAAAAATAATGACTATATTGTCATAAGTGTCGATGATGCTGAAGTGTTATCAGATACATTTTCTAATATTTTTTTTGAAGATGAAAGAATTCAAAAAATTCGTATTAAGCGTGACAGAGAGACCATTAAATTAATTTTTCATATCAATAAAGATTACAGAGTAAAGCATTTCACATTAGCACCAAATACAAAGTATAAACACCATCGATTGGTCGTTGATATTATTGACTTGGAAGCAAAATATACTGTCAAAGCTACCAAACCAGTCAAAGATCAAACTCTAAGTAATAGGAAAATTATATTGGTTGATGCAGGTCATGGCGGAGAGGATTCTGGCGCAATTGGTAAAAACAAAACTCAAGAAAAAAATGTTAATTTAGCAATTGCTAAAAAATTAGTCGCTACCATTAATAAAAATCCAGAATTAAAAGCTATCCTAACGCGAAGCGGTGATTACTATATACCTCTAACTAAAAGAATAACTATAGCTCAAAAAGAAAACGCTACAATGTTTATTTCTATCCATGCTGATTCTGTTGAAAGCTCAAGTGCCAAAGGTGCTTCAATTTACACCTTAAGCGAAAAAGGTAATAACAGTAAGCTGGCTAAACAATTAGAACAATCTCAAAACCTAGTTGATCAATTCGGTGGAGTAGAAACAGTTATAGATAATGACCAGTTTTTAAAAAATATATTGACCGATTTTTCAAGAAAAGATAGAGATATACAATCTCAGAATCTTGCGAAGGAGATACTTAAAGAACTTGACAAAATTGGGCCAGTTCACAAAATAGAGCCACAAAAAGCTAACTTTGTCGTCCTTAAAAGTCCTACCATCCCTTCGATTCTCGTTGAAACTGCATTTATTTCAAATCCAACTCAAGAAAAGCGTTTAACCAATAGCAAACAACAACAAAAAATAGCCAATGCGATTTACCAGGGAATCATTGATTATTATCTTAATCTAGAAAAAGATTTATAAAGCTTGATTATTACTGTTTTCTGAATCATCGCTAAGAATAATTGCATCACTAACTAACTGATGAACGCTAACAATCATATATGGGTCAAACTCATAGTTAGGTAAGACTTTACTAAACTGTGATTTACATATAGCGCAGATTGCTGCCAAAGTGTTGACGCCATTTCTCTCTTCAGTCTGCTTTAAGGCATGCATTCTTGGTTTTGCGCCCTTTATTCTTAACTCAATAAGGTCATCTGTCAACAAACCGCCACCACCGCCACAACAGAAAGTTGAAGCTTTAATGGTGCCTTTTGGCATATCTGCAAAGTTATTACATGCTGCCTTGATTACCTCCCTTGGTAAGATAAATTGCCCATTTTCAATATCCCCCATATTACTTCCACGGGCTACATTACATGAGTCATGGAAAGTCACAACTCGATGATCATTCTTTGATTTGTCAAACAACAATTTATCTTGTTGAATTAGATCATAGGTAAATTCAATAATATGTTGTGGTTGTGGATAATTACTATCTAGTTGCTGTTGGAGTTTTAACGAATACTCATCATTACCGCCACTACCTAGACCAGTAAGAGTATTCCAAAAACTATAAGCAACTCGCCACGCATGGCCGCACTCGCCAACAATGACCCTCTTAACATTTAAGTCAAGGGCTGCCTTACGAATTCGAATAGCCCCTTGTTTCATTACATCATAATTACCTATAAACATGCCAAAATTTGCAGCCTCAGATGCATATGAACTCAAAGTCCAGCTTACTCCACTTTGATGAAAAACTTTAGCATAACCAATAAGGCCATCAATATGTGGTTCAGCAAAAAAATCTGCAGAAGGGGTAACCATTAAAACCTCAGAGTCTTTAATATCAAGTGGTAACTTTACAGTGACTCCAGTCTCTTCTTTGATTTCCTCCTCAAGGTCTTCAAGAGTATCTCTTAGAGCTGGCTCAGGCATCCCCAAATTATTACCAATTTTATTTATTTTTCCAAGAATTTGATTAGGGTATTTTTGCCCTACTCCAATAACATTCATTACTTCACGAGCAGCCATTGAAATCTCAGCTGTATCAATTCCATAGGGACAAAATACTGCACATCGACGGCATTGTGAGCACTGATGAAAGTAGTTATACCAATCATCTAGCATGGCTTCATCAAGCTCTTTAGCGCCGACCAATTTAGGAAAATACTTTCCAGCAAAAGTAAAATGTCTTCTATAAACACTTCTGAATAAATCTTGCCTTGCAACTGGCATATTTTTAGGGTCAGCAGTACCTAAGTAATAATGGCACTTATCAGTACAGGCACCACATTTAACACAAGCATCTAAAAAAACCTGAACAGAACGATACTTTGATTTCGTTTCTGCCATTTTGTCTATCGCAAGCTGTTGCCAGTTTTCAACCTTCTCTCCAGGGAATCCTAACTCGCTCTGAACCTCTGCACTAGCTTTAAAAGGCCCATTTCCTGCCATTGAATCTTTCTTAATAGCTGGAATCTCCAGATATGTTGGAAGTTTTTCAATACTATTTTCAGACACAATTATTTATCCTCATCAAGATTCTGTTCGAGATCAATTTTCTTGTGGCTTTCTTTGTTTCTAGCCCATCGAGAAATGTGTCTCTTTTTACGGGCATTATCCACCTGATTGAGTGTAGGCGAAAAAAATATACCTGGAGCATGTAGTAGTTTTGATATTGGAAAAATTGCTATAAGTAAAAATACCAAAAAAATATGTGCCAAAAAAAGCAATTCACTAGGTAACTCAGACCAATTAAAGGTAATAAGCCCTTCTGCGAAGTTTTTAACTAAAAGCATATTAGGGTGATTTTGGGCAAATGTCATTAACATTCCACTACCACCTATTACAATTAGTAACAATAACATCAAGTAATCAGATGGAGCTGAAATATATCTAACTCTGTCTACAAAAAGCCTCCTACCAAGCAATCCTAACAAGCCAAAAATAAGTGGGTATGCTGCATATTTTAAAGGTTCCGTTTTGAGTAATATTGTAGGAATTTCACCAGGCCAAAAATAAACTAAATGACGAAAAAAAAGTAAGACTAAAGCGAGATGAAAACTCCATCCAAATATCCAAGTCCACTTACTAGCCTTAAATAAGCTCTGAAATAGAAAAACTTCTCTTGCAATTCTTAATAATACCCCTGACCTGTTAAGAGGTGCTGGTGCAATAGGAATTTTAAGAGGTGCTGGAGTTTGCCAATATTGAACAATCTTATAGGACACGCCTGTAATAAAAATCAATACAGAAATGTAGAAAAAAAATGTAAAAAAAATGCTTGTTAATGACATATGACTTTATCTCAATCTAAGAAAAGCGCTTATCAAACTCTCTGAACTAAAAATTAAACACAGCCTGTTGGCTTAGGGAGGCCTGCAAATCGACAACCTTGCTTTGCGGGACCATATGGGAACAGAGAATAAAGATAGCGGGAGTTTCCCTTATCATTGCCTAGTTTTTTGGCTATTGCTTTTGTAAGAACTCGCACTGCAGGTGCAAAATCATACTCTTTATAGTACTCCTGAAGGAAATTGATGACCTCCCAATGCTCAGGGGAAAGTTCAATACCATCTTCCTCTGACATAGTAATAGCTATTTCACGACTCCAATCACTTATCTTTAACAGATAGCCCTCTTCATCAACTTCAGCGCCAAGTATTTCAGCCATTTCTAAGTAGTCCTTTTAGAATTCATAAGAAAATTATTCACACTATTTGCAACACCTCGACCTTCATTGATCGCCCAGACAACCAACGATTGACCTCTACGACAATCACCAGCAGAAAAAATACCTTCTTTAGAAGTGGAGTAATCGCCATGCTCAGCTTTGTAGTTTCCTCGCTCATCTGTATCTATTTTAGCGTCTTCACTTAAATAATGTTCAGGTGAAACGAAGCCCATTGAAAGCAACACCAGCTGAGTATCCCAAGTTTTTTCGGTACCTGATATTTCATTTAACTTACCATCTATTAATTCAACATTGATGGTTTTAATTCCACTTACATTACCGTTACTATCTCTAACAAAAGCCTTCGTAAGTAACTGATAGTGTCTTGGATCTTGCCCAAATACTTTGTTAGATTCTTCATGGCCATAATCCACTCGGAAGATTGTTGGCCACTCTGGCCAAGGATTGCTATCGGAACGATCGGCAGGTGGTTGGCTCATTAACTCAAAATTGATAATAGACTTTGCACCTTGCCTAATTGCTGTACCAATACAATCAGTTCCAGTATCCCCACCTCCTATTACAATAACGTCTCTATCTTGCGCAGAAAGCTCACTCTTATCAGCATAACCATTATCAAGAAGACTCTTAGTATTAGAAGTCAAATAATCCATAGCAGGATAAATGCCTTTAGAATTTCGATTTTCAGCAGGTAAATCTCGCGCTTTCGTTGCACCAGTAGAAAAAATAATAGCATCAAACTTAGATTGTAATTCTTTAGTTGAAATATCACGTCCAATATCAATATTAGTCATAAATTCAATGCCTTCTTTCCTTAATAGTTCAACTCTGCGATTAACTACATCCTTTCCTAGTTTCATATTAGGAATTCCATACATCAAGAGCCCACCAATTCGATCGTTTCGTTCGTAAACAGTAACCGAATGACCTATTTGATTAAGCTCATCTGCAGCAGCAAGTCCAGCAGGTCCAGAACCAACAACTGCAACCTTCTTGCCAGACCTAGACGAAACACTTCTAACCTTAATCCAGCCTTCTTCAAATCCTTTATCAACAATTGCTAACTCAATATTTTTAATGGTTACTGCAGGATGATTCAAGCCAAGAACACAAGAACCTTCACAGGGTGCAGGGCATACTCGTCCTGTAAATTCAGGAAAATTATTTGTCTTTTCTAGTCTCTCTAAAGCATCACGCCATTCATTGTTATAAACAAGGTCATTCCATTCAGGAATCAAATTATCTATAGGACATCCACTCTCAGATTGGCAAAAAGGAACGCCACAATCCATGCAACGAGACCCTTGCTGTTGAAGTTGGTCTAAATTATGTGTGCCTGAAAAAATTTCATCATAATCCTTAATGCGTATTTCTACATCACGATATGACTCTACTTCCCTATCTAGCTCTAAAAAACCGGTTACTTTACCCATTAATTACTCTTAAAAGATAATGACTTTAATTATCTCATATTCTGATTAAAGCATTTAAAAATAAAAAGAATAATAAGTATTTTATGCCCTTTCGAATCTTGTACAGCACAGAAAACCACTGTATAATTAGCGGATTTTCAAAAACCCTAAAAAGGCATACAAGTGAATTTAATTAATCAAATTGAGAGCGAACAACTAAGATCAGATATACCTGAATTTTCTCCAGGTGATACTGTTGTTGTTCAAGTTAAGGTGCGTGAAGGAACCCGTGAAAGATTACAGGCCTTTGAAGGGGTAGTTATCGCTATAAAAAATCGCGGCTTAAACTCAGCCTTTACAGTCAGAAAAATCTCACATGGCGAAGGTGTTGAAAGAGTTTTTCAAACACATTCATCTTCGATTGATAGTGTTTCGGTTAAGCGAAGTGGTAAGGTTCGTCAGGCAAAACTATATTATCTTCGCGGTCTAACTGGAAGAGCAGCCCGCATCAAAGAGAAACTTAAAAAGAAATAATTTTCATCAATTTCCAAAATGCCAGTTTATTACTGGCATTTTTTTTGCCCAATCTATAAAAGACTAAAGTAGAATAACTTAGGATGAATGCTAAGTTAATAGACCAATTTATTGATTTTTACTGGTTAACTACCGGAGCAAGTAAAAACACCTTAAGTGCCTATCGTTCTGATCTAAAAATATTTTCTCAATGGCTCAATGAAACCTCACTGATTGAAGTCAATAAAAAACTTATTCAAGATTATTTCTTATATAGACAGTCCACTAAAATAAGTTCATCAACTCAATCTAGAGTCCTTACTTGCCTGCACTCCTTTTATCAATTCTTATTAGATAATAATCTCATAAATACTGACCCTACTGAACAATTGTCTTATCCAAAATTAGAAAAAAAATTACCAGTATTTTTAAATATTCAAGAGGTGGAAAAATTACTTGAAGCTCCAAATAGCTCTTCACTTTTTGGGCAAAGGGATCGAGCAATGCTTGAATTATTATATTCTTGCGGACTAAGGGTGTCTGAACTGATTAATTTAAGTTATCACAATATCAATATAAAAGAAGAATTCATTCGTATTCATGGCAAAGGAAACAAAGAAAGAATTCTTCCAATGGGAGAGATAGCTATTGATTATTTGACGACTTATGAGTCAAATTCGAGACCCATATTACTAAAAAATGGCCAAAGTGATAGTTATTTTTTATCTAATCGTGGTAAGGCAATGTCAAGACAAAATTTCTTTTATATTATTAAAGCTTATGCTACTCAAGCAGGTATAGATAAACCACTCTCACCTCACTCGCTTCGACATGCTTTTGCAACTCACCTTGTTCAAAAAGGCGCTGATTTACGTTCAGTTCAATTAATGCTTGGGCACAGTGACATCTCTAGCACTCAGTTGTATACACATATTCAAAATGCTCAACTCAAAGCGCAGCATGAAAAACACCATCCAAGAGGATAATTCTGCTTATTTATATTTAAGAGCAATCCATATTATCAACTTTATAAAGCAATGGCTCTGTTAAAGAAGTAAGAGAAACTTTCGATTTACCATTATTATCAAAGTTGCTTTCAGACAGAAATTGATCAAAACATCTTTTAAGATCTTGCCACTCCTTGTCGATAATCGCAAACCACGCAGTATCTCGATTTCGACCTTTACTAATTGTCATTTGTCTAAAGACTCCTTCATAAGAAAAACCTAATCTTTGAGCCGCTCTACGAGACTTTAGATTTAGAGCATTACATTTCCATTCATACCTTCTATAGCCGTTATCAAATACCCATCTCATCATCAGAAACATTGCTTCTGTTGCTTCTGTCGTTTTTTGAAGAAGTGGAGAGTAATTTATATGACCAACTTCAATTAAACCTTGAGCTGGATTAATTCTAAGAAAACTTGCAATACCAATCGCTTTTTTCAATTTTTTACTAATGATTGCAAAAAAAACAGGGTCATCACCTTCCTCAAAAGACCTTATCCATTTTGCATAGTCAGCCTGAGAGTCAAAGGGGCCATAAGGCAGATAAGCCCAATTAATGCCTTTTTCATCTAATAAATTTGATGAAAAGAGCTCTTTAGCATATTTATTTGAATTTAGTGGTTTTAAATCAACTAACCTACCTTCAATCGAAATACCTTTAGGGTGAGGAGGTATCGAAAAACTTTCTACAATTTCACCAAATTTCATTATTTTTTATTCTCAAATAGATTTAATAGAAATCCTAAAATAGAAACTAGCTTGTTTGCATTTGATAAGTAACAAAGTCTATGGTTCCTGAAATCTTATCATAAACAGCACGTGCTCGATGGTTATCACTAGCAGTAATCCACCTTACATATGGCCAACCATTTTCACTAGCAATTGTTTTAAGTTCTTTAAATAAAACCTGAACAGCACCTGAGCCTCTGTGCTTTGGATGAATATATAAATCATCTAAAAAGCCAACAAGTGACCCTCTTAAAGGAGACGGCATTTCACGAAAATGCATAAAACCAATCAACCCCCCTTCGAGAGACTTGACACCTATAGCATAGAATTTTATTTCTTCATCAAAAATCCAAGACCATACTGAATCAAGAATCTCATCATTCATGGGCATTTTATAAAATTCAGCATAGCCATGATAAAGCTGCTGCCATTCTGACTTATCGTTTTTATTTAACTGACCTACTTTCAAATGAAAACCTTAAAAAATTAAATTACTTGCTTAATTGCTTGCTCAAGTTTTTTAACTACAGCATCAACATCTTTTAGTTTATCCAAGCCAAACAACCCAAGACGGAATGTTTGGTAATCATCCCCTTCATCACACTGAAGTGGAACGCCAGCTGCAATTTGCATACCTATATCTTTAAACTTCGAGCCGTTTTGTATTTCCTTATCAGTGGTGTAGCTAACAACAACTCCTGGTGCTTGAAATCCTTTAGCAGCAACGCTAGTGATATTATTCCTTTCAAGTAACGCACTAACTTTATCGCCAAGTTCCTGTTGTTTTTTCCGCGCATTATCAAAACCAAACTCAGCCGTCTCATTAACTGTGTCACGAAAGTGCTTAATTGCATCTGTTGGCATTGTTGCGTGATAGGCATGGCCACCACTTTCATAAGCCTGCATAATTTGAAGCCATTTAAGTAAGTCACAAGAATAGCTAGTACTTTTAGTTTCATTTATCTTCTCAGCTGCATCTGACGAAAGCATAACCATCCCAAATGCAGGAGAAGCACTCCATCCTTTTTGAGGTGCACTAATCAAAATATCTACTCCACAATCTTTCATATCTATCCATATAGCTCCTGATGCAATACAATCCAATACAAACATTCCTCCAACAGAATGAACGGCAGCAGCAATAGATCGAATATAGTCATCAGGAAGAATAATGCCTGACGAGGTCTCGACATGAGGAGCAAAAACCATATGTGGTTTTTTCTTCTTAATAAGCTCTACAACTTCATCAATATTTGGTGGGGCAAATGGCGCTTGTGAATCTTCACTAACACGGCTTGCCTTTAAGACTATTTCTTCGGAAGGAATATTACCCATTTCAAAAATCTGTGACCAACGAAAACTAAACCAGCCATTTCTTAAAACTAAACAACTTTGATTAGTCGCAAATTGCCTTGCAACAGCCTCCATTGCATAGGTTCCTCCTCCAGGAACTAAAACAACTGCTTCTGCGTTATAGACCTCTTTTAGAGAAGAAGAAACATCATTCATTGCTTTCTGAAATGAATCAGACATATGATTAAGAGATCTATCAGTATAAACTACTGAATATTCTAGAAGCCCATCAGGGTCTACATTTGGTAACAAACCTGGCATTTCTAACTCCGAAAAATAAAGTTATGATAATACAACAAATTATTACTGAATAAATAAATTTAATCAGAATTAAATAAATGGTTAATTTTGTCAGTAGA
>ERZ1047821.387-NODE-387-length-33947-cov-4.664287_pt1 | contig 33947 bp, 27 predicted proteins | sample MGYA00383096_ERZ1047821 | MGnify/ENA primary metagenome ERZ1047821 (study PRJEB29581, sample SAMEA5548366) | metagenome | biome: marine; feature: coastal; material: water | depth 25 m | study: Short-term variability in the microbial, nano- and picoplankton... | reverse complement strand
ATCGACTACCTAGTGGGTTATCAGTTGGTGCAGGAGATAGAGCCACACTTAGAGCCCATATTCGATCCAGAGTACACCACTGTGAGGGTGGTGGTAGGCACGTCTAATTTATCCAATGCTCAGCTGCTAAAGCTCAATAAACGGATCGAAGCCTGGCATGCCAACAACATAAATTCAGACTACCGGGTCTTACATGGCAGCAATACCATTTTGTATGCGCGGCTCAACGACACCATTTCAAGGCAGCTGCTTGAGGGTTTCACGGTCAGCTTTTTGTTGATTACGCTAACCATGCTGGTGGGATTGCGCAGCGTGCGCTACGGGCTCATTAGTATTGCGCCCAACCTACTGCCACCCGCCGTTGTCTTCGGTGTTTGGGGGCTTTTTGTGGGTCAGCTTAGCCCTTATATTTTAATGCTATTTTCAATCAGCATTGGTTTGGTGGTTGATGACTCGGTGCATGTACTCAGCAAGTACATGGCGGCCCGCAAAGCCGGTGAAAAGCCTGACGAAGCAGTACGTTATTCCCTCGACAAAGCCGGCTCCGCGATAACCATCACCACCGCAGCGTTAGCCATGGGTACCTTTATTCTGGTGTTCTCCAACACCTATTACTATCAAAACGTTGCCTTGATGCTAACGCCAATTATTGTCGTGGCATTGCTTTTAGACCTGCTGTTTCTGCCGCCTCTGCTGGTCAAGCTCGATAAATTCTTAGATCGTCACAGGAAGGTATCGGCCTAGGGATCATTTCGGTCTCGCCTGAAGAGAGGTCTTTTCGGGTCCTTTCGAGGCGCGGCAATGGGTGTATGCTGCGGTTGTTAGATATCGTACTGTGGTAATTGAGGCCTGAAGCGCCCTTGATTTGATGGGCGCCCCGGACACAGGGAGAGCCACCATGAGTGAAACATACCCCGCACCGGACCAGTACAATCTCGTGGGCCGTCCTGAATCGGGGTACACCATGAAGGTTCTATCGGCGCTACGATACAAGCAGGTGCCCTATCAATGGCTGGACCGCTTCACCCACAATAAACTGTTTAAACAACATGCCAGAGTGCCGCTAATACCGCTGTTATTTTTGCCCGACGGCACAGCGATGCAAGACTCGACCCCTATCTTAGAACTTCTTGAAGAACGTCATCCGGAACCCGAGATTCATCCTGGCGATCCGGCGCTGCACTTTTTGTCCGATCTCTTAGAGGAGTACGGTGACGAATGGGGCAATAAGCTCATGTTCCACTATCGCTGGAGTTATCCTGAGGATCAGAAGCGGCGGTCGCGCACCTTAGCCGAAGGCAGCCTTGGCGGGCTCACAGTGCCCTGGTTCGGTAAACTCATGAAGCCCTTGGCAGCGCCCTTATTGGTGAGGCGCATGGTGCCTCGCATGGCCTTCGCCGGGTCTACTGACAACAATCGTCCTATTTTGGTGTCCTCATTTGATCGGCTCGTTGAGCTGCTTGAACGTCACTTACAGGGACGCTCCTATGTATTTGGTGAACGGCCCGCGCTGGCAGACTTCGGTCTTTGGGGGCAGCTGCATCAAGCGTACACCGATCCAAGTTGTCACAAAATATTAGAAGACAAAGGACCCTTGATCGTGGCCTGGATCAAGCGCATGGAGTCGCCGGAGCTTCTGGGTGATTTTGAAACGCTGGATAATCTGATGCCAACGCTGCGCCCCATTTTTTCTGAGGAAGTGGGACCGCGCTTCTTGGCTTGGGCGGCGGCCAACGCCCGTGCCTGGGGGATGGGGGAAAAACAAACGGGACTCACCATGGCCGGTCAGCGCTATTATCAGAAAACCTTTAAATACCCGGCTCAGGGCTACGCAGAACTGCGCAGTCGGTTTGCTGCGCTGAGCGAGCATACTGTGTTGACAGAATTCCTACGCGATACTGGCTGCCTGACATTTTTAGCACCTAGCACCTAACGCGGTTCCTCCAATAAATCGCCAAAGAACAACGCGTTGAGCAACAGCTTCTGCGTGCCCCACCAAAAAGCCCTGAAGGTCACGGCGTCGAGAGCCAATACCACAGCGCCTTTGCCCTGAGCATCTACAATCAGGCTTGCTGAGCTCGCAGCGAGGGTTTGGTTTTCGTCAGACATATAGCCCGAAAGCAAGGGGGCTTCGCTGTATAAAATGGGCGTTGAGTAGGGGTTGTCGGAGCGCGCCATAAAGCTTGCACTGCGGCGAAACATTGGCAACATCTCGTCGGTATAGCCATAGCCCAGCGGGTGTGTGATATCGACTTTTCCCTCAAGAATGACGCCTCTAACGAGCTTAAACGCGGCCTCGTCTCGAGCTTCGACGTAGGGTCGGCGCTGTGGGAGTAGCGCTTCAAAGGCTTCAGTATCCCTCTGTGCAATGGCCGCATTGGCTTCCTTGCTAGCGCTCGAAGCCTTTGTGGCGCGCCAGTTAACAGCTGTCAGATCTTTGTCGTTTAGCCAGTCAATGGTGGCGGCACCCTGTGCCCACAGCACGCCACCATCGTCGACGAAACGTTTTAGGTTATTGACGAGTTGGTCGGGTGACTGCCTCAGCGGATTAGTCAAAATGACGTGGGTATAAGCAGCGAGATCAACGCGCGGCAATTGATGCGTGTCGACCATTGTCAGGGGCATTTTCACGCGACGGTCAAGAAGGTGCCAGATTTCCCCGACGTCGTAAGCACTCGTCCCCGCGCCGCTTGCGATGAGTACTTTAGGCAGTTTTAGGACACGAAAATCTCGGCTGCCCAAGTCGATGCCTTTACTGGTGTGGCTGCTGGCTACCGGAAAAACTGGTAAGCCGTTCGCTGCAGCATTCTGCAACAGGGCCTTTGCCTGAGTGGGAATCGCCTCGTTGAGCTGGGGAGTCACCAGCAGCGAACCATAGCCGAAATCAATAAGTCCCTGCTCGATAACCGCAGCAGTGAATGGTCGTTGCGCCACTCGAACAGTGGCGCCTGCTTTCAGCAGTCCGTAAAGCAACGAAGGTGAAGCACTGTCCCGCCAGTCTATGAGGTAGCCAATATTGGAAGCTGCCAGAACCGCACTTTGGCTTAAAAATTCTGGGGAGATCGCTTTTGTGTTGACTCGACGCACGGGCTCACGGGTGTGCTGCAAATTAAAAGCCCAAGGCAGCGTCCAAGTGGAGACGTCGTAGAAAACGTTCTCCTCGAACTCTAGCTGTCGATTCCAAAGTGTCTGCAAGTAGGTCGATTGGGGCTGATCGAGGGGAATGGCAATCGCCGAGCCGGCTTGATAGGTCTGGCCCTCGACCTCAGTATCTTGGCTCAGGACTTCAGTCACAATGCCGTGGCCTTCAAGAATGCGCACAAACTCCCGCAGCCGCGTCGGATCTCCCGTGGCGGCGGCCAGGTAGTAGCCCGAATCACCCCGGCTGGCGTTGTCCTGATAAAACGTTTGCTGATACCCCAGTAATTCATCTTTGAGTTCAGCGGTAGCTTCAAGGGACGAAAGCGATGCCCTAAATTGATTGGTAATGGTGTCTGGAAAGGTTAGGCGGCCACTGGTGACATCTTGCCGACTTCCTCTTGAGGACGGCTGCTCAAATAAAATACCGACGCAGCCAAATAAGTCTGGGTAGGTCGAGCCCTTGCCCATAAAAAAATCGTCATAACCCTCTTCGCTAAAATAAAGAGCACCTTCTTGATCAAACGCTCGGGCATGGTACTCACCGATTTTGGCGGTTAACGTTTGGTTGATGGCCGGGGTGAGAGGATTGGTGCGTTCAGGCTTTCCCGGCATGAAAAAGAAATTGCTGTTGCTGCCCTGCTCATGAAAGTCGAGTTGCACGTTGGGCTTCCAGGTGTGAAAAAGTGCAAGCCTGCCACGACTTTCCGGGTGCTGATGAGGCAGCCAGTCGCGATTGAGGTCAAACCAGTAGTAGTTGGTTCGCCCATTGGGAACAGTCTCTCGGTGCTCGCGATCATTGGCGTCTGGGCTGGGAACTTGCCCCCGGTGGCTGTTGGTCCAATGAGCAAAGCGATCGAGACCATCGGGATTGAGCATGGGGTTAAAAATAATGACGACGTCTTCAAGCTGAGTAGCAATAGCAGGGTCTAGGGCGGCATTGAGGTAGTAGGCGACGAGGGGAGCCGCGTTGCTTCCGCTGGGTTCATTACCGTGAATGCTGTACATCATATGCATCACAGCAGGCTGCTCTGTGGCGTCGATACCACTAGCAGGATCAATGATGTTGGCACGGGCAGCTTTGATAGCTTCTAGCTTGGCAATATTAGATTCAGAAGATATGGCGTAGCTCACTAAGGAGCGGCCGCCATAGCTGTTGGCATGAGGCCCGAGTGCCACCATGCGAGGGGACGCTGCCGCAAGGGCATCGAGGTAGCCTACAATTCCATGGTGATACCAGTGGCGTTCTCCTACCGCGACGCCAGTCGCTGTCGCGGGCGAGGGCAGGTCACTCCTGAGCTCGGGTGTGGTTGCGAAGATGTCTTCCAAGGACAACGCGCTAGACCAGCTCACTGATGCGGTGCCGGTGAGGGCTAGAAGGCTGAGGAGTTTAAGGATCTGTTTCATGAGCGGATCTCGGGCTGTTAAGCCTGCATCATAGCGACAAGTCATAATGTTTTGGCGAGTAATTTCTGAGGTCAATTTAGAACGAAAATAGCGCGGCAGACGACCACAGGTGAGACCCGCAAACAAGGCGACAAGCCACGTCCCATAGAGGCGTTGGGGTATGGCTAAGATCTCAGTTCAGGATAATTTTTGCGCGAGCTGTTGGTGGAAATTGACGATGGCTTTTTCAAAATAGCCAAAGGTCAGGTGGGGATTCGCAGGTGTGCTGACAGTTTCTTGAATAGCGCAGGCAGCGGCACGATCCTCTACTTGCCCAGCGTTATTGACGAACTCGACATCGCGTTGGGCCGCTTCGAGAGTAATTGGACGATCATCGGTGGAGGTATTCATCACATAATAGCTCACCAAACGGGTCCTAGTGGGGCTAAGCGGCTCCATAATCGTGAGGCTAGCGTGTTTTGAGAGCAGCGAGACACTGGCGTTAGGAAATAGGTGGTAAACCGAGGTCACCATGCCATCCAGCTTTTGATCCTCAGGTGCGAGATCCCGCAGCTTTTCGATGCGTTTGAACGGAAAAATAACCCGTGCGTTAGCCCCGAAAACCTCAACGACATTAATGTTATCGAGACCAAAAGGGTAAAAGGTCTCCTGGTGCAGCGACTTAATGTGGTATCCCTCGAGCAGCGTCTCAGTAATTAATTTCCAGTTGGCGTTATCAGTGACTTCGCTTTGATCAAAGCAAACTTGCTCTGGCGTAAAAAACTGGGGTTTGTCGCTAAAAGCCTCATCGGATATTTGGCCCTCCTGCTGTACGTAGACAAGCCCACCGAACTCTTGAGCACTGACCTCTACCAAGCCGTGTTCCTGCTTGTCCAAGCCCGGGAAAGCGGCCTGCCCGGGTATGCCTTTCAGGGCACCATCAAGCCCATAGGTCCAGGCGTGATAAGGGCAGGAAAAGTTCTTTTGACAACCCTGGCCACTAGCGACTTGCATGCCGCGATGGCGACAGGCATTGATAAATGCGCGCACCACGCCGTCGTTGCCACGAGCCACCAGTAATGGTGTTCCTGAGGCCGAGCGGGCGATGTAGCTGCCGTTTTCAGGCAGTGCGGAAGAGGGACAAAAAGGGATGGGTGATTGGCGAAGCAACAAAAGCTCGGCATCAAAACGTTCTTGGCTGTGGTAGTGCGCTACCGGCTCCTGCCAAACGGTATCGCCCAGATCTGTAGTCCGGTTATCGATATGCTGGAAAATACGTTCGATGGTTTGTTGTTCGTTGAGCAGGGGTAGTGGATTTGCTTCGGCCTGTTGATTCACATCGTCATCCAATTTTGTTACCGCAAACCCGCTGCACTCGACAGCCGGTGTTTCCCAAGTCGGGAAGGCAGTTTAAACAGATTACTCCCATGTTTCAGTAACATCCGCCGACGGATTGATTGTACTGCGTCATTTTTCTCGAGCTGAGTGGGGCTGTGTACAGTTTCTCGTGTAAAAAATAGACACACCCTGTAGTCTAGGAATCGATAATAAAGATAGATAAGCAACGCGTTGAGCTGAATCAGCTTTGGGGGCGGCGTATGCAAACGAGCACTGATACACGTATTAGGGCGCTTACGGATCTTGGATTTTGGGGCCAAGATACCTTGCATGGCTTATTAGCCGAGCGAGTGGCTCAAGAACCCCATGCTCTGGCGGTGGCGGATCAGCCGGACAAAATGGGGCTGGTGGGCACGCCCCCAGCGCGCTTGAGCTTCTCTGATCTTGATATCGCGAGTTCGGCATTGGCCCTCCAGTTGTTGGAGGTTGGCGTTGGCCCCGGAAGCCGTATCATGGTCCAGCTGCCCAATATCGTTGAGCTCGTGGTCTGTTTTTATGCGGCAAGCAAGCTGGGGGCCATTATTTCACCGTTGCCGGTCCAGTATGGCGCCCATGAGATCACACAGCTCAGCCACACTCTTCAAACCACAACGTTTATTGGTTGTTCGGCGTTTAAAGGCCAGCCTCTCATCCAGACTGCAAAAAAGGTGCTGCCTAACTTGCCGGTGCTGGCCATTGGTAAGGACCTTGATTGCTTAGCTGAGTCGGTCACGGAGGATGCAGCCCGGATACTGGCAACTTACACCCGGAGCCTGAATGACACGGCTAATCGGGTGTTAACGGTTTGCTGGACGTCGGGTACCACTGGCACGCCTAAAGGCGTACCTCGTTCAGCCAATATGTGGCTGGCCACCGCGCGCGCAACGGCTGAGGCTGGGGACTACCAAAGAGGTGATCGGCTGTTAAACCCCTTCCCACTCGTCAATATGGCGGCCATTGGTGGGTTCTTGTTTGCCGCAGCGGATTTGGGCTGCGCCCTTATTCTCCACCACCCCCTTGATCCAGCGATATACCTCAGTCAAATGCAGGATGAGAAAATTACCTTCACCATTGCGCCACCAATCTTATTAAACCAGCTTGCTGCACAACCCGAGCTTTGGCACAAATTTGATTTTAGTGCTTTGCGCGCAGTGGGCTCGGGGTCGGCACCGCTGTCATCGGGCATGATTGCCACCTTTGAAAATGATTATCAAAAGCCGGTCATAAATTTCTATGGTTCCAATGAGGGGTTAGCCTTCTTTGCGACCCCTGAAACGGTGCCCAGTTGTGAAATGCGCGCTGAATACTTCCCCCGATTTGGTGTTCCGGGGTTGGATTGGCCCGGTCGCTGTCATCATGCCGTTCAGAGTAAGGTTATCGATCCCGATACCGGGGCCGAGATCGATGAGCCTGGTGCGGTGGGAGAGCTGTGTTTCGCGGGTGCGACTATGTTTGATGGCTACTTTGGTGCAGAAGCCGCTGGTCTTTTCACCGATGACGGTTTTTTTCGCAGCGGTGACTTGGTGGAAATCAGCGCTGCGCCCACGCACTATTATCGAATCGTCGGGCGTTGTAAGGACATTATTAATCGCGGTGGTATGAAAATTTCCCCTGCAGAGCTCGACGCACTTATTGATCGTCATCCCCAGGTGCTCGAGGCCGCTGTGTGCGCTTATGTTGATGAGGCCCTAGGTGAGCGCGTCCGCGCTTGTGTGGTGCCTCATGACGCTAGTCAGCCGCCTTCACTCGAGGAGCTCTGTGCATTTCTCATGACTGAGGGATTGGCTAAGTTCAAGTTACCTGAGCAGGTTTGCTACTTAACGGTCTTGCCTAGGAACCCAATGGGCAAAGTGCTGCGTGGAGATCTACAGACCAGTACCGAAGCTCCAGAATAAATCTACTGGGTGTCTAGTATCACGGAGGCTTTGATGGCGGCGTCACGTTAGGTATTCAGATTCGAACCCGGTGATCTCCCGGCCTTTGATGGCGTGTCATTGTTAACCTGACCCCGTTTGGAGATGGGCCACCACTTTTTGCCTGCGCCTTGCCCGGCTCTTGACTCGTTAACAAGACTCTATGGGGGACTCGGGTCTGAACCTTTATCCTAGCGGTAACCCGCTTTTATCATTAGAAAGTATTTTCTAAAGATTCATTAATTTGTTAACAAACGGAAATCTCTAATTAAAAGCGTATAAAAAGTGGTCTTGCAGCAACAGGTGAATTTGGTGCAGTCTTTTGGGCTGTTTGGGTGGACCATCAATCGGTATGGGGACGCAGACGTCAATAGGTCGATAACAAGGGGTAAAGTAATGCGTAAGGTGTTGTTGGGGTTGTTAATGGTGATGTCTCAAGCTGCGCTTGCAGGTGCAGATTGTGCTGAGTATTCAGAGTCAGACCGGATGAGTGTGCTAGATCTGCAGAAGAAAATTGTTAACGAGTACGGTTTTGCCATCAAAAAATTCAAAGTTGACGACAACTGCTATGAAATCTACGGCTGGGAGTCATTGGCATCGGGTGAAGAGCAGCGTGTTGAGGTTTACTTTGACATGGCAACGGGTGCGATTGTGAAGAAAGAGGTGGACTAACCTCTTTGAAGCGCCACCTCTTGATACGCTGTTTCCATTGGTTGCTGGCTTTGGGCATTGTGCTCAACTATGGGGTTCTCGAATCAGGTGGCGATCTCCACGAGTGGCTCGGTTGGGCATTAGGTGCTCTGGTGCTGTTGCGTGTGCTTGCGGGTTTCACAACTAGCGGTGATGCGAGCTTTGCTCGTTTGAATTTGGCGCCTAGGCTAGTCCTGCAAGATTTGCGAAATTTGGCAGGAGACTACCCCGATCATGACGACCACAGTGCCGCTGGAAGCTGGATGATTGTTTTAATCTTGACGCTTGTTGTGCTCCTAGCGGTCACCGGGTGGATGCAGGATCTCGATGCCTTTTGGGGCGAGGATTGGCTGCAAAATACCCATGAATGGCTTGCTAATTCGTTGGTTGCTTTGGCCGGACTCCATGTTTTGGCAGTTGGTATTATTCAATTTCGTCACGGCATTCCTTTGCTTCGTCGTATTGGGCTAGGACGATGACGCTTTGCTGTTATAGATAAAAAAAGAGGCAAATCAATGTCTAGCACGGTCGTGCCGCAGGGTGTTCGGCACAATTTTGATCCCGATGCCCTCAGAGAAAAATACCGCGCTGAGCGAGACAAGCGCATTCGAGCGGATGGCAACGATCAGTATGTCGAGGTTACCGGCGATTTTTCTCATTACGTCGATGATCCTCATGCCACCCCCGGATTCACCCGGGAGGCTCTGGTTCAGAAAGTTGAGGTCGTAATTATTGGCGGCGGTTTCGGCGGTATGTTGGCCGCTGCTCGATTGCGAGAAGCTGGTATTACCGACTTTATGCTGATCGAAAAGGGCGGTGGTTTCGGGGGTACGTGGTACTGGAACCGTTATCCGGGTGCCTCCTGCGATATCGAGGCTTATGTTTACCTTCCTTTGCTCGAGGAAACGGGGTTTGTTCCCAGACAAAAATACACCAATGCCGAGGAGACCCTCGAGTACTGTGAAGTGTTGGCACAGCGTTACCGTTTGCGTGAACAAGCTCTGCTGCAAACACAGGTAAAAAGTGTGTCTTGGCAGGAATCGAGTCGCCGCTGGCAGGTAAAAACCGATCGAGGGGACCAGCTTCAGGCCCGTTTTATTATTCATTCGAACGGTCCGTTAAACCGACCTAAGCTGCCGGGTATCAAAGGCATTGACCAGTTCAAGGGGCACACCTTTCATACCAGTCGCTGGGATTATGCCTACACGGGCGGCACTTCCTTTGGTGAGCTGACCAACCTTGAAGATAAGCGGGTGGCCATTATTGGGACGGGGGCGACCGCAGTACAGTGTGTGCCACATTTGGCGGCCTCGGCAAAGGCGCTTTACGTGTTTCAACGCACGCCATCATCCATTGATGTTCGTAACAATCAACCCACCGATCCCGATTGGATTTCAGCGCAAAGAGCAGGGTGGCAAAAACGCAGACAAACCAATTTTGAATCAATTATGTCTGGCCTACCGGTAAAGGAGGATTTGGTCGGTGATGGCTGGACAGAGGCGTTCCGAAATTTATTCGGGGGACTAGGTGACAGCATGCCCAGTAAGGCTAGGCTGGCTTGGTGGGCGATTCAGGGCGCCTTTTCCAGCAAACGGCGAGAGCGAGGTCTAAAACAGTATTTGACCGACAAAGCCGTTCAACACATGGGCCTGCCCCAGAAAATGGAGATGGCGGACTTTGAAAAAATGGAGAAAGTCCGCGCTCGAGCAGACGCCCTTGTTAGCGATAAGTCGACTGCAGAATCTCTAAAACCTTACTACCGTCAGTTTTGTAAGCGGCCTTGCTTTCACGATGAATACCTTCAATCTTTCAATCGTGACAATGTCACGCTTATTGATACTCATGGGCGAGGCGTTGAGGCATTTACCGAGAAGGGTGTGCTGTTTGACGGTGAGGAGTACGAAGTCGATTGCATTATTTTTGCGACAGGCTTTGAGGTGGGTACCGATTACTCTCGACGCGCTGGCTATTCAATTGAAGGCGTGAACGGGCTGACGGTGACCGAGAAGTGGCAAGATGGTATGGCAACATTTCATGGCTTACACGCTCGGGGGTTTCCCAACAGCTTCTTCTTTGGACCTATTCAGTCCGGGTTTACCGCAGCTTTCACCTATGCGTTAGACGAGAACAGTATTCATGCAGCCTATATTATCGATCAACTCCGTCAACGGGGCGCAACCCGGGTCGAGGCTAGCGCGAAGGCAGAATCTGATTGGGTAAAAACCGTTATTCAAAAAGCGCGATTAACCGAAGACTTCCAAAAATCCTGCACCCCCGGGTACTACAATAATGAGGGCCACGTGCAGTTCCAGCCACAAAATACGTTTTACGGCGGAGGTCCTATGGAGTTTTTCGAATTAATGGCTAAATGGCGGGGTAAAGGTAAGCTCGATGGGCTGGAGTTGCAGCTTTCGACTTATGAATAGGCAGGAGTAAAAATCTTTGGAGATGCTGGATACCGGTACCGATGAATTACTCGCGAGCCTCAATGATCGCGTTGCGACGGTGACCCTGAATCGCCCTGAGAAGCGCAACGCGCTCTCGGATCGATTAACCCCGGCACTACGCCAGATATTGCTGGACCTAGAGCTCAGGGACGATGTCGGTTGTATTGTTATTACCGGTGCTGGATCGGCGTTTTGTGCCGGAGGTGATATTTCGGGTATGGCCGATAATGGGCCAGCGGATCAAACCAAGCCTTTGAGTCAGGAGGCGCAGGTGCGCCAGCTTGTCCACCGACAGGAGACGCTAACTCTGCGGCTTCACCATCATGCTAAACCAACAATTGCTGCGCTGCCCGGTGTCGCTGCGGGAGCAGGTTTTTGTCTGGCATTGGCCTGTGATCTTAGAGTTGCCTGTAAATCGGCGTTTGTAACCACCGCTTATCGTAATGTGGGGTTCTCGGGAGATTATGGTGGCAGCTGGCTGCTCAATACCTTGGTGGGTCCGGGGAAAACGAAAGAGCTTTATTTCACGGGACGTCGGGTCCAGTCAGATGAGGCTTTGGATCTAGGAATTTTCAATACCGTCGTCGCCGATGAGGCTCTGAATTCGACCGTTGCAGAGTTGGCGAAACACATTGCCCACGGCCCCGCAGTAGCCTTGGGTTATATGAAGGAGAATATTAATCGCGCATCTGAAGCTGGATTGCGAGAGTGTCTAGCCCTGGAAGCCGACAGGCTGGTTCGGTGCGCCGCATCACCCGACCATAAAGAAGCGGTTTCTGCTTTTATAGAAAAGCGCCCGCCGGTATTTAACAAGCCCTGATTCTTCCGTTGCTATTAAACCTGCCTTTTGGCACGACTTGTTGTTAGGGTCCCGGGCGCCAAATTGGATGTCGGCAGCAACAATTGGCGCGCTTAAGCTGCCCTTCGAAAAAACTCCCGGTAGTTCGGTACACTGCAACCCATCTGTTGAGAGTGATAAGACTATGGAAAGTGTATCGCTGCGATTTGTATTGGGGAACCTACTGCTGTCGCTGACTTTGGTCGCTTGCGGCCAGCCCAATAACCCCGCGCCTGAGCCTTCAAAACCTCGGTTAGTGCGTACGATAGTGCTAGACGGATCCCACGCAGGTGCTTGGCAGGAGTTTCCCGGGAAGGTGGAAGCCTCCAAGGTCGCTAATCTGGCTTTTCGGGTGTCAGGTGAGTTAGCGGAACTCTCGGCCCTTGAGGGTGATGAAGTTAGTGCCAACCAGCTAGTTGCCAGGCTTGATGACAAGGACCAGAAGATTCGGTTGCGGGCGCGGAAAGCTGAATATGAGCAGGCGTTTGCCGATTTCCAGCGCGGAGAAACTCTGATCAAAAGTGGCGGAATTTCCAGATCTGATTACCAACGTCTTGAAGCAACCTCCAGTACCGCAAAATCCAGCTTGGAGTCAGCAGAGCGGGATCTCGATGCGACACGGCTGCGCGCCCCTTTCGCGGGGTTTATTGCCGTACGCTATGTTGATAACTTTGAGGAGATCATTGCCCAGCAGCTGGTTTACACCTTGCAGGATGTCTCGACGCTCTCGGTAAAGGTTGATGTGCCGGAGAGCGTTATGATCGGGGCACGACGCGATCAAGACATTATGGTCAGTGCTTTTTTCGACGCAATTCCCGATCGACGCTTTCCTTTGGTGCTCAATGAAGTGGCGACCCGAGCCTCTGATGGCACCAACACCTTTGAGGTGACCTTCGAGTTTCCCAATACCGGAGATTTTAATATTTTGCCGGGAATGTCCGCGACAGTAAGGTTAGAAAACGCCGCTGCTGGGGCGTCTTCAGGCATGCTGTTTGTGCCGGCTCATGCTGTGTTGGCTGATCAGACAGGGCCCTTTGCTTTCGTCGCTGTATCTAATGGTGATGGCACGGCGATCGTCGAGCAGCGGCGTCTGCAAGTTGGTCAGTTAACCGGGTCAGGCCTTGAGGTCTTATCGGGGGTGGAGCCGGGAGATCGGCTGATCACCGCGGGCATGAGTAAATTGCAGAACGGGTTGCTCGTAAGAATTAACGCGGTGACTCAGCCGTGACACTCACGCGTCTCGCCGTTGAGAACAATCGTGTCACCTGGGTTGTTTTGGCGGTCATTATTCTGGCTGGTTTACAGGCATTTATGAACATGCCTCGCGCTTACGATCCCGGCTTTATTATCCGAACCGCACAAGTTGTCACTTATTTCCCCGGGGCTGCTGCCGAAAGGGTTGAAGCTCTGGTGTCTTCTCCAATAGAGGAAGTTGTTAAAGAGTTACCCGAGCTCGACTTTGTGCAAAGCGAATCCCGCAGCGGTGTCTCCATTGTTAGCGTGAATATCCGTGAGAGTTACAGCGCAATGCGGCCGATCTGGGACAATTTGCGGCGAAAAATCGATAGCGTCGCTGATGAGCTTCCCGCTGGTGTTTCTACCCCTCAAGTGAATGATGATTTTGGCGATGTCTACGGCATCGTTGTGGGTTTAACCGGGGAGGGTTTTACCTTCAGTGAACTGGATACCATCTCCGACGAAGCTAAAGCTGTCTTCCTACAGCTGCGAGATACTGCAAAAGTAGAAATTCTAGGGGTTCAGGAAGAGCGTGTTTTTGTTGAATACAACAATGCTCGTCTTGCAGACCTAGGGCTGTCTCCGGGCTTGCTGACGCAGATCTTGGAGGAGCGCAATATTGTTGTTTCAGGGGGCTCCTTTAAGCTGGGTGATGAACGTATCTCCCTAGAGCCCAGCGGCAATTTTGAGTCGATCGAGGAGATTGGCGAAACCTTACTGCGCCTTCCCGAAACGAACCAGCTCTTTCAGCTGAGAGACGTAGCAACGCTGAGCAGAAGCTATGTTGACCCCCCTGAAGAATTGGTCAGCATTAATGGCGCGCCTGGCATCGCGATTGCAATTGCCATGCGTGAGGGGGGTAACAACATTGAGCTTGGACGGGCGGTTAAAAACGCGATTGCAGATTTTTACGACACCTATCCTATTGGCATTGAATTCAAGCTCGTTAACTTTTCACCCCAAGAAGTGGAGGACAAAGTTAAGGGCTTCGTCGCCAATTTGATGCAAGCTATTGGCGTGGTCTCACTCGTGATGTTGGCCACTCTCGGGTTACGGACAGGACTCGTCGTATCGAGTCTCATCCCGATCACCATGCTTTTGTCGATTATTGTGATGTCCTCACTCAATATCGGGCTCGATCAAATTTCCCTCGCGGCGCTGATCATCGCTCTGGGGATGCTGGTCGATAATGGCATCGTCATGTCAGAGAACATCATGGTGCGTATGGAGAAGGGGCAGTCGTCTTTCGAGGCTGCTTTGAGTTCCTCGGCGGAGCTAAGAACGCCATTGCTGACCGCATCGCTAACCACTGCGGCGGCATTCCTGCCCATTTATTTAGCCGAGTCGAGTGTCGGTGAATTTACAGCGTCTTTATTCAAGGTTGTGACCATCACCCTGCTGAGCTCTTGGGTGGTATCTCTCACGATAATTCCTTTGCTGTGTGTCTTATTTCTTCGGGTTAAGGCAGATGCGGGGGCCGCACCCTCAAAGATGGAAGGGCTTTATCGTCGGGGGCTCAACGGGCTGCTGCGCTACCGCACGGCAACGTTATTGTTGACGGCCGTCGTTTTTGTCGTAGCACTGCGTGGCTTTGAATTTGTACCTAAGCTGTTTTTTCCGCCCTCTGACCGCAGCTATTTTACCGTTGAGTTTGAGTCGCCTACCGGCACATCAATCGATAAAACCCATAAAATCGTGGCAGAGGTAGAGCAATACCTCGCGCGATTAAAGGCAGACCCTAACAGCGATTCAGCTGTGCGGGATTGGGTGACCTACGTAGGTAGTGGCGGTCCGCGTTTCGTGCTGTCACACAACCCGGTACCGCCTACGCCCAGCTTTGCGCTGATGGTGGTGAATACCTCCTCCCCCGGTGCGATTGCGAGTATTCGCCGAGAGCTCGAGGAATTTACCGAAGATCGGTATCCCGATCTTGAGCTCAAGACGCGTTTGATTGAGAACGGGCCGGCAGTCGACAACCCGGTAGAAATTCGTCTGTCCGGGACAGATTCAACCGCGCTATTTAACGCTGTAGATGCCGTCAAAAAGCAGTACCAAGATGTCGGTGGGCTGCGCAATATAAGTGATGACTGGGGACAGCGGCAGAAGAAAATTGAGGTGCGCATCAATCAGGCTCGCGCTGTTCGAGTGGGCATTACCAATCAGGATATTGCCCTTTCCATGCAGGCGGGGTTAACGGGGATTCAACTCACGGAATATCGTGAGGGTGAAGATGTTATTCCTGTTGTTTTGCGCTCAAAAGCCTCGACGCTACATGACATCAATAAAGTCAGCTCACTCTCGGTGTATAACCAGTCTAGCGGCCAGGCGGTGCCGCTGCGACAGGTGGCTGACGTAAAACTGGTTTGGGACATTGCCAAAGTCTACCGGCGCGACGGGGTTCGTACTGTTGCGGTTGGTGCTCAGTTGGAGCCCGGGGTCACGGCAGCCGATCGTATGCTGTTAATCGGGCCTTGGCTGGAGGCTCAGCGTGAGATTTGGGGGCCTAGCGTAGGCATTGAACTCGGTGGAGAAAGTGAGAGCTCAGGCGACGCTAATGAGGCTATTGGCGCCAAGCTGCCGATTGCTGCGTTCATCATACTGTTACTGCTAGTGGGGCAGTTTAATTCACTCAGGAAGTCGGTGATTATCTTAACGACCATACCTTTGGGACTGATTGGTGTGGTGGCGAGCCTGCTGCTGGGACAGTCATTTTTTGGCTTCATGACGTTATTGGGCGTGGTCTCTCTCGCCGGTATCGTGATCAACAATGCGATTGTTTTGCTGGAGCGCATCGGCCTCGAGCTAGCGGCAGGAGAGTCACACCTTGACGCCATTCTCAATGCCGCGGGTCAACGAGCCCGCCCCATTATTCTCACCACCGCGACCACGGTATTGGGGTTATTGCCGCTGTATCTAGGGGGCGGTGAAATGTGGGAGCCGATGGCGCTAGCCATCATGGGGGGGTTGTTAGTGTCGACTGTTCTCACGTTGGGGGTCATTCCCGTTCTTTACGCAGCGCTTTATGGCGTGCGGGGCCGGACAGCACACGGTTAGCCTATGGGCTAGGAGCACGAGTCTGAGTTCCAGTGTTACTGTAACGGTCTCCTCAACACGGCAACACAGAGGCCTTTCCTATGCCCATCTTAGCGCTTATTTTTTTGGTGACAGGTTTTTGGCTGCGGCTGATAGTTCTTTTGCTGTTTGCACAACCAGCTTTTGCGCAATGGTCTGAACCCCCGGTATCTGCTATTCCAGATACCGTTATTCAAGGCGGGTGGCTATTTGACGGGTTCAGTGATGAACGTCACGCTAACCCCGGTATTCTTATTCGTGCCGGAAAAATAGCCGCGCTTGGTGTGAATCCAGAGGATTTTTCTCCCGCGACGACACGTGTGATCGTGCTGGACAGTGCCGAGACAATTCTGCCGGGAATGTTTGATCTACACGCCCATTACAACCTTGATCTAGTCGATGAGGGGCGGGTTGAAGAGGTGGTTCACAACGGCGTGCTGTTTCTTGCAAATGGCGTTACCGCAACCTGGTCGGCGGGTGAGTATTACCCAGAGCGAGTGATTGCTCAGCGTGATCGCATTGATGCGGGTGAGGCTATTGGTCCCCGCTTATTTGCCTCAGGCCCGTATTTTGGTGCGTTTCGCTGCGAGTACAGTGTCAAAGTGGCGGCAGACGAATGTATTGGTTGGCCCAACGATATTACCGAGGCGGAGATCCGCCAAGAGGTGGATGTCTGGCAGCAAGCCGGTGTTGTTAGCATAAAAATAAAGCAAGCCACCCCAGAGGAAATGCGCATCCTGATTGATCAAGCGCATCAATACGGGATGACTGTGGCGTCGCATTTGGCCAATTACAATGTCGAGTATGACGTTGATTTACGAGCGGCAATTTTGATGGGGCTTGATCGTGTCGAGCATCAACTCACTTTGGGCAGTGGCGGTGAGCGGAGTGCCGAATTGCCTGAGATCATTGAGCTTATGCTTGAGCACAAGGTCTATTACGACGCCAACCTGCAAATGTATGGCGGGATTAACCAACGACGTGCTTATCCTGACGATTTGCTGTGGGCCGATGAGGCCCAGTATTTCACCGTCTATTCGCAAGAGCTTCTCAGCGAGCGTGGTGATCCACCTCCCGAGTCTGACGCCAAAGAATTTGCCCAACGTGAACGGGAGCTGAGGTTGCTTTATGAGGCGGGTGGCCGAGATCTTCTGGTCGTGGGCACCGATGAGCCGGTTTACACCCTGCTGCTCCCCGGATTCGCTTATCACCGTGAGCTATGGGCCATGCATCATGCCGGCCTTCCTAACGCGGTGGTTTTACAGGCCGCCACCTTAAACGGCGCCCGGGCCCTCGGTGTTGACGACCGCCTAGGCTCTATAGAGGTCGGGAAGCAAGCCGATTTGGTGGTAGTGAGGGGAAACCCGTTGCAAAACATCAAGGACACGCGCCATGTCAATCGAGTGTTTAAAGCGGGTTTCGAATACGACCCCCAAGCGCTGCTCAAATCTGCAAGGGGTAAGATAGGTCCTAACGGACCAGATGATCACGCCGATTGGGTGTTGCACTATCGAGCGCTGCGAGGGGATGATCTGCCTCAAGAATAAATCACCTTGCGGGCTGCTGTGTTGACGTTTATGGCTCTACAAGCCCAGTGAGATAAGCATAGGTGCAGCTGCGGCGCGGTAAGCGTTAAAGACACTGAGGGAAGCGCGATGACCAGAATATTGAAGCCAGTATTGGTCCTATTACTGTTGGCTATTTCGGGTAATGCCGCAAGCGCCGACAGCGATAAGCCCAATATTCTTGTTATTTGGGGCGATGATATCGGTTGGTCAAATATTAGCGCCTATCACCGTGGGATGTTGGGCAGCCGAACTCCCAACATCGACCGCATAGCCCAAGAGGGTGCCATGTTCACCGATTACTACGGAGAGCAGAGCTGCACCGCAGGCCGCTCTGCCTTCATCACCGGTCAGCATCCATTGCGCACGGGGCTGCTCAAAGTGGGCTTGCCGGGTGCAGACATTGGTCTTCAGCCGGAGGACCCTACGATTGCCGAGTTGCTTAAGCCACTGGGTTACGCCACCGGTCAGTTTGGTAAGAATCATTTGGGTGACAAAGACGAATTTCTACCTAGCAACCACGGGTTTGATGAGTTTTTTGGCAACCTCTACCATTTGAACGCTGAAGAAGAGCCCGAGACGTACTTTTATCCCAAAGACCCGGAGTTTCATAAGCGATTTGCACCTCGCGGCGTCATTCATTCCTATAGTGATGGCAAGGTAGAGGACACCGGGCCGCTGACACGTAAGCGCATGGAAACTGCCGATGAGGAGTTTACCAATGCGGCACTGGATTTTATTGAAAAGGCCCATGCCAGCGGCAAGCCATTTTTTGTGTGGCTCAATACCACGCGCATGCACGTGTGGACCCGATTAGCCCCTAAGTGGGAGGGGAGCTCGGGTTATGGTTTGTACGCCGACGGCATGAAGGAGCACGATCATCATGTAGGGCGCGTATTGGACCGATTGGAATCTTTGAGCATTGCCGACAACACTATTGTTGTTTACTCCACCGATAATGGCTCACAAACCAATACCTACCCTGACGGCGGTGCAGAGCCCTTCCGGGGTGAGAAGGGCTCTACTTGGGAGGGTGGGTTTCGGGTGCCAGCCTTAATTCGGTGGCCTGGTGTTGTAGCACCGGGCACGGTCATCAATGACATCGTGTCTCATCAGGATTGGTTGCCAACCTTCCTAGCGGCAGCTGGAGAATCTGACATTGGCGCAAAGCTGAAGCAAGGTCTTCAAGTGGGTGATAAAACTTTCAAAGTGCACCTAGACGGCTATGATCAGCGTGCGCTGCTCGCGGGTGAGGGAGCGAGTGCCCGCAGCACGGTTTTTTACTTCGATGACAACGCGAATCTAAATGCGATGCGCTGGAATGACTGGAAAATCCATTTCGCCTTTCAGATGGAGGGTTGGGGTGGGCCTCGAGAATCGCTCAATTTTCCGCGCATTGTGAACCTGCGCACTGACCCTTATGAGACCTCAATCGATTCCAGCGCCTACGCACGATTTTTTGCAGATCAGCTGTGGCTGTTTGTGCCCACGCAGCAGGAAGTAGGCAAGTGGCTGCAAACTTTCCAGCAGTTCCCACCTCGCCAGCCAACGGCGAGTTTTACGATTGATCGCATGATGCAGCAAATGCAGCAAATGCTGCAGGTGCGAGCGAGCGCTGGTTAGGGCGTGCCACTCGGTCAGTAGCTTTTGACCAATTGGCGTGTAATGTGCCAATCCACAGCGCAAAAATTTAGGTATCATTCCGGCCTTCTTTTTTAGCCCGCAAAAGGTCGCCTTCATGGAAAACCCAATTTCAGCCCTGATCGCCGATAAAGGCTGGTGCGTCGCTGACGGTGCTACCGGATCCAATTTTTTTGGCCGAGGCTTAGAGGCGGGTTATCCGCCTGAGCTGTGGTGCCTCGAGAAACCCGAAGATGTACTCTGGCTACACGGAGAATTTTTATCTGCTGGGTCTGACCTGATTCTTACCAATAGTTTTGGGGGCAATGCCCTGCGCCTAAAGCTGCACCAAGCCGAAAACCGTGTGCGTGAACTCAATATCGCCGCGGCAAACTTGGCACGCCAAGCGGTGGAAGCGCACGCCCAAAAAACTGGCCGAAAGGCGCTAGTGGCGGGGTCTATTGGTCCCACGGGCGAACTGTTTGAACCGATGGGAGCTTTGACTTATGAAGCTGCTGTAACGTGTTTTACCGAGCAAGCAGAAGCCTTGGCGGAGGGCGGTGCTGACGTTCTGTGGATCGAGACTATGTCTGCCAATGAAGAGGTCGCAGCGGCGGCGGAGGCCGGTAAGAAAACCGGACTACCCGTTTGCGCCACCATGACCTTTGATACCGCGAAGCGTTCTATGATGGGTATTACTCCGACGGACTTTGTACGTTGCGCGGAGGAATTAGGCTTGAGCGTGATGGGGGCTAACTGTGGCGTGGGCCCTGCTGAGTTAATGCATTCTGCCCGCGAGCTGTTAGCAACTAACTCTGCGATACCTGTGGCGGCTAAGGGGAACTGTGGTATCCCGGAGTACGTTGATGGCGCGATTCATTACCACGGCAGCCCCGAGCTTATGGCCCAGTACGCCGTTTTTGCGCGTGATGCTGGCGCTACGGTTATCGGTGGTTGTTGTGGCACCACACCTGAACACGTCGCCGCTATGGTTGAGGCACTCAATGGCACCCCAAAAGGGCTCTTTGATGCCGCAGCCATGGACCTAGCTTTGGGCGTCGCTTGGAAGAATTTACCCGACCCCAAGGCTGCTGATTCAGCGACAAGCTCGCGCCGTGGTCGGCGTAAAAAAACCGGATGACTTAGGCCTGCCTCCTTCATTAATGGGGGCTTGCTAGAAATCGGCATTTAAGTGCTGTTGCTGGCCCGAAAGCCGCAGTTGATGATTGCCCTAACGAATTGGCACTTCCCTACCCAGTGCACTTTGCAGGCGCTCCACAAAATGCTTCCATTGCTGGCGCCAAGGTGAAACTTATAAAGGTATCGATTTCCCACGGGCCTTCCAAAATAACGGTTTCAAAAGCCTTTTTAACGCTGCTATTTGGCGACAAAATATGGCGACTAAATCCCCGCACAAAAATAAAGCTGGGCATCGAATAGACCGGCATTGGTTTTCCCCAAACAGCGAAACAAGCGCAAATGTGTGACCTGTCAGTCTGGCCAGTGAGTGGTGGGATTGATAAGGTTTTGTCTGAATGTTCAAGCTGTCGGGGCGATAGAGGAAGTTTATTTTATGTCCAGCCTTAGTCAATTTTTTGCTGAGCTGTTGTCGATCGTCAGTTTGCTGGGCGGCGCTGGCGGTGGCGATCCTACGGTTAGTCCTGACCCCAACGCTTTCTTTTCCGTTGGCGGCACGGTGACGGGCCTCGACTCTGGCGAGCCACTAGTACTGGGGCTGGGGGATATTCAGCTGGAAGTTGATCAAGACGGCTCCTTTGTCTTTGCCGATTTTACTCGAGCGGACGCCCCTTACGACGTTGTCATTGTCAGTGAGCCGCCTCGCCTAGACTGCGATATTGAGGGTGGTTCGGGCGTCACTGAAGGGCAAGACGTCACCGACATTGGAATTTCATGCTCGAGCAACGCCAGCACTGAGCTTTTCTCTGCTGACCGGCTACACCAAGTGCGTCTGACTATGACCTTGGAGGAGTGGCGAGCTTTTGAGCTAGATACTATTCGCGCGAATTACTCGATCAACGATGCCAGCGGTAGTGCGTCGCCGTTGACCTCTTTTTCCCATAGTGAGGTGTATCGCCAAGCAGATTTCAGCTATTTAAATGCTGACGGTACTGAGACTCAAGTCGAAAAGGTCGGCTTCAAAATGCAGGGCAACACCAGCCGGCAATATCCTGTGGACCAAGAGAGTGAACCCAATCGACCTAGGCGCTTTGCCTTCTCGGTAAAATTTGATGAAGAGTTTGATGAGGACGAAAGTGTTTACGCGTGTATCGACGCCAATGGCACGCCTGCCGCTGTTTCAGGTGAGCCCTGCTACGATATTGTCGGTCAAGACCTCGTTGAATATCCCGAGGCTGACGGTCGAGAGTTTATGGATGTTGAAAAGCTTCGATTCCGTTTTAATCGAGACGACCCGACCTATCAGCGCGAAGTGCTCGCCCATGAATTGTTGAACGCAGCCGGTGTGCCAGCGGCCCGAGCCACACATGCTCAAGTAAATCTCGTGATAACCGGTACAGAAGATCAAACACTGTATAACGCGGCCTTGCCCCAAACGTTCAATATGGGCGTTTTTACAATGATGGAGCAAATCGATAAGCCCTTTTTGAAGCTTTACTTCGACAAAAATGGGTATTTGTTCAAGACAGGAGCGCCTGGCAATTTAGCAGAACCCGATGCGGCTAATCGCGACTGCGATCCCTATGAGGCATCGACGGTTTTTTTCAATGAAAATTTCTGCGTTGTGGGTGTCGAAAAATCTGACCCCGATTCAGCGCTGGAGTGGTTGGGGGAGGACAATTACTTAAATCCAGACTTTGTAAATTCCAATATCAATGGCGATGGCAGTGCGGGCAACGTCTCCCAGTTTGTGCCCTACAAACCGACTTACGACTTAAAGACCAAGAAAAAATCCCTTGATGAGGCGCGGGCGGCTTTGCAAGATTTCGCAAGTTTTGTGCAGGGCAGGCCGACTGCAGAGGCCTTGTCTGAGCGGTTTGATGTGGCCGGATTTATCAAGGCTCAGGCGATGGAGATCGTTTTAGGGGCGGTTGATCATTACGTTCGGGTCGCCAACAATTATTATTTGTATTACAACTCACCATCGGGCCGCTGGATTTATATCCCCACGGATTTTGATTACACCCTCATTGACGTTACCGGCCCAAACTGTGCGGTAAATGCTTTTCTCCCAATCTGCAATCAGATCTTAAACGTTGAGGCATTTACCGACCTGGCGTCAACGACGGCGTTTGATAATGGTGTCTCCCCCCACTGGGCGGGGCGGTTTTTTTACCCCAATTACCCACCTATTTTATGGGAAATTATTTTTGGTTCGGACAGCAGCCCCAACGATAATTCTCGCCAGCAGCTATACCAAGAAATTGAGCGCATTTTGGATCAGCACTTTGACTGGACGCTTCTCGCACCCACCTTAGAGGAGCGCCGTGAACGCCTTGACGCTGCGATTAGATCAACCGACGCGGCAGACGCTGAAACTGTACTTGGTGATTCAGAGTGCTCCCAAATCTATAATCCTGAAGAAATCGACGGTGATTCAATGACGTTTTGTTCTCCGAGCCGCGCTTCCATCAAGGAGTTTGTGGCGGTTCGGCGAGAAACATTGCTCGAGGAGCTATTGCAGCAGTGACTCGAGGTCTAGATTTGGCGTAGGGTGAGGTGTGCGACTGCCAGAAAAAGTTTTGGAGGGTGACGTGCTTTTAAAATATCAGCAACAACATTGTACGATGACCTTAAGAGAGGGTATTGAGGAATTTCACAATTACCTGATGGCCCTTGACCGTAAAGTCATGATGGATAGCAGTACATCGAGACTCCTGCTAGAGCACGATGCGACCCATGTTATTTTTGGTATGGATACTAGCCTCGAGCAAGAAGCTGGCCTTGATAGCTGGCTGCTTTGGGGGTGCCAGTGGCGCCTGTCCTACATTCGAAAATATGGGAAGCTCCCCGAGATTAAAGCGTTGTATCGAGCGTTTGTGAAAGAGTTGGGTTGGGCCTTCTTTCCCCGACTATTGTGGAGGACGCGCAAGCTCAAATGGCGCGTAATTAAGCGATCCCGATCAATGTCAAAAAAATGGCCCTATCAATTTCCAGAGCCCTGGTTAGACAAACCGATTAACGAACTGCGGCACGAGCATGGCTTGACCATTCTCAACGAGGAGGAGCGCTGGGCGAGTGAGCCTTTGGCGTGGAGTGGCCACTACTAACACTGCTCATGCCTCGGAGTGGCCCCTGTATTTCCCTACAAAACTTGCCTAAGTAGTGCTCTGTGAGTTGGGAGAATGTGTTGCCACCCTCAAAAAAATCCGCATTAGCGGTGTGTTTTCGTGAAATTCTTAGCTTCTCTGTACTGCTAAAAGCACGGCATTGATCTATGGCGTTAGCTCGCCGCATGTGGCCCAATATATCGGGTGATTGCTTTGACCCTTAGTTAATTGAGGGCGTTGGGTCTGTGCTTTGCAGGCTCTAAGCAACGTCACGTTTGGAAAGGCCAAATAATCATAATTAGTCAGTGGGATGGGTAAATGAATCGAATCAAAATGCATGCTGGATATATGTGGCTGGTGACCCCTGTTTTGATCAGCCTGACTGCTTGTATGGAGCAGGGCCCCGATATCAGTGAGACCATGTCCGCCCGCGCAAATATTCCCAGCCAGGTGCTTGAGATCAATAACACGATAGTCGATCGTCGCCAGTACAGTGCTGAAAGGAATGCCTATTTCGGTGACTTACATGTTCACACCGGTTACTCCTTCGATGCTTATGCCTTTGGAACCGTAGCTACGCCTTATGATGCTTATCGATATGCCAAAGGCGAACCTCTTGCCCACCCATCGGGCTATGAAATGCAGCTGCGTCAGCCCCTAGATTTTTATGCCGTGACCGATCACGCCATGTTTATGGGCTTATTGAAGGAGGCTGCGGATACCACCACTAAGTTCTCTAAAACTAGCGCGGCGCAGCCTATACATAATATAAACGCTCCGGATAATTACGGGGCCTACAGCTTTTTTGGCAGGCAAACGGCGTTTGCAACATTTTTACCTGATGTGGTGGGCGAATTAATTGCCGGTAATCTTGATGAGGTGGAAATAGAGGCAGTCACCCGGTCGGCCTGGGCTGACAGTATTAATGCGGCTGACCAGTACAACCAACCGGGTAAGTTCACGACTTTTGCGGCTTATGAGTACACCTCTTCGACGGATGAAATGGGCAACTTGCATCGAAACGTGATCTTCCAGGGAACCGATCGGTTACCCGAGGTCCCCTTCTCACGCTTTCACTCCCAGAACCCTGAAGGCCTTTGGAACTGGATGGACGACTTGCGCGACCAGGGCGTTGAGAGTCTAGCGATACCGCATAATTCCAATGGATCCAATGGTGCCATGTTTGCTTTGGCCGATTGGGCGGGTGACCCCATGGACGACGACTACGCCGACCTGCGTATGCGCAATGAACCCCTGGTAGAAATCACTCAAGTGAAAGGCACCTCTGAAACGCACCCGTTGCTATCTGAAACCGACGAATGGGCTAACTTTGAACTCATGCCTTTTCGGGTTGCCACGACGCTAGACAGTGTCGCTCCGGGGAGTTACGTCCGAGATGGGTTACTGCGTGGCATGGCGTTGTCTGAGTCGGGCACCAAAAACCCTTACAAGTTTGGTTTCGTGGGCGCCAGCGATACCCATACAGGGGCTATCTCGGATGATGAGGAAAATTTTTATTCTAAGGTGGGTTTACTAGACGGCACTCCGGAAATGCGGGGTTCGGTACCCGCCTCATTTTTGATGCGTACTATCGTTAAGTACAGCGCACCGAATCTACTGAAGGAAGTCGAGGGCAAAGACTATTTGACCCTATCAACATTTGCGACTTGGGGTGCCTCAGGGATTGCAGGGGTGTGGGCTGAAGAAAATACTCGCGAGGCTATTGACGATGCCTGTCGGCGTGGGGAGGCCTGTGCGACCAGCGGACCGCGAAGGAGGGTGCGCTTTGTTGGCGGCTATGAGTTTGATCCTGCCATTATTGATGACCCTCAAATGGCCAAAAAAGCGTATGCCCAGGGTGTCAGTATGGGGTCTGACCTGATCGCCTCGGGTGACAGTGCACCACAGTTTCTAGTGTGGGCTGTCAGTGACGCAGTTGGTGGCGTGCCGCTGCAGCGCGTGCAGGTAATCAAGGGCTTTGTAAAAGGTGGAGAGCATGCAGAGCAGGTCTATGATGTGGCTTGCAGTGACGGACTCTCCGTCGATCCAACGACTCACCGGTGCCCCGATAACGGCGCTCGAGTCAATCTAGCTGATTGCTCGATTACACCGGATGTGGGTGCTGCCGAACTTAAGGCCGTCTGGCAGGACCCTGATTTTGAGGCTGGTCAGGAAGCCTTTTACTATGTACGAGTGCTGGAAAATCCAACGTGTCGCTGGTCAACGTGGGATGCAGTGAAGGCTGGAGTTGAGCCTCGCCCAGATTTACCCAAGACGCTTCAGGAGCGGGTGTGGTCATCGCCTATTTGGTACAAAAACAAGCTGTCACCCCTTGAAAGAATCAAAGCGTCAGTGAGCCTACTCAGCGACGATTAGATCGGACCTTCTGTATCCAAGGAAGGTTCCGGCAGGGAGGTTCAAATTCACTGGTCGTGAATCTCTCCGTTTGCGAGGAGGTGGTGGCTGCATCTATGCGGCCATTCATTCATGGAGCCGCTAATTTTTTGATAATGTGTTATCGGAGATGGGTATGGCTTGGCGCAAAGGCTTATCAAGCTCGCTCAACTCCCCACACTGTTTAGCGGTATTGAGATCAACGGGTGTTTTTTGTATTGTTCAAGGACGGCCAGCTGAGGGTTCGTCGATTGAAAGCAGGAACTAAATTCGGTATCACAGCTTTTACGCTCGCGGCCTGTACCGCAACCTTATGGTTTTATTTTGTTCGCCAGGTAAATCTACCCGACGATCGAACCGGTTTTGTAGTGGCCTTTGTTTTCGCGGCTGCCCTAGGTGTCACAGCCTATATCAAAGGCACAAGCTGGGTGGGCGGTCTTCCACCTGCAGTGGCCATTCTGATCAGCGCATTCCTGACCTTTACTATCTCGGTAAGCTCTCAGAGCGTTGACACCAAGAAAGTGATTGCGGTTGGTGATGAGATTCCACATTTCTCCGCAGTAGACGACGAGGGGCAGGTTTTCGATTCAGAAGCGCTGCAGGGGCACTTGGTGTTGATTAAGTTTTTCAGAGCCCACTGGTGACCTTACTGTGTCGGCGAGTTGCGTCGACTCGAGGAATTGCGCGCAGAGTTTGATCAGCGCGATGTCAGGGTGGTCACTATCAGTACGGACCCGCCCGAAGATATTTTGGCAGAACGACACCTTCACGGTTTGCAGGCACGGATGCTATCCGATGTGCAACTGGCGGTGACTGATGCCTTCGGATTGCGAAATACCGGGTTCCACTCTGCTCCCCTAGCCCATGAATCGGTGGCCTTACCGGTACCGGCCACGCTACTGATTGATCGTGAGGGCAAGGTTCTTTGGTTGGATCTATCAAAAGATTACCAGCGGCGATCTGATCCGTCGGTGGTTCTGGCTGCAATGCGGGCGCATTTTGATTCGTAGGTTGGGGCAGGTCGTGAAGGGTCCAATTGCCCGCTAAGATCGTTGCGGTACCAATGTTACCCCTACTTAGGTGTCGTGGTGCTGTCGGGCCTTGCGTTTTAGCCGTCGGGTTTTCCAGATAAGCTTCAACAGCCGCAGCGGGTTCGATCGGATCTTTCGCCATAGGAGCCTGCGCATAGCTGGGGTGCTGTCATAATCACCTTCGCGCTGACCATGCCCCCTGTGCACGGAAAGATTGGGTACATCGACCACATCGAGGGGTAGTTCAATGGTAAAGCGCTCGGTTCGGGGGAGTAGGCATTCCTCATCGCTGCAGGCTTGATAGCAGACTTCGAAGTCTATGGAGGCAGATGCTGCTGGAATGGCTGCCTCGGTCGCGAGATCGCCAGCTGGGAAAAAGGGCACCACAATATCTACTTGATCGCTCCAGACGTTGAGATCAACGGCCATTAATTTATGGTGGTACGGCGTTGTGGGTGGGTACTTTACCGGCAGGCACTGCAAGTCTTGAGGGCCCACAATTTTTACCTGTGTGGGGGTTAACCCCTTGGGGGCGGGGGTGCCGTAAAGGTGTAGTCCCTCTCTAAGGGTAAAACGCACGATCAGTTGACGGATGATGCCTTGGCGAAGACTGCCATTGCCGCCCCGGACGGCGGCTGTAATCGTAATATCCTCATCACCCCCGGTAGCTGTTGGCACCTCATCTTCAAGCTGGATGAACCCAAGGGCAGCATCAATGAGCGCCTCTGGGCTTTCCCGTTTTTTATACGAGTCATGGAAGAATTTTGAAATCACGAGGCCGTCTTCGTCGCAGACAAAGACCCCTGGGTAGGGAATGCCATAAATAAAGGCATCGTCTTTGGATACTTGTGTATTTAAAATACCGTACTGCGCTATGACCGCTGAATTTTCGTCGGATAACAGCGGATAGTTTATACCCTGAGCCTGCGAAAACTCCCGAAGGGCTTTCGGGTCGTCGTAAGAAACTGCGTAGAGCTTGATGCCGTTGGCTTCAAACTTGGCGTGAGCATTTCGCAGCTCCCCGAGCTGCGTCCAGCAGGGGGGTCACCAAACTGCAGATCGATAAAAGACCAGTGCTGCCCTCGAGTGACCGCGATCTTCATGAAAACGAACTTGCCTGCCAAACGCGTCGGGAAGTTCAAAATCGGGAAGCCGTTCTCCGATAGCAGGGCCAGTGCATGCTCCTGCAGGCAGGCTTGCTCGCACGGGGTGCCCTACCGGGGCGGGAGCATCGAAGCCGAGACTATCTCGTTCCATGATTATTTACCCTGCTGCAATGCCTAATCTCTGCGACATGTTAGGCGAGTCCCTTGCTTGAGAGAAGTGTCGCGCAATTGCAGGCAAAAGCTACGGTTTTGCCGCTTCTAACATGGCGGCTGAATCATCGAAGGGTTGGAAGGCCACATACTTACCATCTTTGATCTTAATCATGTGGATTGACTGGGTATCAAGGCCCTCTGCAGTCATGTGTACGTGAACAAAGACGGTGTCGCCAGATTCATAAAAACCGATGGGATCAACGTGGAATTCGGGCCACATCTTGCCGATGGGGGCAAAAATGCCGGCCTCAACAGCAGCCGGCCCTATGTAGGTACCGGTGTAAGGTAAGCCGACTTGAATCGTCCAAATGGCATTTTCTGCTTGGACTGCGCGCCAAGCCTCCATGTCTCCAGAATTAAAGGCATCATATCCTGCCTTGGCGGTCGCGATATTCTCTGAAACTTCGCTATCTTCATGATGGCCGGCGTAGACAAAGCTTGAGACGAGCAGTGATAAATAGAGTGCAATAGTTTTCATGGTTGATCCTTTTGATGATGTTTACTCAAGGACGTTCCCGCACTAAAACGTTAAAAATAAGCTGGTCAACCTCCGTGATACGCCATTACGTTTTGCCTCTGGCAGCGGCGCATAATGGACCGGAGGATTTAGCCAATAGGCGGTAAACCCATTTTCAAGGTAAAGCGTCTCATCCGCTTTTTGGGCCGCGGTAGCCTACCAGGTAGAGCGTCGATCTTCTCGCATCAATATGAAAACAAGAGCGACAAACGAAGTGTTCAACAAGATGTAGATCGTTAAAAACAAGGTGTCATTGGGCGGATTTAAAACGACGAAAAGCCTTGCAGTGCCCGAAACAAGAAAATAAGAGAGCACGCCGGCATAACACGCGAGTATGGTGCCTAGTGGTTTCTTCAACAAAATCCAAACATACAGAGAAACCAACATTAGAAAACCTACCCCAAAGCGGATCTGATGTAGCCGGTAGTCTCCGTAATGCTTTGTCCACCCGTGGGAGACGAAGTTGTCAAGCAAGCCGGTGCTGTACATTCCAAGATAGGCGGCAGACATAGCGGTCGCAGCAAAAAGACAGGCCTTGAACAGCCGTGTTTTACCTGAAAGCGCTTCCTGAATATTGGAGAGGCTCAGTATTTGAGGCTCCAGCAGCGCCTGTAACTCTTCTTTGGAAAGTGTAGGTCGTTCGTCGAGTTTATTGTCAGCCATGACTTCCCTCCCGTCGATATGCCTCAACAGCCATATACACGATGGCCATGAGATATAAAGGGCGCAGCGTCTGGACGATCAATCCGGTTGTAGACTCAGAGACAAAAAATATGTTGTCGAGAGCTAGGTAGTCTTCTACGAACGTAATCCATGAAATTATGGAAACGATAGCGAGAACTTTAGCGACCGGCCGTTTCGAAAGACGCAAGTACGTGTAGAGAACGATTAGGCCACCGGTTATAGCGGCCCGATAATGCACTAGATCTTGGGCCATTTGATAGGCGACAGGGGAAACAGTAACGACTTCAGCGCCTCCCATTTGCAGCACTAAAAGTGTGTGGAGTAAAACAGCTCCGGCAAATGCATACAAAATGATTTCGGAGGTGTTGTAAGCATTGATCATTGTTGTTGCTCCACTAATGCCCACCACTCTTACGGATTAACACAAATTTAAGAATTAAGATACTTTTTATTAAGAGAGGCAAAAAACCTTCACATAAAAAGTTTTTCGATTTATTGGTCGCCTTGTGTTGTTGTCCGGTGATTGGTCTCTTTCTCTTTTTTTTCATATGTTTATGCACAGATTGTGAGTGTTTTTGTCTATTGAGGTGAGGGTTTCCCCGCCAAAAACATTATGGATAGCGACACCGTATGACAGGCATTGTGAGCTTGCCGCAGCAAGCGATTGCCAAAATGGGCGCACCGGGTAAACGCTTGGAACTGCGAGATGTGCGTGTTTCTGTCAGCCCATTGATCGCTCAGGGGTCTTTCACGCCAAAGACTGCCGGTGTTAGACCAAATTTAACGGTGCGATTCAGCGTCGCGCGTTCTCGATGACTGACAGGCTTTGAGGCGGGTTCTGGGACCCATTGTTTGATTGAGCTTGATGATCCCTAGTTTCAGATTGCCACATTGAATAAAACAACGCTTTAATATGTGTTTGTCTTCTTAGGGAATGGTGAACTAGTTAAATAGTTGGCGGAAGAGGTAGGAGTCGAACCCACCAGGCGCTTTCTCAGCCCCTCACTGGTTTTGAAGACCAGGCACCCCACCGGGGACATCGCTCTTCCAATATTTCAGGGCTCAACACCCAGCGCTCGCTGCACATTAGCACGGGCCAAAAGTACACGCACGTTACCCTCCCGGCGAGTAAGGTGCAGCCGATCAAAGTGCTCAAGAATCTCAACGGTCAGATTGCGGCCCGTCCCAAATCTGGCTTTTAATACAACGACGGATAAGGCTTCACCTTGATCATGGGCCAAAGAGAGGTGCTCGTAATAATGTAGGAGCTGTGACGGGAGGGCGTAGCGATGATTGTTAAGTTCATGGAGTTCACCGCGGCCCATGCCGAGGCGTATTGCCTGTTTGGCAAGCGACTCAGGTACCTGTGCTTGCGCTAGTAACTCAGTCAGTAGCGGCAGGGCAGTACCGGCTCGTTGCAACTGCGCTTTTAGTTTCTCCCAATGATCCAGCGTTTGCTGAGATTTAGCTGGCTGAAAGTCTTTTCGACTGATGTGCCCCTCTTTGTGTGCCAGACTGCCTGACCGCAGCAAAACTTCCACAACCGCAAGTCCAAGGGGTAGGTCAAAGCTATGCGCCAGTGCTCGTTCTAGGGAAGTCATTTTTACGCCTGGAGACTTTGGTTGCTCCCGGTGCCATTCGTCGACGTAATGCCTCAGCCATCGACTAGCAGATTGCCACTGTTTCTCTGCAACAGCCCAGGTCGTTCCGTCCCGTTGAAATTCGCGAACCTCATCGATTGGAAATACATTTTCTGGCACCTGCCGATGGTTACGAATCGCCCAAAATCTCGAGAGGTTGACGGTTAGCTGGGCTTCTAGCAATTGCAACAGCGCAGATTGTGCATCGGATGTTTGCAAAGCACGCAGCCAACACAGACGTGCCCGGCGTGCTTTACCAAACTTGGGCCCTTCCGGATCGAGTACCTTGCCACCGCCAAGAATACGGGTTTCTGCATGATCCTGAACTAAAAAGGGCTCTCCCCAGATGCTGCTGATCGGGTGTTCGAGTATCAGCTGCGCAAGGCAGGATTCGCCAGGTTTTAAGGGGCCCTCTGGTGTGTCGATATGAGCTAGGCGTGCGGCCAAGCGTTTGGCACCGATATAAAGCTTTACTGGCGCCATATGCTTCAGAGGGAAGGGAGCATTGCTCAGCAAACTGACCTCAACGTCGAGGCGCAACGCGGGGGGCGGTGCTTTGGGTGCTACCAGCCAGTCCCCGCGGGTTATTTCTTTTAAGGAGACTTTACCGGCGATGGCGAGTGCGACTCGTTGGCCGGCTGATGCGTGCTCAACCTCCTGGCTGTTGGCCCTCAAGTGTCGAATACGAACCGACTGTCCTCCGGGCAACAACTCGAGCGGGTCACCTTTTCGTGCCTCACCGGCACTTGCGGTTCCGGTGACGACAAGCCCGACACCCTTAACGTTGAAGCTTCGGTCTATCGAGAGACGAAAGCCCCCTGAATTGCGCAGCCGTTGATGAGCTGCTGCGGTGCTGATCAAATGATCCTTGAGGTCATCCAAGCCGTCGCCGGACACGCTAGATACGGCAAAGGATCGATGTGCTGGCCAGCGGCGCGGCTGGATCAGCGCATCGACTTGCTGCAGCACCTCATGAACTCGCGATGGGTCAACCCTGTCGACCTTATTGACCACAACGCATACGCGCGCTACGCCCAAAATTTCGAGTACGTCAATATGCTCAAGGGTTTGGGGCATTGGGCCGTCATCGGCAGCAACAACTAATAGCCCCATATCGACACCGCTAATACCGGAAATCATGGTGTTTATGAATTTTCTATGGCCGGGGACATCAATAAACCCGAGGGTCTCGTCGGACTCTTGGGACATAAAGGCGTAACCTAAATTAATCGACAGTCCGCGTTCGACTTCTTCGGCGAGAGTATCGGTTTCGACCCCGGTCAGTGCGCGAATGAGCGAAGTCTTGCCGTGATCAACGTGCCCCGCGGTCGCTATGATCAAAGTGCTAGTCCGCTCAACTGTTGGGTAAGTGCGGTTTTCTGATCATCCTCTAGGCAACGCAGATCAAGCCACAGCGCCCCCTGATGAATACGGCCAATCACCGGCCGGGGCAACTGACGAAAAGCCGTGCTCAAGGCGCGCAAGTCACTGTCAGCGCCAGAAATTGACGCAATCTTTAATGCCGAGCTGGGCAGCGTTTCTACAGGCAAGGAGCCGCTGCCAATCTGGCTTAATGATTCCTCGACACTTACGGAATACTGCGGTCCCAGTGCCGATTTAAATGCGGGTAGCAGCGAGGTCGCAAGCTTTTCAATAACTGCCGTGGGCCGGGTAATGAGCCGCAAAGTGGGCAAGTTTTCGTGGAGTTTTTCCGGGTGGTTATAAAGCTTCAGTGTTTCCGCCAGAGCTGCCAGCGTCATCTTATCCAAACGCAGGGCTCGCTTTAGGGGGTTGGACTTAATCTGTGCTATCAGGTCTTCGCGGCCAGCGATCAGCCCAGCCTGAGGCCCTCCAAGCAATTTGTCACCGCTGAAAGTCACCAGGTCGGCGCCATGGCCGATGGCGTCGGCGACGGTGGGTTCATTGGGAAGATTAAGCGCCGCAAAATCGAGCAGGTTGCCACTGCCCAAATCAATCATAAAAGGAATGCCAAGGCCTGAGGCCAGCTTTGCCAGCTCAGATTCGGTGGGGTTGCTCGTATAACCCTCAATCCGATAGTTACTGGTATGAACTTTCATGAGTAGCGCCGTATTGGCATCAACACCCTCGGCATAATCTTTAAGGTGAGTGCGGTTGGTGGTGCCTACCTCGGTGAGCGAGCAGCCAGCGCGGCTCATAATGTCGGGGATGCGGAAAGAGCCGCCAATCTCGACCAGCTCTCCACGGGACACTGCCACTTTGCGACCCATGGCCAAAGTGTTGAGTGCGAGTAGCACCGCGGCGGCGTTGTTATTGACCGCGGTGGCCGCCTCGGCCCCCGTCTGTTCGCAGATCATGGCTTCGATATGGGCTTCTCGATCACCGCGTTTGCCACTGGTTAAATCGAACTCAAGGTTGCTGGCGTTGCTTGCCACGTCCGTGACTGCCCGAATGGCTGATTCGCACAGTTGCGCTCGGCCTAGGTTGCTGTGCAGAACAATTCCGGTCAGGTTAAAGACGGAGACAAGTGTGGCGTCATGGGCAGAGGCCACCCCTTCGACAACCGATTGTTTTATTTTTTCCAGATCAATTGGTGGCGAACCTCCCAGGCTTATTTCTTGTCGCAATTGCGATAGCTGCTTGCGTACTGCCTGAGTAACCTGCGCGTGGCCCCAGTGGGCGATTGCGTCTGGCATCGAGTCGAGGATGACGCCAACAGCGGGTAGCTGTCGCAATTTTTTTTGAATCGGATTGTCCACTTTGGGTGATCTATTGTTGCCGAGCAGAGTGTGGAGTGTAGCGCTTACCCATCAGAGGGCAATATGCCTGACGGTGCTTCACCTAGGGCTGCAGG
>ERZ1047821.386-NODE-386-length-33959-cov-6.818841_pt1 | contig 33959 bp, 28 predicted proteins | sample MGYA00383096_ERZ1047821 | MGnify/ENA primary metagenome ERZ1047821 (study PRJEB29581, sample SAMEA5548366) | metagenome | biome: marine; feature: coastal; material: water | depth 25 m | study: Short-term variability in the microbial, nano- and picoplankton... | reverse complement strand
GCGCGCGCTTGGCAGATGACGCCGAGGGCGAAAACGTCGTGGCCGAATTCTTCCGTGAAGGTGACGAGCCGGTGTTTGGTATCAGCCTGACGGATGGCTTTGCTATGGGCTCGAACCTAAAATCCGAAGAAGATCTGCTGAACGAAGCGTTAGAAGCGGCTGAGGCTGCAGAAGCCGCAGCAGAGGCTGGCGAAGACGGCACCATCGTAATCCCGACCGATGACAACAAAGCCGACTTTGGTACGCTAAGTTCAGGCGGGCTTTATTGAAGAGCGTTCCTAAGCGTTGCTTGCCCCCGTTTGTTCGCTGGTTTATCTAGCGAGGACGTACCAAGAGGCAGGATAAATAATGCGCGCAGACGTTCAGAACGCGATTTCACAGATCGAAAAATCGCTTGAGTTGCTAAAGCAGCGCATGGATTGGGAAACGGTTCCGCACCGGCTTGAGGAATTCAACGCGCGTGTCGAAGATCCGACCCTTTGGGATGATCCCGACAATGCGCAAAAGCTGATGCGAGAGCGGCAGAACCTTGTGGATGCAAAAGCTACGCATGACACCATGGCACAGGATCTTTCTGACAACATCGAGATGATCGAGCTTGGTGAAATGGAAGAGGACGAGGAAGTCGTCGCTGACGCGGAAAACGCGATCCTGAAACTGGTCGATAAAGCTGCTGAGAAAGAGCTTGAGGCGCTGCTGGATGGCGAAGCTGACAGCAATGACACCTTCCTTGAGATCAACTCGGGTGCGGGTGGTACGGAAAGCTGCGACTGGGCGAGCATGCTGGCGCGGATGTATGTCCGTTGGGCTGAGAAAAAGGGCTACAAGGTCGAGCTTCAGTCTGAAACCGCTGGCGAAGAAGCTGGTCTAAAGTCGGCGGCTTATAAAATTAGCGGGCACAATGCTTATGGCTGGCTGAAGTCGGAAAGCGGCGTGCATCGTTTGGTGCGAATTTCTCCGTTTGACTCGGCCGCGAAACGCCATACGTCGTTTTCTTCCGTTTGGGTCTATCCGGTTGTAGATGACAATATCGAGATCGAGGTGAATCCTTCGGATATTCGGATTGATACCTATAGATCCTCAGGGGCCGGTGGTCAGCACGTCAACACGACTGACTCGGCGGTGAGGATTACCCACATTCCGACTGGTATAGTAACGACCAGTTCCGTGAAGTCACAGCACCAAAACCGTGATATCGCGATGAAAGCGCTTAAGTCTCGTCTCTACCAGATGGAGCTGGATCGCAGAAATGCGGCCATTAACGAAGCTCATGAAAACAAAGGCGACGCGGGCTGGGGCAACCAAATCCGCTCTTACGTGCTTCAGCCCTATCAGATGGTCAAAGACTTGCGGACCAACCATGAAACATCTGACACCAAAGGTGTTTTGGATGGGGACCTTGATGGGTTCATGGCCGCGACTTTGGCGATGGACGTCGCAGGGAAAAGCCGCGCCGAGGCGCAGGCAGACTAGGATAACCAATGACCGACACGCTTTTTCGCCCCGCCTATGAACTTGTAACGGACATGGCGGAAGGAAAGCTGTCTGCGGTCGAGTTGATGACGGCCTCGCTCGATCGGATCGAGGCGATGAACCCTGAACTAACTGCAGTTGTTGCACAGCGTGATCGTGGCGAGTTGTTGGCCGAAGCGTCTGCCGCTGATCAGGTGCCCGTCGCTCAACGTGGCAAGCTGCATGGTATTCCGATGGCGGTAAAGGACCTGACAGACGTGAAGGGGTTGCCGACGTCGATGGGATCTTTGGCGGTACCGCTCTCGCCAGCTACTCGGGATGCTTTGCTTGTGTCGAGAATGCGCAAGGCAGGAGCGATCTTTACTGGAAAAACCAATGTCCCAGAGATGGGTTTGGGGTCGCATAGCTACAATGACGTCTATGGAACGACCTTGAACCCCTATGCTCATTCAGTGTCAGCAGGTGGGTCTTCTGGCGGAGCAGGGGTGGCCCTAGCAACAGGGATGCAAACCCTCGCGGATGGTAGCGATATGATGGGAAGTCTGCGCAATCCGGCAGCTTGGAACAATGTGTACGGGTTCCGGCCCAGTTTTGGCGTCGTTCCACGAGAACCGAAAGGCGATGTGTATATGCACAAGCTGTCAACGCCCGGTCCGATGGCACGCAACGTGCGCGATATTGCGCTTTTGCTTTCGGTGCAGGCGGGGGGCGTGCCGGGCTTGCCGCATACACTTCCGAAGCCTAATCTTGCTCATCTGGTGGCCTCTGATCTACGCGGCAAGAAAATTGGGTGGTTGGCTGATTGGGGCGGTGCAATCCCCTATGAAACCGGTATCCTCGAACAAACGGAAGCGGCCTTGCGACAACTTGAAAGCGCGGGTGCCGAGGTTGTTGAACTGCCGCCTCCCTTCTCGCGAGATGCGCTTTGGGATAGTTGGGTTGGCCTGCGCGCGTTTGCCAACGCGGCGGATGATGGACATCTGCTGGACGATCCAATGTCAGCTGAATTGGTCAAACCCGCTGTGCGTTACGAGATTGAATTGGGCCGATCATTGTCAGCGATGGATGTGCAACGGCTATCCGAGATCCGCTCGGACTGGTTTCGCAAGACCCACGAACTTTTCGACCAATTTGATGCATTGATCCTGCCGACGACCCAGGTCTTTCCATTTGCTCAGGACATTGCTTACCCAACCGAGGTAAACGGCGTGACTATGGATACCTACCATCGTTGGATGGAGGTGATGGTGCCTGTCAGCCTTATCGGCTTGCCAAGCCTAAGTGTGCCGATTGGATTTGGTGAAAACGGGTTACCGATTGGGATGCAAATAATCGGGAGGTTTGGGGACGACCGAAAAGTTCTTGAGCTTGGTCAGGCGTGGCACGACGTGACAGACTGGCCAAATACACAACCCCCAAAGATTTATTTGTAATACATTTGAACTCTGCGCAATTTCCTTGGACCATTCCGGTTAGGGAGACGCGAATTATGCCATTATCAAAGCGCGCAGGAGCGCCAGAATTCAACAAAGTCACTTTTGCCACCGCGCGAAAGGCTTTTAAGCTTGGACTAGCGGACATGATGTCTGCCAAGTGGTACGGTTTTGTTTTTACGCTCCCGTATGTGCTCGGAGGCCTCATATTCTCGTACATAACCTGGGCCACAGCCGAGAGTTATTGGCTAATATTCGCAGCCGTCGGCTTTCCCCTACTAGGGCCGTTTGCGTCGGTTGGACTATATGACATCAGCCGCAAACGCGAACATGACATCCCTTTGGATGGTAAAGAGATTTTCAGTGTGGTTTCACGTCAGCGATCTGGTCAACTGCCGTGGTTAAGTGCTGTCATCATTATGATCGTGATGTTTTGGTTCTTCCTCGGGCACATGATCTTTGCTTTGTTCCTGGGATTGTCAGCGATGACGAATATATCTTCGTCACTGTCAGTTTTCCTAACAAATGAAGGCATCAGCATGTTGGCATTCGGTGGCAGCATTGGGTTGGTGTTTGCGTTTTTGGTTTTTGCAATATCGGTGTTCGGCATTCCAATGTTGCTAGATCGTGAAATCGACTTTGTGACCGCAATGATTGTGAGCTTCAAAACTGTTGTCGAAAACCCTGTGGTCACGATCTTCTGGGCGGGGTTCATCGTTGTGTTTCTAACCGTGGGAATGATCCCGATCTTTTTCGGATTGTTTCTGACGATGCCCTTACTTGGACACGCCAGTTGGCATTTCTACGATCAGTCTATCATAAAAGAGTAATAAAAAAGGCGCCCGGATCGGGGCGCCTTTGAAAATCTTGAGAGTGGTCAGCCTATTTGTCAGCGGGCTTCTTGGAAGCGCTTGAAGCGGTCGACAGTGGATCGTCGGCACGCTGAACTGAGCCTTCAAAATGGGCACCGGATTCGATCGCGATCGTCTTGTGGATGATGTCGCCTTCGACACGGGCTGTCGAAGTCAGGCGAACTTTCAAGCCACGTACGCGGCCAACGATGCGGCCATTGACGATGACGTCATCAGCAACAACTTCGCCTTTGATTGTGGCGCTTTCGCCGATTGTCAGAAGGTGGGCACGGATGTCGCCTTCGACAGTGCCTTCAACTTGGATGTCGCCGGTTGTCTTCATGTTGCCAGTAACATGCAGGTCTGACGACAATGTCGACGGGGCCGGCTTTGGCTTAGCTGGTGAAGGGGCCGGAGCCGCTGGTTTGGCGTCTGCTTTTGGGGCAGGAGCGCTGCTGGCGCTTGCGCCTTCGCTCGTAGATGCTCCGGGTTCGTTGATCTTGCTTTTAGAAAACATTGTATGCGGCCTCGATAAAGTTCATCGGATTTATGGGTTTGTCGTCGACACGAACTTCGTAGTGAAGATGCGAGCCTGTTGATCGTCCAGTACTTCCCATATCACCAATTTGTTGTCCACGCGAGACTCTTTGACCTTTCTTAACGCGGATGCGCGAGAGGTGGCCGTAGCGAGTTTCAATCCCGAACTCGTGTTTGATTTTGATATAGTTCCCGTAACCGGACTGCCAACCGGCGTAGGTCACGACGCCATCAGCAGGTGAGAAGATGTCAGTGCCCTTAGGGGCAGCAAAATCAACACCATTGTGCATACGCTTGCCGCCCGTCTTTGGGTCGCGCCGATAGCCAAAGCCCGACGTGAACCGATAGGATGACTTAAGTGGGTTCGCAAAAGGGGCACCCTCGGCGGCGATGCGATAAATGTTCAACGCTTCCATTTGGGCAAGCAAACGATTGGCGCGATCAAAGTTGGTGGTCTCCTCAACTGATTCTTTTGTTGAGAACCCAATAGGCTCCATTGGGCCGCCCTGACCGCCATAGCCACGTTGAACTTGGCGGATCAGTCGATCTGTATCGAGACCCGCGTTTTCAAACATGCGATCAAGCGGCGATACCGAGATCGTCATAGCCTCTTCCAATTGACGGAAGATACGGTCGTTTTGTTCGTCCAGTAGGCGCATTTCCAAAATGACATTTTCAGCTTGGGCAACGGCTTCGGCGCTTTCAGCAATAACCAGATCGCGTTCGGCCGCCGTCATTTCCAGAGCATAGGTAACTTTCCTTAGGGTCGCTTCTGCTTCGGCAGCGCGTGCCGCAGCAGGGCGCATGGCCGTGCTGTCCCCTTGAAGCGAGGCTTGAAGTTCGCTTGCCAAGGTGCGGGCACTGTCGCGTTCTTGCACGGTCGTGCGGAGTGTTGATTGAATAACGTCGATGCCCTTTTCCAACTCGCGCAAACGATCCTCAGACGCCAAAAGCTGGGATTGCATGATCGAAACTTGTTTTAGGGCAGAATTGAAACGCTCTTGCGCAGCGAGGGCTGCAGCGGCATGCGATTCCCGATCTTCGGCCATGGCGTTTAGACGGGTTTCGTAAGTGCGTTGATCCCGCTCAGCCTGTGCGCGAAAATTGCCCGACCCTATGCTGTCCATCAACAGAATGGCCGTGGCGATGGTCGCCCACGCGACCAGTAAGCACATGCTCAGGATGCCAAAAAGTTGGGTTGTGGGACGGAGGCGTACAAAACGGGTTTCTTCGTCCGACCGAAGGAATAATCTTCGGTCCGGCAAAACAGGCTCGAGCCTGACATCCAGTATATGCAAGAGGCCGGTCTTCACGTCCTCTCCCTTTGTTCATCCCCGTGGCAGCACCTTTTAAAAGGGCTTCGGGATGGGATAACTGTTGGTGCGCAACGAGGCAAGAAGTTTGGCAAATCTACGCAAGAGATCGCCTAGCGTTGGCGCTTTTTGGTGGGGGTCTGATCTGCCAACGGCCAATAGAAGTCTGGCGGCAATCCTGCCTCGGCGCGCTTTTCTTCGTTGAACGGTGGTTTCAGTGTACTGTGAAAATATTTGCGCACCAGTTCATGGAACAGATCCTTGGGATCGAGGTTGTGGCGGCCGCAAAGAAAGTGAAACCACTTTGAGCCATAGGCGACATGGCCAACTTCCTCGGCGTAGATAATTTCTAGAGCTTCAATGGCCTGGGTCTCTTTGGCCTGCTTGAATAGATTGATCATTCCGGGGGTAACATCAAGCCCGCGGGCCTCAAGCACCATAGGCACGACAGCAAGACGCCCCATCAGGTCGTCGGCGGTGTCTTCTGCAGCTGTCCACATCCCAGCGTGGGCCGGCAGCGCACCATAATGGCTGCCAAGCGCTTCGAGGCAATCTGCGACGAGGTTGAAGTGTTTTGCTTCCTCAGCTGCAGCCTTGACCCAATCGTCAAAATACCCAAGTGGCATGGGAACATCGCCAAATCGCGCGATGATATCCCAGTGCAGATCAACTGCATTGAGCTCAATATGCGCAACAGCGTGCAGCATCGCGATACGACCCTTAGGCGTACCGGGTTTGCGTTTTGGCACATCACGTGGGTTTAGGAGCTCGGGTTGTGCAGGCCGTGCGGGCCGAAGTGGTGGTTTTGCGGTGCCAATCGCCAATGGTTCGCCCGCTTCACGGGCTTTGAACCAAGTTGCGGCGTGCCTGTGGGATAGGGCAGTTTTTTCGCGCCCATCTGCAGTCAGCAAAACCTCGGTTGCCATTTGTGTTAGGGTTGGGGCGTTCATAAATCGCGCACGGCCTGCAAAACTTCGTCTGCGTGGCCATTGACCTTAACCTTGTTCCAAATCCGTTTGATCAAGCCGTCGCTTCCGATCAATACCGTGGTTCGGACGATGCCCATGAAGACCTTCCCGTACATCTTCTTTTCCTGCCAAACACCGTAATCCTCGCATACATGGGCGTCTGCGTCCGACAATAGGGCGATCCCCAGATTGTGTTTGTCGCGAAAATTATTGTGCTTCTTTACGCTGTCTTTTGAGATTCCAAGAACTGTGCAGTCCAGCTCAGAGAACTCGTTCAGCCGCGCTGTGAAATCAATCGCTTCGGTCGTGCACCCCGGTGTGTTGTCTTTTGGGTAAAAGAACAAAACGACGGGCGATCCGTTGAGGCTTGATAGACTAACGTCCGCGCCGCCATCGCGGGGCAAGGTGAAGTTTGGGGCAGGGGCGTTTTCAGAGATCATATCGGACCGACAATTTATGGCTGCATAGAATTGAATTGAAAGAACTTGAACGTGGGTGCAAGACAAATTTTGAAGGCGGGAAATTGCGCAATCGGAGAATCCCTAGCGATTTGTGCTTTGGATAATGCTCAAGATGTTGTCTTTTAGTAAAAAATAGACAATAGCGAGCTATCCCGGAAGCTCGGATGAGCAAGTGAAAGACATGTCGGCCGGTCAGCAGCCAAACAAAAACAGGATTATGATGCGCACGCTAGGGCGGGTGGTTCTCGGGCTGTGCCTGATCGCTTTTTCTGTTGTCGTCTTGTTTGGGTATCTGCTTGTGCGCGGAGATATGGACGCGCCTGATTGGGTGCGTGAACGGGTCGAGATTGGAATCGCCAATTCGGTGCCTGAAGGTAATCTTAGCTTTGATGATCTGCAGTTCCGACTAGAAGGAAACGGTCGACCCATTGTGCAGATGCGCAACGCCGTTCTGAGCGGACCCGAAGGAGAGACCATCTTTGAGCTGGCCGATCTGCAAGCGGTCCTGTCACGACGCGGAATTTTAAGCGGACAATTTGCGCCGCAGAAACTGATTTTGTCTGGCGCCTTTCTTGACGTGACGCGCGCTGAAACCGGTGAAATTGAACTCAATATCGAGCGGGGCAATCAAGCGAGTTCCATTGGTGGCAAAGGCATAGCGGCCTCATTGCTGGGTGCTTTGGATTACCCCAGTTTGTCCCAGTTAACGTCGATTGAGATTGAGGCCATCACACTTCGTTACGAAGACAAGCGTGCCAAACGGTCTTGGACGGTCGATGGCGGGCGTTTGCGCGTGGGTGTTACGAGTGAAGCTGTTGAGGTGTCGGGGGATTTTGCCCTGCTAAGCGGTCGGGCGAGTGTTGCGACGCTTGAAGCAAACTCGCGATTTGATCGGATTGGAGGCGGCGCCACTTTTGGTGTTTCGGTATCGGACATGCCAGCGGCAGACTTGGCAACGCAGCACGCATCCTTGGCATGGCTGTCGGTTATCGACGCTCCGATCGGGGGCTCAATTCGTGGAGGCTACGCTTCCGATGGCGCGCTATTGCCCATATCGACGGCATTGAAAATCGGGGCGGGCTTTGTAAAACCAAACGACGCCACCACGGGTGTGCCATTTAGGTCAGCTGGCAGTTACTTTTCATTCGATCCAGACACCCAAATCATGCAGTTTGATGAGATTTCGGTGGATAGCGATTGGTTGTCAGGTCAGTCGACAGGTGCTGTCGCGCTTCTTATGCGTCCCGACGGATTGCCCGAGGGGTTTGAGGCGGCCTTTGATTTTAGCAAGCTGAAATCCAACCAAGGCGGACTTTGGGGGGAAGAAATCAGCTTTGATACCTCTGCAGTATCTTTTGGACTTAGTTTGCAACCGTTTGAGCTTAATCTTCATTCGGCCAAACTTGGGTATCAAAATGCCGTTTTTGAAGTCGCAGGGCACTTGACCGGCGACAAGCAAGGTTGGAGCTATCAACTTGATGGCTACTTACCGTATTTGACGCATTCACAGTTGGTCGACCTGTGGCCGCACGGCCGGTCTGAAAAGACGCGTAAATGGCTTGAGCGCAATGTCACAGGCGCAGTCTATTCTGACGCCTCGATGCATCTTGGTGCTGAACCAGGCCAGAAGGCCACGTTTGCGTTTGAGGGGGATTTAAGCAACGCGACCATTCAATATGCGCCGGGGATGAGCGCGGGTGAAAACGTATCTGGCCATGTCAGTTTGAATGAGAAACGTCTTGTTGCCACGGTTCATGAGGGGATGATCCCTACCGATACTGGAGAAGCAATAGATGCTTCTGGGACGGTATTTAGCGTAGGCGACGTCACCGATAAAACAGGCAACGCCTTGGTTCGGATGAAGGGTAAAGGATCGCTTGCCTCGGTAATGACCCTACTTGAACAGATACCGGGACTGGCGAACGATGACACAGACTTGGTTAGTCTTGCACAAGGGCAAGCTGAATTTTCCGGTGGTCTAGCATTCCCAATTGGACGCAAACCGCAAAAAGGTGATTATCGGTATTCAATTGATGGCACGGTACAGCAAGTTTCAAGCGACACGCTTGTGGTTAATCAAACGATCACTTCGGATGTTCTGAACGTGAGTGCCAGCAACAAGCAAATCCTCGTGCAAGGTCTGGCTGAAATCGGCGGTGTTGAAATATCGGGCACTTGGAATAGCAGCGACCCTGGAAACCAAACCGGAAGTGCACTTACGGGTCAGATTGAGATCTCACAGGATTTTGTTGAGGAATTCGGGTTGGGATTGCCGGACGGAATGGTGAACGGCGAAGGCATCGGTTATCTGCTGGTCGATCTGCCAAAGGGCGAAGCACCGCAGTTTGAGCTAACCTCGGACCTTGAAGGTGTCGGGTTGGATCTTGGGTTTGTCGGTTGGAAAAAACCAAAATCGACTAAGGGAAAGCTGACGGCCAAAGGCTCTATGGGCGACCCAATTGCCGTTGACGAGCTGACGATTGTGGCTAACGGGTTTTCCGCCAGTGGATGGATCAACCTACTTGAGGACGGAAGCCTCGATGCCGTTCAGTTCGATACGATGAAGGTCACAAACTGGTTGGACGGTAGCGTCCGTATCCAAGGCAACGGAAACGGAGTAGCACCCGATGTCCACATCACATCCGGCCGTGTTGACATTCAGGCGTTAACTGAGGCGACGGGCGGGATCGGTGCAGAAGGCGAAGGTCAAGTGCAAGGCCGATTGTTTGCCAACATTGATGATCTCTACGTTTCTGAGTTTCTGTCGCTTCAAAATCTGTCGGGTGAGTTTGATCTCGGTAACAATATGCAAGGCGGGTTTTCAGGAATTTTGAATGACACCGTTGAAATTGACGGCACAATTTCCAGCGATGCCCAAGGGCGACGCCGCATATCGGTCTCGGCCGCTGATGCTGGCAAAGTGTTTTCTGCGCTGGGATTGTTGGATCGTGCGTCACAGGGGAATATCCTTGTTGAATTAACTGAAAAATCCGAGGGATACTCTGGAAGCTTTGTCGCGCGCGATTTGCGTTTGCTTGACATGCCGTTGTTCGCAGATTTGTTGAATGCCGTTTCGGTGGTCGGCCTGCTGGATCAGTTGAATTTTGACGGTATCGCGTTTGGCGAAGTAGAGGGCGAGTTTTACTTTTCAGAAGATAAATTCATTCTGACGCGCGCCAGTGCTACGGGTCCGTCGATCGGGTTGTCGATGGACGGGACCTATGACTTCGTGAACGATCAGTTGGATTTGCAGGGCACGCTTACGCCTGTGTTTTTGGTCAACAGCATCGGTGGCATATTCAATCGCAAAGGAGAGGGATTGATTGGCTTTACGTTCAATGTCAAAGGACCGGCGGAAGCCCCTCAAATTGGCGTGAATCCTTTCTCTGCTCTAGCGCCCTCGCTTTTCCGAGATTTGTTCCGCAAGCCTGCGCCGGAAACGCCAGAATGAAATTATCAGATTTTGACTTTGACCTGCCGGATGAGTTGATCGCAACCCGTCCTGCCAAACCCAGAAGTTCGGCCAAACTATTGGTGGCGGATGCGTCCGGTATCACGGACGCGGTTGTGACGGATTTGATCGATTGGCTACGCCCGGGGGATCGGTTGGTGCTCAATGATACCAAGGTCATTCCGGCCCGATTGTTTGACGAACGGATCCGCGGTGGTGAAACTGTACGCACAAGTGCGAAAATGGAAGTAACGCTTCTTGAACCCAAGGCCGATGGCGCTTGGCAGGCGCTGATAAAGCCTTTGCGTAAAATTCGCGAAGGCGAGGACATCGTGTTTTCCCCTGATTTGACGGCAACATTGACAGCCAAGCTGGACGGTCATGCGATGCTTGCTTTCAATTGCGAGGGGGATGCGTTTGATGCCGCTCTTTCAGAGGTCGGCAATATGCCACTGCCGCCGTATATCGCGGCAAAGCGGCCTGCGGATCAGCAAGATCACCAAGACTATCAAACGGTTTGGGCCGAGAATTCTGGGGCCGTTGCAGCCCCGACGGCCAGTCTTCATTTTGACGAAGCTCTGCTTGAGCTACTCGGGCAGCGCGGCGTTGAGATGACGCATGTGACGCTCCATGTCGGGGCAGGCACGTTTCTGCCTGTGAAGGTCGAGGATGTGACCACCCACAAGATGCATTCGGAATGGGGACAAATATCCCAAACGGCCGCTGATGAGATTGCGGCGACTAAGGCTGCAGGTGGGCGCATCATTCCGGTTGGCACCACGGCCTTGCGATTGATTGAGACTGCAGCGCAGGATGGGAATGGCGACATCCAACCTTGGACAGGAAAGACGGACATCTTCATTTATCCGGGTTTCAAGTTCAACGTGACTGATGCTTTGATGACGAACTTCCACCTGCCGCAATCAACGCTATTGATGTTGGTGTCCGCGTTGATGGGGCAGGGCCGCGTCAATGAGATCTACGAACACGCAGTGCAGAATGGGTATCGCTTCTTTTCGTATGGCGATGCCTCGCTCTTGATCCCGATTTAATTTCAGCTTTATCTGAAAACGACATCTGTTTTGTCGTCTGCAAAACAGCGCGTAGAATCAAGTGGCGTGATATGGGCTAAACAGCGAAGGACACACCAATGATCTCGGTTCTCTCATCTTCTTGGGCCTTACTTTTGGGCATGATGCTTTTGATGGTTGGCAACGGCCTTCAAGGAACGTTGCTTGGCGTGCGCGGTGCGATCGAGGGCTTTGGCACGTTTGAGATGTCGGTTGTGATGTCAGCCTATTTCCTTGGCTTCCTTGGTGGATCGCGTCTTGCCCCTGATATGATCCGTCGTGTTGGCCATGTGCGGGTCTTTGCGGCGTTGGCGTCGTTTATTTCCGCCGTGTTGATCCTTTATCCAGCGATGCCCAATTCCGTGGCTTGGATATTGGGACGCTTCGTCATCGGGTTTTGCTTTTCAGGCGTATACGTGACGGCGGAAAGTTGGTTGAACAACTCGGCCAGCAATGAAAATCGAGGCCAGGCGCTTTCATTGTATATGATTGTGCAGATGGTCGGGATCGTCAGCGCACAGGGCTTATTAGTTCTGGCTGACCCGTCTGGCTACATCTTATTCGTGATTTCATCCGTTTTGGTTTCGATCTCATTCGCGCCAATTCTGCTATCGATTAGCCCGACACCTGCGTTTGACACGACAAAACCGATGTCCTTGAAAGAGCTGCTCCATATCTCGCCTTTGGGCGTGATTGGCATGTTTCTGTTGGGCGGCGTGTTTTCAGCACAGTTCGGTATGGCGCCAGTTTACGGCGCTGAAGCCGGCTTATCCATCGGGCAAATTTCGGGCTTCGTAGCTTCGTTTTATATCGGTGCGTTGGTTATTCAATATCCACTTGGGTGGATGTCTGACCGAATGGACCGGCGTTTGTTGATAATGATTGTTTCTGTAATCGGTGGGGCTGCAGCGATCGTTGCAGTGATAGCGGGCGGGCAATTTATCGTTTTGTTGGCCGCCGCATTCCTTGTCGGCGGCATGTCCAATCCGCTCTATTCATTATTGATCGCGTACACGAACGACTTTCTCGAATATGACGACATGGCTGCGGCCTCGGGTGGAATGGTATTTATCAGTGGATTGGGCGCAATTTCGGGTCCGATTATCACCGGTTGGATCATGACTGTATTTGGCCCGCCGGGTTTTTTCGTGTTCATCGCAGCCCTTTTGACTGCTCTAGCGCTCTACGCTGCATATCGAATGACACAGCGATCCGCGACGCCCGTCGAAGACACCTCGACCTATGCAATCATCGGGCCCGGTTCGACGCCGGTTGCCGTTGAATTCGCTCAGGAATATGCGATTGAGGAAGCTCAAAACGAAGAAGAACAGGCGTCCGAGTAATTTTCGTGAAAATAAAAGCGATTTTGACGCATTTCGTGACTTCCCAAAATGAATCTATCGTGTAACGCTTTCATGTAAGGGAATGTGTTGCTGATAGGGAGTGGCAGCAATGGGACGACCTGAAGAGGTTCTGAGTTTCTGGTTGGATGAGGCTAAGCCGTCCGATTGGTATATGGGTTCTGAGGCTTTTGACCAAGAAATCCGTGATCGTTTTTTAGGAACGTGGGAAGAGGTTCAAAGGGGCAATTATGGGCTCTGGCTGACTTACCCGACCGGCACGCTAGCGTATATTATTCTTACAGATCAATTTCCGCGAAACATGTTTCGGAATGATGGTCGGTCTTTCAAGACTGATCGCATGGCCCGAACCGCAGCAAAGGCCGCCATTCACAAGAAATGGGATTTGCGGATTGATGAGCCTGCGCGCCAATTCTTTTACATGCCGTTGATGCATTCAGAGAACTTGTGCGACCAAGACCGCTGCGTGCGTTTGATGATGAAGCGGTTGCCTGAGGGCGGACCGTCTAGTTTGCTTCACGCGCAAGCACATCGGGAAGTCATTCGTCAGTTTGGGCGGTTCCCGTATCGAAATGATGCTCTGGAACGCAAATACACCTCGGCTGAGCGCGGCTATATTGAGGCCGGCGGATACGGTCACACGGTGCAGGATTTGCAAGCTGTCGCCGTTTAAATCTAGATCGCAACCTAAGTTAAGGGGCCTTTGATAACTCAAGGGCCTTTTTTATTTGGGGTTTGCGCGGTGGTTAGCGGGTATGCGCTGTGTGAATTGCTCGGATCAAAAAAATAGTTTAACGTCAAACTAATTCTGGAATCGGAGAAATAGGCATGGCTGGACAAAGCTTTGACATGGTCGTTATCGGGGCGGGACCTGGTGGTTACGTTGCTGCAATACGCGGCGCACAACTTGGACTGAAGGTTGCGATCGTTGAACGAGAGCATATGGGCGGTATCTGCCTCAACTGGGGATGCATCCCGACGAAAGCACTATTGCGCTCGTCCGAGGTTTTTCACTTGATGCATCGCGCCAAGGAATTTGGCCTGAAGGCCGAAGGCATTGGCTATGACCTCGACGCAGTTGTTGCGCGCTCTCGAGCGGTTTCAAAGCAGTTGAATGGCGGTGTTGGGCATCTTCTGAAGAAGAACAAAGTCAAAGCGATCATGGGTGAGGCAACGATCACCGGTAAAGGCAAGATTTCGGTTAAGACCGACAAGGGCACCGAAGAGCTTACCGCCAAGAACATCATACTTGCGACTGGTGCGCGTGCACGTGAGTTGCCGGGACTTGAAGCGGATGGTGATCTTGTTTGGACATACAAAACTGCGCTGACGCCACCTCGTATGCCAAAGAAGTTGCTTGTTATTGGCTCTGGTGCCATCGGAATTGAGTTTGCTAGTTTTTACAACACTCTGGGTGCCGACACGACTGTGGTTGAGGTGATGGACCGAGTGTTGCCGGTTGAAGACGCCGAGATTTCGGCCTTTGCCAAAAAGCAATTCGTAAAGCAGGGCATGAAGATCATGGAGAAAACCATGGTCAAAAAGCTCGACCGTGCGAAAGGCAAAGTAACGGCGCATATTGAAGCCAACGGCAAAGTGACGACGCAAGAGTTCGACACCGTGATTTCGGCTGTTGGTATCGTGGGCAACGTTGAAAACCTCGGGCTTGAGGCATTGGGCGTGAAGATTGACCGTACCCATGTTGTAACCGATGAATTCTGTCGAACTGGTGTTGATGGATTGTTTGCCATTGGTGACGTGGCCGGTGCACCTTGGTTGGCACACAAAGCCTCTCACGAAGGGGTGATGGTTGCAGAACTGATTGCTGGGCAAAATGCGCATCCGGTGAAACCCGAGACGATTGCCGGGTGTACCTATTGTCACCCTCAGGTGGCTTCGGTTGGGTATACAGAAGCGAAAGCCAAAGAGCTTGGCTATGACATCAATGTCGGGCGGTTCCCCTTCATCGGCAACGGCAAAGCGATTGCCTTGGGCGAACCCGAGGGCATGGTTAAGACTATCTTTGACGCGAAAACTGGTGAGTTGCTTGGCGCACACATGGTCGGTGCAGAAGTGACCGAACTGATCCAAGGTTATGTGGTCGGTCGCAAACTAGAAACCACCGAAGAAGATCTGATGGAAACCGTGTTCCCACATCCAACACTGTCAGAAATGATGCACGAAAGTGTGCTGGATGCTTACGGCAAAGCCATTCACATGTGATCGCTTCCATTATCCGGAACAAAAAAGAGCCCCGAAGGTGAAACTTCGGGGCTTTCCACATTGTGAGTGGTGGGAGGAATTACTTTTCGACGGAACCGCCAGCCTGAACCCAATGGCCGAGACCGCCGATATTTACCGTCATTTCATAGCCAAGCTGGTTCAAGGTGTTCACCGCCATGCCCGCACGACCACCAGCAGCGCAATACACAGCAACCGGTTTGTTGGTGTAAAGGTTGTTGTGAAAATCTGGATGGTTTGGATCAGCTTTATACGAGAGCTGGGTTAAGGGGATGTGAATGGCATCTTTTGCTTTGCCAGACTTTGTCACCTCATTGTGATCACGTACGTCAAGCAGGGTCATTTCGCCTGCGTTAACCTGCGTGATGACGTCCTGATATGTCAGGGTGTTTGTGTTCTTTTGAGCTGTTGCAGCCATTGTCCTGTCCTTTTGAGATCGCGCGTTGCCCACAAGATGGGGCATCAATTGGAGCCTTCAAGACTCATCTATCATTAAAATGCGAAAATTGGAATATATAATTTTTGGAATATGACAAATTCTAAGACTTTGAGCGTTTGTTCACAGTATGTTCTCATTTTTTGATTGGAGACTCAGCGCGATTGGGCTAATTGATGAAGGGTTGGTTAATGGGTGCGATATGGCCGAGCAGAAATTTATAGAAGTCCGCGGTGCGCGGGAACACAATCTTAAGAACATCGATGTGGATATTCCGCGCGATGAACTTGTTGTGGTGACGGGGCTTTCGGGCTCTGGCAAATCCTCGCTTGCGTTTGATACGGTCTACGCCGAAGGGCAGCGGCGTTATGTCGAAAGTCTGTCGGCCTATGCGCGGCAGTTCCTCGATATGATGGAAAAGCCCGATGTGGATCACATCTCGGGACTTTCCCCTGCAATTTCGATTGAACAAAAGACGACGTCGAAGAACCCACGCTCGACTGTTGGCACTGTTACCGAGATTTACGACTACATGCGTCTTTTGTATGCACGGGTCGGGACGCCGTATTCACCTGCAACGGGTCTGCCGATCGAGGCACAGCAAGTTCAGGATATGGTCGATAGGGTCATGGGGATGGAAGACGGGCTGCGGGCCTATCTGCTTGCCCCGATTGTGCGTGATCGAAAGGGTGAATATCGCAAAGAGTTCCTTGAACTTCGTAAGCAGGGTTTTCAACGGGTAAAGGTTGACGGTCAATTCTATGATCTTGATGAGCCACCGACCTTAGACAAGAAGTTCCGACACGACATCGACGTTGTTGTTGATCGGATCGTTGTGCGCGAAGGTATGGAGACACGTCTTGCTGATAGTTTTCGGACATCACTTGATTTGGCAGACGGAATTGCGATCCTTGAGACTGCACCCAAGGACGATGAGCCTGAGCGTATTACGTTTTCTGAGAATTTTGCGTGCCCCGTAAGCGGTTTCACGATCCCCGAAATTGAGCCGCGACTGTTTTCATTCAACGCACCTTTTGGGGCGTGCCCCCAGTGTGATGGTCTCGGCAAAGAGCTGTTTTTTGACGAGCGCCTTGTGGTGCCCGATCAGACGTTGAAGATATCTGACGGTGCGCTGGCGCCTTGGAGAAAAGGGAAATCGCCGTATTTCCTTCAGACCATTGAAGCGATTGCGCGACACTATGAGTTCGACCAAAACATGAAATGGAAGGACCTTCCGGCCCATGTTCAACAGGTCTTCCTCCATGGGTCGGGTGAAGAAGAAATTCCGTTCCGCTACGATGAAGGTGGTCGTGTTTATCAGGTTACACGCGTGTTTGAGGGCGTCATACCGAATATGGAACGTCGCTATCGCGAGACTGATAGCAACTGGATCCGCGAAGAGTTTGAGAACTATCAGAACAACCGCCCGTGCGGATCATGTGGTGGGTTTCGTCTGCGGGAAGAGGCCTTGGCGGTGAAGATCGCACATATCCACGTAGGCGAAGTCGTTCAGATGTCGATCCGTGAAGCCTTTGCGTGGTGCGAGACTGTGCCGGAAAGCTTGACAGCCCAGAAGAATGAAATTGCAAAGGCCATTCTAAAGGAAATTCGCGAGCGGCTTGGGTTCCTTAACAATGTTGGGCTTGAGTATCTTACGCTGTCCCGCAATTCGGGCACCCTTTCTGGGGGCGAAAGCCAGAGGATCAGGTTGGCCTCGCAAATTGGCTCAGGTCTGACAGGCGTACTTTACGTGTTGGATGAACCTTCAATCGGGCTTCACCAACGCGATAACGACCGCTTGTTGACCACATTGAAGAACCTACGGGATCAGGGCAACACGGTCATCGTCGTTGAGCACGATGAAGAAGCCATCCGCGAGGCCGATTATGTGTTCGATATCGGACCTGGTGCTGGTATCCATGGTGGTCAAGTCGTTAGTAAAGGCCGCCCAGAAGAAATTGCTGCTGATCCGAGTTCAGTCACGGGGCAATATTTGTCTGGTCTGCGGGAAATACCGATCCCTACGGTGCGTCGGAAAGGCAACAAAAAGAAAGTCTCGGTCGTCAAAGCGACTGGTAATAACCTCAAGAAAGTCACGGCAGACTTCCCGCTTGGTAAGTTTGTTTGTGTGACCGGCGTTTCCGGTGGCGGTAAGTCTACGTTGACGATTGAAACGTTGTTCAAGACGGCCTCGATGCGTTTGAATGGCGCGCGCCAAACGCCTGCGCCTTGTGAAACGATCAAGGGGTTAGAACACCTCGACAAGGTGATCGACATCGATCAGCGCCCGATTGGGCGTACTCCGAGATCGAACCCTGCGACATACACTGGGGCGTTCACGCCCATCCGTGATTGGTTTGCCGGTCTGCCAGAAGCAAAGGCGCGTGGCTACAAACCCGGGCGTTTCAGCTTTAACGTCAAAGGTGGGCGCTGTGAGGCGTGTCATGGTGACGGCGTCATTAAGATTGAAATGCACTTTCTGCCGGACGTCTATGTGACCTGCGAAACCTGCAGCGGGCAGCGGTACAATCGTGAGACTTTGGAGATCAAATTCAAAGGCAAGTCCATTGCGGACATTCTGGATATGACCGTCGAGGACGCACAGGTGTTCTTTAAAGCAGTACCGTCCATTCGCGATAAAATGGATGCGTTGGCGCGTGTAGGGCTTGGCTATATCAAGGTTGGGCAACAGGCGACCACGCTGTCAGGTGGTGAAGCGCAAAGGGTGAAGCTGTCCAAAGAATTGGCAAAACGGTCCACTGGTCGAACGCTTTATATTTTGGATGAGCCGACAACGGGTTTGCATTTTGAAGACGTGCGCAAGCTATTGGAAGTGCTGCATGAATTGGTCGAGCAAGGTAACACTGTGATCGTTATTGAACATAATCTGGACGTTGTGAAAACGGCTGACTGGATAATTGACATCGGTCCCGAAGGTGGGGACGGCGGAGGTGTGATCGTTGCCAAAGGTACACCAGAGCAGATTGCCGAAGAACCGCAAAGCCATACTGGGCGTTATCTGAAACCGATGCTTGCTGGAAGGACGTTAGCCGCCGAGTAGCTAGGCAGCGGCCAGCGCACGCGCCTCGTATGATCGCAGGCTTGGGCGGACGGATTGCTCGGTGTTTATGTAGTGTTGTTTGCCCAAAGTGGCATACAAGCACGCCGCTGCGTCAGGATCAAAACTGTGGATGGTGTTAGGACCGGGTAGGAAGCTTTCGCTCCATTGCCCGTTTGAAAGCAACAATTCATGCTCTTCCAAAAGCAAGTGGTAATAGACCACCTGAGCCTCGCTACGACACCGCGTGACTGTTTGATCGTTTATCAAGTCTTTTGCTTTAACGAGCACTTCGTCGGCACCAAACAAAAGCTCGGCCAAGACACCGCTGACCAAGATACGGTGTTGAGGTGAAACTATCAGAGCGCGATCATTCTCAAGAAACCCTGCGGCCAGTTTGATCGGGAAGGTATCCGTTTTTGCAGGCAGAGTGCTTTTGCCCACCCAAATCAAAGGTTGAAGGCCGCGGTCCTTGGTTTGCACTAATGTCCCGGGCTTAAGATCTTGAACTGGCAACTCTCCGAACTCGGTTAAGATCAAGGTGTTCGGCGTAAAGCACGGGGGATATTGTGCGATCTCGACAAGGGCGGAGTCTGTTGACCCAGTCGCATCTTCAACAGTGTAGTTGAAATAAACGGTTTCTGTGTCGTTATCAGCATCAATCGTCAGCGTACCGTCCGCGTTTAGCGTGATGTCCTGACCCGTAAGCAACGTCACCGTGCTGCCGACTGAGACCGCCACTTCGTTGATGTGCGTGATGGTAAGGACCCCACCGGACGCTGTCGTCGCGTCATTGTCGAGCACATCGAGTGTTTCGCTGCCATTTTGGGTCAAATAAACTGAGTCATCTTGGGCGACGATGGCCGTCTGAACCGAGCCTCCAGCAATCAGGAGGTTGGTGTCGTAGCTGCTGTCACTAGCGTCTGCAACGCCAATGACAAGCGTGTTCAAACCCGTCGTGCTAACCGGAGCAACGAATGTCAGGGTAATCGTGAACCCGTCCATTTCGGTGTTGTACTGGTCGCTTGTGTTGTCGATGTAGATGTTTTCATTGGCGTCGTTAATGTTGCCAATCGTTGCGGTGCCATCGCCGATCGAAATCTCGGCAGGTTGACCGTTTACCCAGACGCCAATTGTATCGTTATAGCTGAGATATTCGGGATATTCCTCAGATGCTAAAACGAAGTCGATCGTTAGCGTGTCACCCGTCGCGTAGAAATCGACCTCTAGGTAGGATGCGTCATAGGTGGAAGTCCCTGCCAAGGCATTGAAGTCTGCATTGTTATCTTCACCGGATGTGTTCGTAGTTTTGGACGTAGATCGGTTGGTGTTGAAGCGATTATTTCCGTTGGTAAAGTCGTCTGCGTGACCAGTCGAAAGGATTACGCCCGTGTCAGAAGGGGCGACACCAGCGCTTGTCGTGTCTGCGCCAGTGTAGATTCCAGAGGAGTCATTGTCGCCGTAATAGGTGGCCGAATCCACAGTGACGCCATCACCGAAGATTTCGTTGGCCATTTCCACGGCCGAAGCACCCATATTCAGGTCAAGTTCTACCGCTCTGGGCATTCGCTACTACCTGCGCTCACAATTTTGGAATTCTTTGATCCCTAACTTGTCATATCGAATGCTTGTCAAATGTGGCAACAATGGGGCAGAAGTGCCCGAATTCAATGGAATACCTAGCAAAATCAATAGATTGGATCGCCACAATTGGGTGACGTTGGGGCACCTTTATGGGATTTACCATAGCGAATTGTCACAGCGCACTCTCTGGAATGGTAGAAATGGCTGTGCTAGTTAGATAAAGGCGACGTTTTAAGGTGGCTGATTGTGGACGGGGGCTGCATTGAAACTCGGGTATCTGGTCCCTCAATTTCCGGGCCAAACACATGCATTTTTTTGGCGAGAAGCCACTGCAATTGAAGGTTGGGGGATCCCGGTAGCGTTTATGTCTACACGTCCGACGTTGGCAGACGAAAATCCGCACGCATTTGACGCCGAGGCGCGCACAAGAACCCATTACGCATTTCCACTTTCACTGACGGCTTTTGTGTTTCTTCTGATTAAGATATTTCGATGGCACCACATATTCGCCTACGTTCTGCGACTAAAAGAGACTGGCCTTAAAGGGCGCATTAAGCTTCTGGCGATGATGCTTCCAGCATCGCAGATTGCACAACATTGCAAGATCCAAGGCATCACCCATATTCACATCCACTCTTGCGCAGACGCTGCGCATTTGGGTGCAATTATCAAAATGCTTTCGGGTATCACATACAGTCTTACGCTTCACGGTGATTTAGCCGTTTATGGCCAAGATCACGGTCCGAAAATGCGCGGGGCGAGTTTGGTGACGGTGGTGACCAGACCGCTGAAAGAGCAAGTTTTGGGTGTTATGCCCGACGCTCATGTGCCCGTAGTGACTATGGGTGTGGATACTGAGTGGTTTGAACCGCATCAAAATCATCGAGCTAACGGAACGTTCCAATTGGCGTCGGTTACGCGTCTGAACCCCACAAAGGGGCATAAATACACCCTTCGCGCAATTGCCGATCTAAAGGCGGAAGGCTTTGCAATCGAATACTTGATTGCCGGTGAGGGCCCATATCGTCAAGAAATTGAGGCTGAGATCGCAGAACTCGGTCTTCAATCGGATGTGAAATTGTTAGGTTCGATCGGCGAAAAGGATGTATTGGAACTGCTGCAAAGCTCTGATGCGTTGGCCTTAACAAGCTTTGGGTTGGGTGAGGCTGCACCAGTTGCTGTGATGGAGGCTATGGCCTGTGGGTTGGCCGTCGTGTGCTCTCGGATTGGGGGCACGCCTGACATGATTGACCATAATGTGAACGGTATACTGACAGAGCAACAGGACGTGGACAGCATTCGCGAAGCGCTAAGGGTCTTGGTTACGGACCAAGCCAAGCGGGCGAAGATTGGCTCTGCTGCGAGGGTTAAAGCCGTTGAAGTTTTTGACTATCGCCCCCTTGCGCGTAAGCTGGTTGGCGAGATTGAGAACTCGTTGGGCGGCACGTTTTAGCACCGCCCGGTTTTCTTGTTTAACGAACGGAAATCGAGCCGCCGCCACTGCCAGAGGTCTCTGCCACGGGCGGGCTACCCAATACCGACAATGATGCACCGCCGGACGATTTGGCTTTGATTTTGCCCGAGGTGAAAATGCTCAGGGACGATCCGCTACTGCTGTGGGCGTCACCTTCGACACACTCAAGCCTTTCGGCTGTTAAAGCGGATCCCGAGCTAGAGTCTGCCTCGATTGATTGGCAAGTGCCTTCCAGTGACAATGACGAGCCGGATGATGCCTGTGCGTCCACGCTGTCAGATGAAATTCCCGTCACAGTAACGCTGGCACCCGAGCTGGCTTCAACCTCAAGATCCCCGGTCAAGTTGCCGACAAAACTAAGGTCGGCGCCTGAAGAGACCTCTAATGCCAAGTCATCATTGAAGGGACCGTCTATTTCCATCGAGCTGCCGGAGCTGGCCTTGGCATAGCTTAATTCGGGCAGGGTGATTGTGACTTCAAAGCGGTCTCTGCGACCAACACCCAATATGCCCCATGAAGTTTTGCGATCAATCTCTAGCGTGTCGCCGGATTGGTTGATTTTGAGACGCCTTAGATTGCCGCGGATGGCTTCGGCCTCAATTGAGTAGTTCTTACCGCTTTCGATGATCACCGAAACGCCTGCGCTAACCTCAATCTCGTTAAAATCATCAAAATCGTATTGGCGCGTATCGCCCGCCAAAGTCGCGGTCGCCGTTACCGCCAAAACCGATGCTATCGCAATTGCTCGCATAGTTTTTCTTCCTTTCAAAACTGATAGGAGAGACGTATGTAAATGATATTAACTTTCAACCCCGGGAAGGTCTGAAAGTTGTAAATACTGTGAAATGGTCCGATTTACGACCGGCTGCGCTTTTCAAACCGAGGCAGCATGGCGCTGAAATCTGCCCCCAAACCATCCTCGTTTTCGACAAACTGAGTGTAGAGATCCATGGCAGCCTGACCCAATGGGGTGTCGGCATCCGCAGCTTCCGCCGCTTGTTGGGAAAGGCGAAGATCCTTGAGCATCAACTCAGCGGCAAATCCGGGTTTATAATCGTTGTCAGCAGGTGACTGAGGCCCAACACCAGGGGCAGGGCAGTAGGCGTTCATTGTCCAGCTGTAGCCAGAGGACGTCGAAACCACATCGAACATTGCTTGACGATCGAGACCCAGTTTGTCGGCAAGGGCAAAGGCTTCGCAGGTGCCGATCATCGTGATGCCTAGGATCATATTGTTACAGATTTTTGCCGCTTGCCCGTTGCCCGAAGGTCCGCAATGTACGGCCTTTTGGCCCATCACTTCAAACAACGGTAGGGCAACTTCAAACCCTTTTTGATCGCCCCCGACCATAAAGGTTAGCGTTCCACCTGAGGCACCACCGACCCCACCGGATACCGGCGCGTCTAGTGATGAAAGTCCGGCTGCATTGGCTTGGGCGGCCACGTCCCGCGCGCTTTCAACATCAACCGTTGAACAATCAAGCATCACAGCACCCTGTTTCATCTCGGGAATGACCTGATCCGCCACAGCGCGAAGGATTGCTCCGTTTGGAAGCATGGTAATGACAACGTCGGCGTCTTTGGCGACCTCGGCTGCGGTCGAAGCGTTCTCGACGCCGTCGATTTCAACGTTCTGAGTATCAAAGCCAACGACCTGATAGCCGGCTTTCGCCAAGTTTGCCGCCATGGGTCCACCCATGTTGCCCAATCCAATAAACCCGATTTTCATGTTGTCTTCCTCTTCATCGAAATGCAGTGCGTTTTTGCCCAAAGGGATCAACATTTTGCTTACCGCGACTGGCGGGACGCCGTTTAAGGGATGCTGCCATTTGGGGTTGCGATCTTTGTCGATGATTTGGGCGCGTATACCCTCAATGAAATCACCGTGCTCCATTGAGCGATAGGTAAAGCGATACTCCATATCGAGCGCCTTGCGCATCGTTAGGTTGGGGCCGCGCAAGCGATGGATCATTTCAACCGTACACGCCATAGAAAGGGGCGCGTTGCGTGATAGTCGCTTGAGTGTGTCCCGTGCGAATTCGCCGCCGTCGTTTTCTAGGCTGTTTAGGATGTCGCTGAGGCTTTCGCCCGAGAAATGCGCATCGACCTCATCCTTGATAGTCAAAAGTGACGCTTCTGGTGCGACTTGAACCGCTTGCTCAAGAACTGAGATATCGCCAGTGTTTTCAAGCGCCTCAATCAGGGCAGGCCATTCAGACTGAGGGATGAAACTGTCGGCGAAACCAACAAGGATGGCGTCTCCGGCGTTCATGCGCGCAGCCGTGGTGCCCAAGTATTCACCCAATCGCCCGGGTGCCTTTGAAAGCACAAAGGTTCCGCCAACATCGGGTACAAGGCCGATCCCGCATTCGGGCATCGCGATCTGGCTGGTTTCCCCAACAATACGGTGCGACCCATGGCAACCCGCTCCAACGCCACCGCCCATAGTAAAGCCCTGAAGAAAGCTAACGACAGGTTTCGGGTATTCGTGGATGCGGTTGTTCATCCGGTATTCGTCGAACCAGAATTTTCGTCCGTATTCATAGTCGCCCTTGGTGCCGGTTTCGTACATCTCAGCGATGTCACCACCTGCGCAAAAGGCTTTGTCACCTTCGGCGTCGAGGATCACCAAAACCACGTCGTCGTCGTCACGCCACGCCTTTAGTGCATCGTCGATTTGGAGGCACATTTTGTACGTCAAAGCATTCAACGCCTTTGGGCGCTGTAACGTGATCCGGCCAGCGTGACCGGTTTTGCGGATGTGTATGTCAGTCATTATCCCCGCTCCGCTAGCAACTGGCGGGCCACGATCATGCGCATGATCTCGTTTGTACCTTCGAGGATTTGATGCACGCGAAGATCGCGGACGATCTTCTCAATTCCATAGTCGGCCAAGTAACCGTAACCACCATGCAGTTGCAGACAGTCGTTGGCGACCTTGAAAGCGGTGTCGGTCACGAAGCGTTTGGCCATCGCGCAGAACTTCGTCGCATCCGGTGCTTTGTTGTCGAGTTTCCAAGCGGCTTGGCGCAGAAAGGTGCGCGCGGCCTGCAGTTCAATCTCCATGTCGGCCAAGCGAAATTGAAGCGCCTGAAACTGGTCGATAGTTTTGCCAAAGGCCTTTCGCTCGCCCATATAGGTCAACGTGCGGTTCAGTGCGTCTTGTGCGCCACCGAGCGCGCCTGCGGAAATGTTGAGACGACCACCGTCAAGGCCAGCCATAGCGTAGCTGAATCCGCGGCCTTCTTCGCCGATTAGATTTGCGGCTGACACGAAGCAATCATCGAACTGAACTTGTGCGGTTTCTTGGCTGTGCCATCCCATTTTCTTTTCTTTTGCGCCAAATGAAAGACCAGTGGCGCCATCTTCAACGATCACGGTTGAGATGCCCTTTGGGCCATCTTCACCAGTTCGGCACATTACGACATAGGCGTCGGAATAGCCTCCACCAGAAATAAAGGCTTTTGAGCCGGTCAGGCGATAGCCATCGTTGGTTTTTTCAGCGCGCGTTTTTAGGGCCGCAGCATCTGATCCAGATCCGGGTTCGGTCAGGCAATAGCTGACGACTTTTTCTAGCGTGCACATCTTTGGCAGCCATTCGGCTTTGAATTCATTGCTTCCAAATTTGTCGATCATACCGCCGCACATGTTGTGGATCGACAGGAACGACCCAACAGACGGACACGCCATCGCAAGTGCTTCAAACACGAGGGTTGCATCCAAACGGGTCAGGCCCGAACCGCCGTATTCTTCGGACACATAAAGCCCGCCAAATCCAAGCTCACCAATCTCGGGCCAAAGCTCTTTGGGGATGGTGCCTTCGGACTCCCATTTTTGAGCGTTAGGCGCGATGCGGTCTTGGCCAAATGCATAAGCCATATCAAAAATGGCTTGTTGTTCTTCTGTTAAGGCAAAATCCATCGCAATATCTCCGGTCGTCTGACTGTAATTGAACGCTCGTTTATTTCTCAAATGTTGCGAGAGTTTTGCAAGCGCAGCGTGGCGTCACAAACCTTCGGAAAATTCGCCGACAAGCGAGTCTACGACGGCCCTTAGTGCCGCCTGATCATCACCGCCACCATCAATCGTGCGCTGATAGACAAGGCGTTGGCGTTGTGCGGATGATCCATTGCTGGCGATGTCCTTTGCGCGCGATAATTCGGCCCTGCATCCTAAGGCGTCCGCGTCCTCACCGACCAGTTCGAGCATTTCGTCGACAAGGTCGGAAATCGGTTTAACTTCGGCGGCGCCAAAATCAATCATACCTTCGGTGACACCGTATCGTTGAGCACGCCATCGGTTTTCGCCGACTAAGAAGCGATCGTAGACCCGCCAACGTTGATTGTTCTTACGCAACCGCCACAACATGCGCATTAAGCACTGTGTGATCGCGGCCATGGTCAAAGCGTCCTCCATACGAGGGGACACGTCGCAAATTCGATTTTCGAGAGTTTGAAAACGGGCTGATGGGCGCAGATCCCACCAAATTTTTGTGGTGTCTTTGATCGTGCCGGAATCGATGATCATCTGGATTGAGCGTTCATATTCAGGCCAGCTATTGAACACAGGTGGCAGACCAGTTCGCGGTAGGTTGTCAAAAACCGTCATGCGATAACTTGCTAGGCCCGTATCTTCGCCCTTCCAATAGGGGGACGAACCCGAAAGCGCCAAAAGATGCGGCAGGAAGTAAGGGAATTGGGACAACAGGTCGATGCGTGCCTCATCGTTTTCAATCCCGACATGGACGTGTTGGCCACAAATAAGCATCCGCCGCGCGACGCCTGCCAAATCACGCGAAAGGTCATGGTAGCGTGGGTTATCCGTATGGTGCTGAAGTTGATAATCAGCCGACGGATGGCAAGAGGCCGCGATGGGCGCCATCCCGTATTTGTGGGCTACATCACGCACGCAGGTTCTTAGGCGACGAAGATCTTCGCGCGCTTCGGTAATGTTGGCGCAAACCTTGGTGCCAATCTCGATCTGACATTGCAGAAATTCGGGGCTGACCTGACCTTCAAGCTCGGCTTTGCAATCAGCCATCAGCGCATCAGGGGCTTCGACAAGATCAAGCGTTTCAAGATCAACGAGAAGGTATTCTTCTTCGATGCCAATCGTAAAGCTGGGTTCAAATGCGGACATGATCGCCTCCCTCTTAATGTGAATGGTGACATTCGCACGCCGCAGACGCAATAATTCACATCAAAAAGTCGAAAAAACTGTCAAGAATTGATCGCATATGCGGCGGTTATGGGCAGGAGATGCGGAAAACCCCCTTGGGTTTGCGTGATTATTCACGAAACCCAAGAGACATGTCTCAGTAAATTAACTTGCGGTTATTGTCGCCGTCATAGAGCGATGGAAGGTGCAGAAATATGGGTGCTCACCGGCATCCGTCACTGTCAGTTCAAAGCTTTCGCCTCGTTTTAGGCGGCCAGTGTCAAAGGCACCGCTGTTTGCAGTCGCAGTGTGCGGAGCGCCGTCAAGATTGGTGAATTTCACAACATCACCGACGGCAACTTCAAGTACTGCTGGTGAAAACGCAAACCCTTCAATGCTGACTTCATGAACTGTTGCATGGCTATCGGCGTAAAGCGCGGTCGAGATAAATGGGAGAGAGACGCCAAGGCCAAGAATTGATCGACGTGTAAATGAATTCATTACAAAATCCTATTCGTTGTAAGCTATGTCAGAAATGCATGATTAACGGGATTATGCAAAGAAAAAGCCCCGCTTTCACGGGGCTGTTACTTAGTTTGTGCTCGCAATGAAGAGTGGCGTTAGTCCATGGCTTTGAAGTTGAACTCGCCGCCTTCTTTGATACCCGAGAACCAACGCGCAGTGACTGTCTTTGTACGGGTATAGAAGCGGAATGCATCTGGACCGTACTGGTTAAGGTCACCAAACGCCGACTTTTTCCAGCCGCCGAATGAGAAATACGACAGAGGCACTGGGATTGGGAAGTTGATACCAACCATGCCGACGTTAACGCGGTGCGCAAAGTCGCGGGCAGTGTCGCCATCCGCGGTATAGATCGCGGTGCCGTTGCCATATTGGTTGTCCATGGTCAGCTTGAGGGCGTCTTCGTAGCTGTCCTTGCGAACCATTGATAGAACAGGTCCAAAGATCTCTTCTTTGTAGATGTCCATATCTTCGGTGACGTTGTCGAACAATGTTGGGCCAACAAAATAACCGTCCTCATAGCCTTGGATTGAGAAATCGCGGCCGTCGCGAACCAACGTTGCACCTTGTTCAGCGCCAGAAGTGATCAGCCCCTTCACACGCTCTTGCGAGGCTTTGGTGATGACGGGGCCATAGTCCACATCGTCGCCCGAAGTGTATGGGCCGACTTTTAGTTTATCAATACGAGGGATCAGTCGCTCAATCAGAGCGTCCGCTGCTTCTTGACCAACTGGAACCGCAACTGAAATCGCCATGCAGCGTTCGCCAGCCGCGCCAAAACCAGCACCAACTAGCGCGTCGGCTGCCATGTCCATGTCTGCATCCGGCATGATGATCATGTGGTTCTTCGCACCGCCAAAACACTGTGCCCGTTTGCCGTTCGCCGTCGCACGGCTGTAGATGTATTGCGCGATTGGGGTTGAACCCACAAAGCCGACGGCCTGAATGGTTTCGTTGTCGAGTAGCGCATCAACGGCCTCTTTGTCGCCGTTCACGACCTGCAGAACACCATCTGGAAGGCCGGCCTCTCTCAACAGCTCAGCAAGGCGAAGTGCTGTTGATGGGCAGCGCTCGGATGGTTTTAGGACCATTGCGTTACCAGCAGAAATCGCAGGCGCCATTTTCCAAAGAGGGATCATCGCAGGGAAGTTGAAAGGTGTAATTCCAGCGACAACTCCCAAGGGTTGACGCACTGAATAAAGATCAATGCCCGGGCCACCGTCGCCCATGAAGTCGCCTTTCAAGTGGCTAGGGGCACCCATGCAAACCTCAACAACTTCGAGCCCACGCTGAACGTCACCGCATGCATCTGGAAGGGTTTTGCCGTGTTCGCGGCTGATAAGCTCGGCCAGTTCGTTCATGTGCTCGTTGATCAACGCGCCGAACTTCATCATCACACGCGCGCGTCGCTGAGGGTTTGTTGCGCCCCATGCGATCTGAGCCTCAGCCGCCTTTGCAACGATAGCGTCAACTTCCGCTGTCGAAGCCAGGGGAACCTTCGCCTGAACTTCACCGGTCGCAGGGTTCATAACATCAGCAAAACGGCCGGTTGTTCCGGTGACGTGTTCGCCATTCACATAGTGGGTCAGTTCAGTCATTTTTTGTCTCCAATATCTGACCCAAGTTTAATCTTGCGAAAATTGACGAAAAAGAGGCAATATACCAAAAGGGTTTTGCAATTTTGCAGAGGGGGTGTTGAGATGGATCCTCAGTGGGATGATATGCGGATATTTCTTGCCGTGGCGCGGACTGAAAGTCTGTCGGGTGCAGGAAGAGAATTAAAGGTTGATCCAGCTACGGTTGGCAGGCGAATTGCGCGATTGGAAGAGGCACTTGGCACGCCATTGTTTGCAAAGTCACCGCAAGGCTACGCGCCGACAGATGCGGGGCAACGGCTTTTTGCCCACGCTGAGCGCGCCGAGCAAGCGATGGAAGGGGCCGTTGAAGAAATTGCCGGAACGTCTGGGCAGTTATCCGGTCAAATTCGGATTGGCGCCCCTGATGGGTGTGCGACGTTTATCTTACCGCAAGTTTGCGCCAACATCTCTGAAACCAATCCGGATTTGGATATTCAGATCGTTTCACTACCGCGGGTGTTTAACCTGACAAAGCGCGAAGCCGATTTGGCTATTGGCGTAAGCCAACCAACGGCAGGACGATTAAGCGTCCAAAAAATCACGGACTACACGCTTAGCCTTGTCGGGGCACGGAACTACCTAAAAAATCACAATCCAATTGGTTCCCCTGAGGATTTGGCCGACCACAAAATCGTGGGCTACATACCCGACATGATTTTTGACAAGGAATTGGACTATCTATCCGCAATGGGTATTGAGCGCGTCGCACTGGCGTCAAACTCGGTCTCGGTCCAAATGGCATGGATACGTCAGGGCAATGGGCTTGGAATCGTGCACGACTTCGCCGCTGCGCCGTTCATGCGGCGTTTGGTACGGATATTGCCGGATCAGTTCTCTCTGACTCGGTCGTTCTACCTAATCCGGCACCAAGATGATCGGCGATTAGAGCGGATGAACCGCTTCACCGAGGCTTTGGTAAGCGGTATTCGGAACGAAGTGTCGCGTTTGCAGTCTGAAACTTGACACTTACCTAAGATTGCGGCGATCCTAAGGATATTGAAATTTTCTTACGGAGGCCATCTCGATGCTCGTGCAACAAATCCTTAAGTCCAAAGGTTCAACAGGTGTTATTTCAGTGACGCCAAGCGCGAAATTGTCTGAGGTCTCATCAATTCTAGCAGAAAAACACATAGGTGGTCTGATTGTCTCGGCTGACGGCGAGACTGCTGATGGTATTATTTCTGAGCGTGATATTGTTCGCGTGGTAGCGCAAAGTGGCGCAAAGTGCCTCGATTTTGAAGTTGGAACAGTTATGACGAAGAACGTCATCACATGTGGTCTCGATGAGACTGCGGATGCGATTTTGCAGCGCATGACCGACGGTCGCTTTCGTCATATGCCGGTTGAGGATGACGGCAAGATCGTAGGAGTCGTAACGATCGGCGATCTGGTCGCTGCGCGTTTGTCTGAATTGTCGATGGAAAAAGATGCCCTTCAAGGCATGATTATGGGTCACTAAAGAAAAGTTTCTGCAGGTGCATCTTGCATTTGCGCGCGCAATATTGTTGCGTGCGAAAGAGATTTGATCGGAGATACCTATGCGTGTTGGACTCTACCCCGGAACTTTTGACCCAGTAACTTTGGGGCATTTGGACATCATCAAGCGGGCGTCTCTGCTGGTAGACCGTTTGGTGATTGGTGTTGCGATCAATCGCGATAAGGGACCGCTTTTTTCACTGGAAGAACGCGTTGAAATGATCGAAAGCGAATGTGCTGAATTGTCAAAAGAGACCGGCACAGAGATCGTAGCGCACCCTTTTGAAAACTTGTTGATTGACTGTGCACGCGATGTCGGCGCGCAGGTCATCATTCGTGGCCTTCGCGCAGTTTCGGATTTTGAGTATGAATTTCAAATGGTTGGCATGAACCGCGCGCTAGACAGTTCAGTTGAAACCGTTTTTCTGATGGCCGAGGCAAGGCATCAAGCGATTGCCTCAAAGCTGGTTAAAGAGATCGCACGCCTAGGCGGGGATGTCACAAAATTTGTCACACCCGCTGTTAGGGATGCATTGGTAGACCGGTTAGGCAAATGACAATGCGCGCTCGGTCTTTTTGGTTGTTCCAGCGCCAGGCTTAAGAAATTTTCCCATCGCTACGGCCGTGTCAGCCATACGGTTTGAAAAGCCCCATTCGTTGTCGTACCAAGTCAAAATTCGGCACATGTTGCCGTCGATGACCTTGGTTTGATCGGTCGCAAAGATCGAGCTGTGGGCGTCGTGGTTGAAATCCATCGACACTAATTTACGATCAGTTGCGTCTAGTACACCGCTCATTGCACCAGCCGCCGCTTCACGCAAAGCTGCGTTGATTTCTTCGACCGTTGTATTTCGTTCCGCCTCAAACGTTAGATCTACGACCGAAACATTAGGGGTAGGAACGCGAATTGCGGTGCCGTCTAATTTGCCGTCTAGTTCGGGAAGAACCAACCCAACCGCTTTGGCAGCACCCGTTGACGTTGGAATCATCGACATGGCCGCAGCGCGCGCGCGGTAGAGGTCTGCGTGCATGGTATCAAGTGTTGGCTGATCGCCGGTATAGCTGTGGATAGTGGTCATAAACCCGCGCTTAATACCGACGGTTTTGTTTAGGACATCGGCGACAGGGGCAAGGCAGTTCGTGGTGCATGATGCGTTTGAAACGACCAAATCATCGGCGGTAAGCGTATCATCGTTCACACCGTAAACGATTGTTTTATCGGCGCCTTTTGAAGGGGCAGAAACTAATACCCGCGAAGAACCGTTTTGCAAATGCAAGGCCGCTTTGTCGCGGCTGGCAAAGATGCCTGTACACTCAAACGCGATGTCTACATTGGCCCATGGCAGGTCGGCAGGATTGCGAATTGCGGTGACTTGGATTGGTCCGCGGCCAACGTCAATCGATGTCTCAGTGGTCTTTACTGCGACTGGAAAGCGTCCATGCACACTGTCAAACTGTAATAAATGCGCGTTCGTCTCGACAGGACCAAGGTCATTGATTGCCACAACCTCAATATCATTGCGTCCGGATTCGATGATTGCACGAAGAATGTTTCGTCCAATTCGACCAAATCCATTGATCCCAACTTTCACGGTCATTTTGCAATCCCCTCAAGAACTGTTAGCGCTAACGTATATGTGTTTGCGCTAACAACTGCATTTTGGCCCGATGGTCAAGCAAAATCAGTCTTTTTGGGGGAAATCAGCGCCAGATCGCGATGTATTCAATCAGATCGATAAGCTTTTTGGTCCAGAAGACCGTGTAATACAAATCGAAGTAGAGCAAATCCACGCCAGCAATAATCACTAGAACGGCGCCAAAATAGAGGGCGAAGGAGTTGGTCATGCGCGTGGACCTATTCAGCCAATGCTTCTTTCAGGGAAGCTTCTAATGCTTCCACGTCTTTTTCAACCTTGAAATAGGTAAGAAGCGATTGATCCGCGAAACCGCCGTTGGTCACATTGTCGAGAAGGGTAAGTAGACCGTCCCAGTAACCCTGCGTGTTTAGGACGAATATGGGTTTGTCATGCAGACCCAACTGGCGCCAAGTCAGAACCTCAAAGAACTCGTCCATTGTACCAGGGCCGCCGGGTAGAATGACGGCCGCATCCGAGTTCATGAACATAACCTTTTTTCGTTCGTGCATGTTTTCGGTGATGATGAACTCAGTTAAATCGCGTTTGCCGACTTCTTTCTTCAACAGATGGGTTGGAATAACGCCAAAGGTGTCCGCCCCGTTGTCCTGTGCGGCACGGGCAACGGCCCCCATCAGACCAATATCGCCAGCACCATAGACCAATCGCCAATTGTTTTCGGCAAACGAAGCGCCGAATCTGGTTGCCGCCAACATGTAGTCAGGGTGATCACCTGGGCGCGAGCCGCAAAAAACGCAAATAGAGGCCTGTTTCATCTTTTTTCCTACTGAAAAGGTCAGGGGGCTTTTGACCTCTGATACCCGCGTTGATACTGTCCCTCAACCGCCAAGTCAGTGGCGCAATGAAAGATAGACAAAAGAATGTTCTCAAAGTTCGGATTGTATCAAACGGTTGCCATAGGCGCCGTCGTGGTTGGGGTCGCCGGTTGGGCGATATATTCTCAAACGGATTGGTTTAAACCGACGCCGGTTATTCAAGCGTCGGATACGCCCTTGGCTGTAGCATCTGATGCCGATGATGCGGAAGCTACGACTGCCGAAGCAACGCCCGACGAGCTGGTGGAGGAGTCTGAGACGCCGACCGAGACCGTGGAAGAAACAACAGAAGTTGAAGGCACGGTTGAAGAAGCCGAAGCTGAAGAGACCCAAGGTGAAACACCTGCGGCTTCAGAAGCGGTAGAAGAAGACGATGAGCGGGTTGCGGTTGTTGAATTTCCTGTACCGACCTTTGATGTCGTTCGGGTCGAAAGCGACGGCATGACGGTGGTAGCGGGCACTGGTCCGGCGGGTTGGATGATCTCTATTCTGGTCGACGGAGAAGTTGCAGAAACGGTCGTGGCCGATGGAACCGGTCAATTTGTTGCGATTCTGGACATTGGAGAATCCGAAAACGCTCGGATCATTACGCTTAGTGCTAAGAATGGTGGCACAATCCTGATGTCCAATGCGCAGGTGATTATTGCGCCGGTTGTGCGTCAGGTTGCAGAAACCGAATCTGAGGAAAGCACCGACGAAGCAGTTGAAGAAACCTCCAACGATGAAACAATCGTCGCCGAAAATACGGCAGAAGAAGAGGCAGTCGATACGGCTGAAGCTGATGCTATTGTTGGCGAGGCTACCGAAGTCGCTTCGAACGTAGATGACAACGTGACGGATGGGTCTGCGGTAGTTGACGAACCTGTTGCTGACAGTGCTGAAGAAGTTGCAGACGTGACTGAGGAAGAAGAGCAGCCCCAAGTTTCTTCTGCCTCTGAGTCAGAAAACGCAGGTGAGGTCGCTGACAATGCGGTTGAAACCGTAGCC
>ERZ1047821.383-NODE-383-length-34146-cov-29.241911_pt1 | contig 34146 bp, 33 predicted proteins | sample MGYA00383096_ERZ1047821 | MGnify/ENA primary metagenome ERZ1047821 (study PRJEB29581, sample SAMEA5548366) | metagenome | biome: marine; feature: coastal; material: water | depth 25 m | study: Short-term variability in the microbial, nano- and picoplankton... | reverse complement strand
TCAGTTTTCAGATGCCCTTATCGACGATATCAGGGTTGTTCTAGGTTTGTGGATTTCAGTTTAACTACTATAGTACCGATTTCTACTCAGCACCCAATAATTTTTTCCCGATGGCACTGATAGCAGATTTTGCATCTTGTTACTAGATGCATGAGACATGCAGTCAAGCCCCAGGCAGTGCTATACCAGCTTCACTCATCTACATTAGCGATACATACCAATACCGGGAGTCCCGCCAGGTAAAGTGTGGGGTGCCCTAGGGTGGGGTTTACTCTGCGGGAAATAGAATTTGGGTGAAATAAAAGTGGGAACGTGTCGTTTGCTATTAATGAAAAACGCTTAGTTTGGAAGAACGAGAGGAAAAAATAAGGTGCAAAGATAAAATCAGGTATAAGTGTATGATTTTATTTGACAAGTGGCGGAGGGGGAGAGATTCGAACTCTCGGTGCCCTTCGACACGCCGGTTTTCAAGACCGGTGCATTCGGCCGCTCTGCCACCCCTCCGCAAACTTAACTATTTCTTAACACCACCGCCTATCTCAGCATAAGGAATACGGAGTGACCGTTAGTGATCAGAAGACGCGCAATATACGCGATTCCGAGGCAGTTGTTAAGACGCTTTGAAGAGAATTTTAACTGTTTGTAATCCGACGCTGAAACTGCCACTATTTTTCTATGGGTGAATTTCTGCTTATCATTATTTTAGGTCTTATCGCGCTTTATTGGCAGTCTGGCATGCGCGGTAAAGAGCTGGCGGTGCGAACCGCGAGAAAGGAGTGCAAGCTCTGCGATGTGCAATTACTTGATCAAACAGTTCAGCAAGTAAAGATCTCAATGAGTCGAGATGGTAGTGATCAGTGGCGCATCTGGAGAGAATATCAGTTTGAATATACCCAGGATGGTGATGGCCGACATCAAGGCCAGCTGACCATACTTGGCCAGAAAGTGTTAAGGGTTGCTCTTGAAACATTTAATCCGGTGATTCACTAAAACTGCTCGATCAGCCCGCTTTCCGCAGACCGCCTCCCTCAGACGTGAGGCAAGTCACCATTGTCAAAATTATTACCGGTCTATCTAGGCTCGATCAAACTTCTGTAGGTTTTGAGATGTTTCAATGCCTGCTGGTGCTCACCCACTAGCTCATACAACCTCGACAGGTTGTAGTGTGCATCAGCGAAAGCGCCTGCCTTTTTATAGGCGATAATGGCATCCTGAATTCGACCTAGATCCTCGAGTAGCGTGCCCAAGTTAAAAGCTGCCAGAATGTTATCTGGTTCAATTTTAAGTACTGCATGATAGTGCGACTCGGCTAATTCGTACTCACCAGACTCCTGATAAAGTCGACCTAGGTTCACATGTGCGTCTGTGTGGTCAGGTTCTATCTCGAGCGCATGCAGATAGGCCGCCGGTGCGTCTTCAGGGCTTACCGCTTCCAGATCAACGCCAAGATCGAACCAATCATCGCTAGACAATTGTTCGCCTTCTTCTGCCTCACTGGCCGCTTTGCGCGCGAGAGGCGCGACCGTGCCCGCGAGATCTGCAACCGCAAAATTGAAATGTAGCTGACCACTCTCAGGGTTATATACCTTATCATTTTCCTGCAATACCACGGCGCCACCATCACCACTGATGCGCAGCGAAGTGAGTGGTTTACTGCTGGGAAGTTGATCACGCAGGCGGAAAAGGGTGCTGTTGATTTTGCTGCGCTGAACGCCGGTCTGAAGCAACTCTTTCGCCGTACGAAAGATCACTATGTCCTGAAAACTGAATTTATAGCGATCTTTCGGGCCTTTTTCAGGGTCGAGCACACCGCGAGCAATGTCACGGATGACCGTCGGGGATAACTCCAATAACTCAGCCACTTCCCTGGTGGAATAGCCTTTCATTTATTAACCAACTCCTGCAATAAGATGACGCTTCTCACCTTACCATTGTCACAAACCTGCTCGACGAATCATATCTTTGGCAATCACAGTTTGTTGTATCTGGGATGTACCTTCGTAGATTCGAAACAATCTGACATCGCGGTAAAAGCGCTCAATGCCATAGTCTTCAATATAACCTGCGCCGCCATGAATCTGGACGGCTCGGTCAGCGACCCGACCAACCATCTCAGTTGCAAATAACTTGCAGGAAGCTGCAAGCGTCGCGACATTTTCGCCAGTATCTCGCCGACGCGCTGTATCCGCAACCATACATTGAGCCGCATAGGTTTCTGTTTGACTATCCGCCAACATGCCCTGAATCAACTGGAATTCGGCAATTGATTGTCCGAACTGTTTTCTTTCAATTGAATAATTCAGACTGTCGCTAATCAGACGTTCCGCAATGCCAATACTGAGCGCGCTTATATGCAGGCGACCTTTGTCGAGCACTTTCATCGCGGTCTTGAAACCTACATCCTCATTACCTCCTACTAGGGTCTCAGCAGATACCTCCACGTCTTCGAAAATCACGTCACAGACATGGGCACCTTGTTGTCCCATCTTATTGTAGGGTTTACCCATCGAGATTCCTTGGGTATCCGCGTCGACTAGGAATGCAGAAACGCCGCGGGCGCCTTTTTCTGCTTGATTTGTTCGAGCGAAAACTGTGAAAAGATCGGCCTGCGGGGCATTAGTAATGTAACGTTTGGTGCCGTTGAGCCTATAGTTGCTCCCAGCCTTCACCGCGGTCATTTTTACAGAAGCAGCATCTGAGCCCGCTTCAGGTTCGGTTAAGCAGAAAGACCCGACAATTTCGCCGGTTGCCATCTTTGGTAGATACTGCTGTTTTTGGGCTTCGGTGCCGTCGATCACGAGGGACTGGGACCCAATGCCAACATTGGTACCAAAAGCAGATCTGAAAGCGGGGGAGGTGTGCCCAAACAGCCTAACCACTTGAATCTCCTCGCTCATATTGAGCCCAAGTCCACCGTAAGCCTCAGGTATCGTCAGGCCGTAAAAGCCAAGCTGCTTCATCTCTTCGATGACATCATCAGGGATCTTGTCATTTTCACCGACCTGAGATTCGAGAGGGCGCAACCGCTGTTCAACGAACCGATCGACGGTGTTAAGTAACTGATCCATTGTTTCCTGATCAAGTGCCATAATAATTCCTGTTTTTTACATTTCTGATTAATTGATAGCTGGTTTTGTCATCGGCATTGCCGATTGAGGGTGATTTTTACGGCCACTGTTGATGAGGACATTCAGATGTTATTCAGTGAGAACCTATCCCTCGAACACTGAATATAATATTATTGCGCGCTTAATTTACTCCGCACTGAAAGTCAGGTGGTAATGCGCAGCATTACGCAGACGATATTGTAAGCATCCTTACCTCGAAGTGCTATTCAACATATGCCTGATGGAGGCCAAATGTCCAATTTCAAATGGGATGATCCTTTTTTCCTGGATGAGCAACTCACAGAAGACGAACGCATGATTAAAGACACTGCGCGCGACTATGCTCAAGACAAATTGTTTTCCCGTGTGCTGCAGGCTAACCGAGATGAAGAATTTCATCGCGAAATCATGAATGAGATGGGTGAGCTGGGCTTGCTCGGCGCGACCATTCCTGAAAAATATGGCTGTTCCGGCGTGAATTATGTGTCCTATGGGCTCGTTGCCCGAGAAGTCGAACGCGTCGATAGCGGTTATCGTTCTGCTATGAGTGTCCAGTCGTCGCTTGTCATGCATCCGATTTATACCTATGGCAACGAGGCTCAACGGGAAAAATATCTACCCGGTCTGGCAACCGGCGAGCTGGTGGGCTGTTTCGGACTGACCGAGCCTGATTATGGTTCGGATCCCGGAAGCATGATCACTCGCGCCGAGAAAACTGAGAATGGTTATTTGTTGAACGGCGCCAAGATGTGGATTACTAACTCACCTATTGCTGACCTTGCGGTGGTCTGGGCGAAACTAGACGGCGTGATTCGAGGCTTCATCGTTGAAAGAGGGACACCGGGGTTCGAGACACCAAAAATCGAGGGCAAATTTAGTCTGCGCGCGTCAGTCACGGGTCAAATTGTTCTTAGCGATGCAGAGATACCTGAAGAGAACCTGTTACCCAATACAAAAGGGCTCGCCGGTCCATTTGGTTGCTTGAACAAGGCGCGTTACGGCATCGCATGGGGCGCCATGGGAGCGGCCGAATTCTGCTGGCATGCAGCTCGCTCATACACGCTAGACCGAATTCAGTTCGGTCGTCCACTTGCCGCGAATCAGTTAATTCAGAAAAAACTGGCAGATATGCAAACTGAAATTACGTTAGGGCTTCAGGGGGCACTTCGAATCGGTCGCCTGATGGATGACGATAATCTTGCGGTAGAAAATATTTCGCTAATGAAACGCAACAATTGCGGCAAGGCATTGGACGTTGCTCGTTTAGCGAGAGATATGCATGGCGGAAATGGCATTTCTGATGAATATCATGTCATTCGCCATATGATGAATCTTGAAACTGTAAACACCTACGAGGGAACCCATGATGTCCATGCGTTAATCCTTGGTCGTGCTCAAACAGGTCTTCAGGCTTTCACCGGCGCATAGTTTTTTTTATTCCTCTAGAGCAAAGCTTGTGAGACATTAGACGGCTAACACAGTGATCTCACAAGCCTGCCAAGGCGCACGTCAGCTGCCTATCCAACCGCAGATTAAAATTTAACCACTCTCTCCAAAATATTTGTCACAAAAATGTGAGCGATCTCTCACAACATCTCGCTATATCGCAACACCACAAAACTGTTATCTTATAGATTATACAGACATCGACTCGTTCTATTTTTCCGGTAGCCGTGTAACTTACGGTTTACCAACACTGACGATATGCAAGCGACTGAGATGACGCTCTGCAAGCCAGATCCTTTTGCTTCGCGTGCATAGAAAGGAGAGAAAGATGATTAGAGTACTTGTAGTAGACGATCATAAGCTGGTGCGAATTGGCACTTCCAGATTGCTCGCAGACATTGACAGGATCAGTGTCGTTGGGCAGGCATCAACGGGAGAAGAAGCTATTGACATGGTCAAGGACCTGAAACCTGATGTGGTACTGATGGATATCCAGATGCCAGGCATCGGTGGCATGGAAGCAACAAAAAGGTGCCTGCGAATAGACCCTGAACTAAAGGTCATCGTGGTGACAGTTCATGAGGAGGATCCTTACCCGAGTCAACTGATGAGCGTGGGTGCAGCAGGTTACCTCACTAAAAAATCAGACGTCAATGAAATGGTCCGTTCGATCAAGAGAGTGATGGCGGGACAGCGGTATATCAGCTCTGAGATAGCACAGCAGCTTGCACTTAAACCTTTTTCCCAAACAAATATCTCACCATTCGAGCAACTATCCGAGCGGGAAATGCAAATTACACTGATGGTAATTGAGGGTTACAAGGTGCTGGATATTTCGGAAAATCTGGCACTGAGTCCGAAAACCGTCAACAGTTATCGATATAGAATATTCGAGAAACTGGCAATAGCAAATGATGTCTGTTTGACCAAACTTGCGATTAAACACAAAATCATCGATGCCGAGACCCCGGCTTGACGATAACTAATGCATCGTACTGATCACAACAGGCACTAACGAAAACCCAGCCTGTTTGATAAACTTTTGCAATCGAGGTTATTGGGGTTTCCCATCACAAAAGCGATTGTTAAGTCTGGTACGCAAAAGACGTTAGTGCCTGAAGGCAAACTGCCTCACTGTCGCCGCTGCCCTCGTATGCGACATCAGTTTAAAAAGTTGAGGATTAGCCATCCCGATTACTGGAATGCCCCGGTTCCAGCATCGGGACAAGAGGACAGCCCACTTTTAATTGTCGGTTTAGCGCCAGGTATGCATGGCGCCAACCGCACTGGTGTGCCTTTCACGGGTGACGCATCAGGGGATTTGATCTTCAAGGCGTTGGACACGCTCGGCATAGTCCAAAGCGTCAGGATCACAAACGCCGTCAAGTGCCTGCCCGTTCAAAATAGCCCCAACGGTAATGAAATCAACAACTGCCAGCCGTTTTTGCGTCAGGAATTGAGCGTCCATCTCAAGAGACCAGCAGCCACGCTATTTATATTGGGTGGTGTCGCCCATCGCGCTGTTTTAAAGGCACTGGATTTGAAGCTAAAGGATTACCCATTCTCCCACGGTCAGGTAAACTTGCTGCCTGGTAGCGTGACCATGATCAGCAGTTATCACTGTAGTCGATATAACACCCAGACAGGTCGATTAACTGAACCGATGTTCATGAAGGTCATCCGACAAGCCGCGTCAACGGCCGGTTTGTTGGCATCACCAAACACGCAGACCAAAACCTGACGCTATCTTAAACATTGCCCAAAGTTATCATGTCCAAAGAAACAGATGCCAAAACCTTCGATGCCCCCAGCTTTTTAAAGCATCTCACTACCCGTCCCGGTGTTTATCGAATGCTGGGTGCCGACGGCGAAGTGCTTTACGTAGGCAAAGCAAAAAACCTTAAGAATCGCGTCTCTAACTATTTCCGTACGACAGCGCTGGATGCGAAAACACTAGCATTGGTTTCACATATTTGTGACGTGGAATACACCATAACTAATAGTGAAACCGAGGCTTTGCTCCATGAACAAACACTGATCAAGGAACTAAAGCCCCCTTACAACATCGATTTCAAGGATGACAAGTCCTACCCCTACATCTTTCTTTCTTCAAGAGACGAATATCCCCGCCTTGCTTTTCATCGAGGTGCCCAGAAAAGAGCAGGGCAGTACTTTGGACCTTTCCCTAGCGCCTATTCTGTTCGAGATAGTCTTAACATCCTGCAAAAAGTCTTTCAGGTTCGCCAGTGTGAAGACTCGTTTTTCAAAAATAGAACCCGACCTTGCCTGCAGTATCAGATCAAACGCTGTTCTGGTCCGTGTTGTGATCTCGTATCAAGCGAGGATTATGCTGAAGATGTCGATCATGCGGTGATGTTTCTAGAGGGCAAAAGTCGCTCAGTACTCGAAGACTACGCAAATAAAATGGAAAAAGCGTCCAACGATTTGGCTTTTGAAAAAGCCGCCAAATACCGTGATCAAATTGCGCACTTACAACGGATACAGGAGTCCCAGTATGTGTCTGGCTCTACTGGTGATATCGATGTCATGTCGGCTATCGTCAACCCCGGCGGAACCTGTGTACTGGTGATGATGATCCGTGGTGGCAGAATGTTGGGCAACAAAACATTTTTCCCTCGCATTAAGGTCGAAAATACACCATCGGAAGTGTTGTCGGCTTTTATCCCTCGCTTTTACCTTGCTGGTCTCGGTGGTAGAGAAATTCCCAAGGAAATCATCGTTAATGCAAAGATCCCTGACAAATCGGTCATTACAGACGTACTTTCCGAAACCGCAAACCGTAAAGTCGCAATTGCAGATAGTGTTCGTGGACACAGGAACCGCTGGCTGCAATTGGCGAACACCAATGCTGAACAATCTCTGGGTGGACACCTAGCCAACAGAAATAATTTGGCCCAGAGATTCTCGTCATTGCAAAATGTGTTAAAGCTTGACGAGGCACCGGAACGCCTAGAGTGCTTCGACATCAGTCATAGCTCAGGCGAGGCGACCGTCGCTTCCTGTGTGGTGTTCGACCAAAATGGGCCTTTAAAATCAGATTATCGTCGGTTTAACATCGAAGGCATTACGCCCGGGGATGATTATGCGGCGATGGCACAAGCATTAACTCGCCGCTATACACGTCTTAAGAAAGGGGAAGGCAAACTACCAGATATTCTGTTCATTGATGGTGGAAAAGGGCAGTTAAGCGAAGCGATGAAGGTGATGGATGAACTCCAAATTAACGACGTGCTTCTCATTGGCGTGGCGAAGGGACCGACCAGAAAAGCTGGACTTGAAAGTTTAGTGACACCAGGTGGCAAAGAAATTGAAATGTCACCGGACAATCCCGGGTTGCACTTGATCCAGCATATCCGTGATGAGAGCCACCGATTTGCTATCACGGCGCATCGGCAGCGACGGGGCAAAAAACGTAAGGAAAGTTTGCTCGAAGGGATATCTGGCGTAGGTCCAGGAAGAAGGCGAGCGTTGCTGAGACACTTTGGCGGCGCCAGTAGAGTTCAGAGCGCGAGTATTGAGGAATTGACCAAAGCTGAGGGAATAAGTCAAAAGCTGGCGGAGCACATTTATGCTACGCTACACACAGCATGATTGTATCGTTGTCACCTATATGAAGTTACCAATAAGTCTTCCAAATATCCTTACAAGTGTCCGTATAGCGCTTATCCCAGTGCTTGTCGCAGTATTTTATATACAATTCGAGTCTCACTACCTCGTGGCAGCAGGCATTTTCACGCTCGCAAGCGTGACTGACTGGCTCGACGGTTACTTGGCCAGAAGACTGAATGAGATGACCCCGTTTGGTGCATTTTTGGATCCAGTGGCAGATAAACTGCTTGTGGCTGTCGCCTTGGTACTGCTGGTTGAGGTACACGCCAGTGCTGTCCTCGCGATACCTGCACTTGTCATTGTTTGCCGGGAGATTGTTGTTTCAGCCCTGCGTGAATGGATGGCGCACTACAGCTCACAGCGCAGTGTCGCAGTGTCTATGGTTGGTAAAGTTAAGACGGTCTTTCAGATGGTAGCAATTATCGTTCTACTGGCTTTTGGACCAGATGTGCAGAGCTTACCGGTTATGATTGGTTATGTATTGTTGTATGCCGCAGCAATTCTGACGCTCTGGTCGATGTATCTGTACCTGAGGCTAGCGTGGCCAGATTTGTCATCCGGCATGACGAATGACTAGGGGTTCTGCAAGACAACAATTAGCAGCGTATCCTAAAGAGACACGCATTAGGCCTAATTAACTAAACCTCAAAACTTCTGTAAAAGCTTCATCCCACGTTTCTCAACTCTGGTTGCTAGGTAAGGACCAATAGCCATCGAGATTTTCAAAATTCGTCGATATTCGGCCGTGAATTTTAATTCATTTTCCAGTAGACTTGCGGCCTTCGTTAAAACAGTGACTTTAAGCGTTACCTGGCTGGGTGGCAGAGTGGTCATGCAGCGGACTGCAACTCCGTTAACGCCGGTTCGATTCCGACCCCAGCCTCCATTTCCTCCTATTTCTGCTGGTCGCCCAGCACCCCCTTCTCACAAGGCCCCGTGAAACGTCGTTATGCAGGCTCTCGTGGATCTTCATGTTTTATGTGCTGATCTACCCTCAAGCCCCAAACAGGGATGAAAAGGGGGGGGGTAATGCAGATGGGCTTATTTAGCTGATTTTTCAGTCTCAACACGTTTAACACTGGGGTGCTCGGCCATTAGCGCTAATACGTTTTGAATGGCAGGATAGCCATCCAACAGATCCTCATCATAAATAGCCTTCACCATCCCAGAGGACAAACCGAAGCAATAAAAGGTATAGAAGTCTGCCAGGGTCAATTGATCGCCGGCAGCATAAGGTGCGCCCACAAACAAACGCTCAACCGCTTTCATGCCTTTCGCAAGATCCGCTTTCACCGCTGCTTTGGTTTCTTCTGAGACTGGCTGCTTGAACAATACTTCAGGCAGCAGCCGTCGAGCGACCAGCTCAACATCTAACTTGAGATGACAGACCAGTTCCATAACCTTGGCCGCGTGCAATGCATCGTTTGGGAGCAAGGCAGGTTGTGGTTGCAGACGTTCGAGGTAACCCGCGATGGCAATTGACTCGGAGAGATATACACCATCTACCTCAATTGCAGGCATTTTCCCCATGGGAGACAGCATAAGAAAATCTTCTTTTTGGCTAGGCGCTTTCTTGACCTCCTCAAAGTCTAATGCTTTCTCAATTAATAGCGCCTTCGTCAGGCTGTAGTAGTTGCTCATACGAAGGCCGTAAAGTTTAATCATGCGGGGATATCTCCTATATTTTTAATGAATCTATATTTGTGACTGCTTCTTTTGCTTATCAGCGACTAAGCAGTCAATGATTAATACTATACAGTCGACAGTGTAGAAGACTTAGAAAAAGAACAGACTTGCAGAGGTTACGCTTTGCAGTAGTCGTTGATCGCCCTAGATAAGTCTCACTGGTTCACAGTGTAAACCCTCTCAAAACCGCAAAACCCTGTCTCTGCTAATGTCTTGAATAAATTGATAGAAGGAAAACAGTGATGGAAGATTTTTCTATGTTTTTTGACTCCACGAGCTTAGCGCTTATTTGATTTATACAATCAGGGTGTCGCGCCTGGGATGGTTAGTGATGGGATCTTAAGGTGCGCCCGCATGTCGCCAATCAGCGAATGACGAATTTCCCGTCTGGTAAAAGCCCAACCTTGTTCTGATCGAGCGAACTTGTCGTAGTAGTTCCCAACAAAAATTGCTTGAAGCGGAAACTCAGGAGTTTGTTGGTACACTGTCACATAAGAGTGAGCACTGGCTGAGTCCGCCGCTTCATCAATATCCAGTGTCAGATTCGTAATGACGTGTTTCGTACGTGGCGTTCCATCCTCATACAGAATCATGTTGTTCATGGATTCAGGTCCAGGAACTCGGCCCTCTGCAATCCAGGTTGCATTTGCGAAAAGCCTTGCGAAGGTTTTCAGGTCTCCTGAATCAATCGCCGTGCAATATAAGTTCATCAGGTCAGTGATCTCTTTTCGTGCGCTCATTCCCAGTTCATCCTTCATTCGCTCAACAGCACCTTAGATCTCGTTGCTAATCCAATTGTTTAGCAGCGTATTGTGTAAACGCTCTATCGGGCGTTATGCGGATGCTAAGAGAGTTATGCCGACAGTTTACTGTTTTGCTACGGTACTAAGACATCCTGAGCTCATTAAAAACTAAGGATGAACGTTAACCCACGCACGTGCCAAGCCCTGTGCTTTACTCACATCTTCTGATGACATCTTTTTTGCGGTTAAGTCACGAGATTCAACAGCATTTTCATACCCGTTGGCTGCTGCAATGCAGAACCACATGTGAGCTATTATGTAATCTTGCACAACGCCTTGGCCGTTATAATACATAACCCCTAGGTTATATTGGGCAATTAAATAACCCTGTTCAGCCGCTAGCCGGTACCATTTAACGGCTTCTTTGTAATCTTGAACAACGACATCTCCGGTATCGTACATAAGCCCCAGTTGAGACTGGGCAATGATGTCCCCTTGCGCTGCTTTCACTTTCAGCTGCTCAACACTCTCTGCCAAGACATTACTCTCTGCCAAGACATTACTCTCCGCCAAGACATTACCCTCTGCCAAGACATTAGAAGCGAAAAACAAACATGAGAGGAGGATGACTTTTAACATGAGATCTAGCGTCCTGTTACATATCTAAAGTAAACATTAACTCGTTTACCGGTGGTATTGAAAGCGTGAATCGAGGATCTTATAGCAATTGGACTGTCTCATCATGGTTCTCTATGATGAGTTGATCAACGGAGATTTTGCGAGTGTGATCTGAGCCTAGCGACAGCATTACGATCGAATAATTTGGTGACAAGAACGGGCACACTTGAAATGTTATTCATGGCTTGCCGATATTCCTGCGCAGGGATAGAGAGCCTTCTTATAACGACGTTTTTTCATTCTCATCGGAGCATGATTACGCTCAATCACCTTAGATTCCCGTGACTGCCTGAATTATTAATTCTCCTTGCAGTAAATATAACTCGTCTCTTCATCAGCACGGTAGCAGACGGTAGCCACTTCAACGCCTTGGGTATCATATTGCCGGTACCATCCTTCCTTCATGCTGTCGACATAAGTCGTTTTGCTCCGAAGCTGACCTTGCTCGTGCCATGTCTGATATACGCTTGTCATCCTGCCATTAACTTCTGTGGCCTCTGATTCAAGCTGACCGTCCCTGTTCCAGGTCTTCGTCGTGAATTGGTTCTTTCCGTTAATGGGTGTCTTCTCAATCGCAGGCTGGCCGTTTTGGTGCCACCTCTGATATCGGCCTTGCTGTTTGCCATCAATCGCTGTGAACTCAGCTTCAAGCTGGCCATTTTTATAGAATGTTTGAACCTTTGCGTTAAGTGGTTCGGTGCTATTCAACGCGTAAAGAACGCCATCTCGCTTCAGAGGTTTACCTTTGTGTATGGGCAACGGTGTGTCACCGCGTCTTTCAGAAGCCTCGCTCACGTCTTTTGGCGCCTTGCTGACATCTTTCTGAGCATCGCTTACGTCTTTCTGGGCCAAGCTCAGATCTTTAAGCGCCTCGCTAAGCGCTTCGCTCAGGTTCTTTTGAGCCTCGCTTAGGTCATTCTGAGCCTTACTCAGGTCTTTCTCGGCCTCGCTCAGGTTTTTCTGAGCCTCGTCCAAGTTTTTCTGAGCCTCGCTCACGTCTTTCGGAGCATCGTCCGCGTCCTTCGGTATTTGATCACAACCGAACAAGGTCACGCAGAATAGCATTATCGCTATGAGTCGAAATTTCATCGTTAGTTTTCCTCCAACTAGCGTTTTAGCATAACGCGAGGCCAATAAAGCGTAAAGACGTGGTTACTCGGCAAGATAATTTCTCAGCCGAGGAGGGCTGAGATTTTGTAAACACCCGCATCAGCCAATTTATGCTACATAATTCTCAATTAATACAGCAATTTATAGATTTAACTTAATGTAACATATGGCTTGTATTTAGCAAGTGATGCCGCCATTCCATCGTGTGCAATGGGTGAATCTAAATACCAAAATCGAACCAATATTGACGCACCCGCAAAGATCGTTCGAATATTGTCCACTGAAACTCGCGAAAGCGACTCGGCTTTTGCAAGGTCTAAAACTCAACATAAGGAATCGAAAAATGCACGTCTCATTCAAATACCTCTTGCTCGGCGCTCTGGCGCTAATCTGTAACAGTGTCCTCGCCGCACCGTCTTTTAAAATATACGAAGTTGCGGTCCCTAACTCGAAACAAGTGGCAGTGCTCGAGGCGACGGATACATTTATGAAGTCTAAAAAAGGTAAAAGCTACAAAGGTGGGCTGCATGTCAATACGATTCTAGCCAACGGCATCAGTCCCGCTACGCATACCTTTGTGTTATTGATGGATAGCATGGCGGCTATCGAAGAATGGGAAAACAGCCTTGTCGGCGACCCCGACATAGCCACTTTTTGGGCCGCATTGGAGGCCTCCTCAACACCCGTATCTCAGTATATGGGGAGCATGATCAAAACATGGGGCGATATTTCGAATGAGGACCGTGTTTGGCAAGTGACTCGGTTTCATTCAACAGATCCGGTCAAACTCGTTGGCGCAATGGATACATTAATCGCGGCGACAGGTGATAAATATCCGGGTCAAACGGCGGTGCATGCGCTGCCTATTGGCAACCGCAACGGCGCTAATAATGCATTCTCAACGCATATGCTCGTTAACGGCTTTCAATCGGTCGCTGAAATGGAAGAGTGGATGAATTACCTTAACACTCAACCCGCATGGGCCAATTTCCTTGGATCTGTACGAAGCACCGTAACATGGCAGGGTACCGATCTTGTTCAGAACGCCGCGATTTATGATGGCGGTATGGATGTTAAAGCTTTCCACGGAGAGTAACTTGACTGGCGACCGACTTTTTCCAGTTGGTCGCCTCAATCACCGGTCGCTTGCGTGAAGCAGTTATCATCTAGGTTCTTTCGTTCGAATGAGTCAGCACTTGTTTGAGCCTATGTGTTGGTGAGCTAAGTAACGGTTTAGCCCTTACCTCATCATGCTATCCCTTGACCCCAGCATCGAGGTTAAGCTGCACGCACAAAATTTCAGACGAAACTGGCATTTAATCCAAGCTCGTTCGAGCCGAATTTTGTTAGAAGCATATGATCGATTGGGCATCATGGCAGTGACATGCTTTTTCAATCACTGTCGTGGGGCAGAGCGGGGTTGTTAACCTGTTTTATATTGCAATTAACCGATGGCCTTAGGCGCCGCGTAACAGCGCGGTGCAAAACTTCTGAACCACGGCCGTTGCCTCAATTACGTTAAGGTCCTGATCGTTACGAAGCTGATTCCACATGTCAAAACTAAGCGCGGCCTCGAGTGCCTCTGCGAGCACGGGATCGGCCAACAAAAAGCCAGGTAGAACGCCACGCAATAGCTTTCGCTCATCCCTGACCAGCTCACTGTGTCGGGATAGCAAAATATGGGACTTCAGTTTCATCGCGTTCGCCGCAATGCGGTAGGGCATGATGATTTCATACAATTGGAGACGACGTTCAAGTAGTTGCCTAAAGTTTTGCCGCCAGTCCTCATGGCTTGGCGCCTCATCCAGTAGGGGAGCGACTTTCTGGCTGATTGCCAGTGACATCTCTACGTAAAGGCTCTCCATGTCCTTGAACCTTCTAAACACCGTACGCAAGCCCACATTTGCGCGAGCGGCAACTTCCTCAGCGGTCGGCGCGATAACCCCCGCGCGCACTAACTCAAGCATTGCGGTCACGATCTTTCGCTTACTATCGCGACTGCGCTGGTGGCGCCCGTCAGAGGTTGGGGTATAGATTTCAGTATCAGACACGTATCAGCTGCAACCGGATTTGAGGAGGATTATGACACTGCAAGTGCCACAAATAGATTATGAAGAGACCGTTCACCAATGTCTACGATTGAAGCTGAATTCTATGCCGGTGACGGAAAGTGGAAAGCCAATAAGCCGGGTGTGTGTCTTAATCTCCCCGAGCAGACTGGCACTAATTTAGTCTGCATCACACGACTCCCAGAACACAAAACCCACGAATTTGCGCTTTCACCAACAGCGGGAACTGATGAGGCCTCGCCGATTTCATCAATTTATTCAACAAGGACGTTGAGACTCAAGCTCGCTTTCGTAAGCATAAATAGCCTCATCGATCATCAAAAGCAGGGCCTCGACCTAATTATCCTGAAAGATTTGCCTTCAGCGATTGAGCAACCGTCCCGAGGTAGTTAAACTACGCGCCTTTCACGATCCATCTCTATTGCCCGGGTGGTGAAATTGGTAGACACGCAAGACTTAAAATCTTGTCGCTTTCGAGCGGTGCCGGTTCGACCCCGGCCCCGGGCACCAGTTTATGACTTCCCTGACAGGTGTCATTATTTCAAGGCAGAATCAAGCTTACATATATGGTCTGGCAACTGTGCTGCTTTGGTCTACTGTCGGCGTAGCGTTCAAGCTTGCATTAAGACAACTTGATATTTTTCAGCTGGTTTTTTACGCAACGTTGTTTGCGACGCTTATTCTTTTGGGCGTTGCTTGGTTTCGCGGCAGCTTTCACACCCTTCGCGATCAATTTGCTAGCCACTGGAAAATCACCTTAATTTCTGGCTGCATTAACCCCGTCTTGTACTACCTCATACTGTTCGCCGCGTACGACAGATTACCTGCTCAGGTTGTTCAACCTATCAACTATACCTGGGCAATTGTGCTGACGTTCCTTTCGATATTCTTTTTAGGGCAGAGAATTACCCGGGCGGATTTTGTTGCCGCGTTTGTGTGCTACGCGGGCGTCGTGGTGATAGCCATGCAGGGACAATTCCCTTCGGCACAGAGCTTTCAAACAGCAGGATTGTCGGTGGCAGATGAAAGCGCCGTAGTGGGTCTCTTACTCGCGATTGTCTCGACGTTTATTTGGGCAACATATTGGATTATTAATGTGCGCGATCAGCGCGAGCCTTCGGTCGCGGTTTGCCTCAATTTTATCGTGGCACTTCCTGTGTCGTTCTTGGCTTGTCTGATATTTTCTTCACCTGCAGTATCTTCACTCGATGAACTAATCGGCGCTGTCTATATAGGGTTCGCTGAAATGGCGATTGCTTTTCTGCTTTGGTCGAAAGCACTGAGGATGGCTGAGAACACGAGTAAGGTCAGCAATCTGGTATTTATTTCGCCTTTTATTTCTCTAGTCTTGATTCATTTAATACTTGGTGAAAGTATTCACTCTACAACCTATATCGGGCTTTCGTTAATTGTAGGGGGACTTCTTTACCAACAATACAGTAGTGTCTCACAGCAAAACTGAATCGCACGGTCTGTTACCTGCGCTGGTTGACCGGCATCTTCCAAAACGGATAAAACCCTCAGCAAGCAGAGTTGTTACCAATCGTCCTAACGACAATCGGTTTTTTCCAGCCGTGCCTCAATCTGTGGCGCATATCCGCATAGGGTCGCACGGCATTTCAGCGCTGTGTTAGTATCTTATCAACATCACAGTAATGAGAGTCGTATGAGTGAATTGCTGGAAAAGCTATCCAAAGTTGTTAGTGCTGGTGGGCTCATTAGTGGAGACGCGCTGACCGAGAGAGATTTCCCGGGCGCAAACTTACCCATTGCACTTGTGCGACCTAAATCTACAGAAGAGGTTGCCCAAATCCTGGCAATCTGCCACGAGATGGATCAACCCGTCGTGCCCCACGGTGGACTGACCGGTTTGGTTGATGCGACCCAGTCCAATCAGCATGAACTTGCTCTAAGCCTTGAACGAATGAATGCAATCGAGGACATTGATGTTCAAAGCCGAACGATGACAGTGCAAGCCGGCGTGCCTTTACAAACAGTTCAGGAAAAGGCCGACGAAGCGGGTATGTTGTTTCCCCTAGACCTCGGCGCGCGGGGAACAGCAACAATCGGCGGTAATGTTTCAACGAACGCCGGTGGGAATCGCGTGATTCGTTACGGCATGATGCGTGATCAAGTTCTCGGCATGGAAGTTGTACTAGCAGACGGTACGATAATTTCTTCCATGAACAAGATTCTCAAAAACAACACAGGATACGACTTAAAACAGCTGTTCATTGGCTCAGAGGGAACACTGGGCGTTGTTACCAGACTCGTGCTTAGAATGCGCCCATTGCCGGTGAGCCAAGAAATGGCTTTGCTTGCAATAGACGATTTTACAAAGGTGACAGAATTTCTAAATCACATAGATTCAGCGCTTGGTGGCACCCTGAGCGCTTATGAAGTACTTTGGCAAGACTACTATCAACTGGTTACAAAACCACCTGCAGAAGGCAGGGCACCTCTGCCCGATAACTACAAATATTACGTTTTGCTGGAAGCGTTAGGAGGCTCGATCACCGCGGACCAGGAACGATTTGTGGCGGCTCTAACCGAGGCGCTAGAACAAGAACTGATTGCCGATGCAGTCATTGCCCAGAACCAAGGAGAGAGAGATGATTTGTGGGCGATACGCGATGACGTAGGGCAGGTCGCCCAGAATGCACCTATTTTCGCGTTCGATATCAGTGTGTCACTCAATCATATGGAATCCTACGTTGAGGAGCTGAAAGCGTCATTAACTGAACGATGGCCAGATCATAGCTGCATGATTTTTGGCCATCTTGGCGACGGTAACCTGCATATTATCGTTGGCAACGGCGATTCATCGATTGAGGCGAAAAAGGCGATTGATGAGACTGTCTACGCCGGTCTTCCTGCCCGTGGAGGTTCGGTTTCGGCCGAACATGGTATTGGACTGCAGAAAAAGGAGTATTTGAGTTGGTCAAGAAACAGTGATGAGATCAACCTAATGAAGGTGCTCAAACAGTCGTTAGACCCGAAAGACATCCTTAATCCAGGCAAGATATTTGCCTAACCCTGCATACAAGATGACGACGGGTATGATGTTATCCCTCTGCAACGACCGGTTCTTTCGGCAGCAGATGGCGAATCTGAATCGCCTCGATGCCCACACCTTCCAATACATCGGAGATCACCACAACTTTATCGCCCGCTGAAAAGTTTTCTCTGTTCAAAAGCACGTCAAACGCGGTTTGGAGTGTTTTTTCGGGCTCTCGACTGAATGCAGTTCTGAAAGCGGATAGGTTCCTGTTCAGTATCAGACGCCTTCGGGTCTGGGAGTCGTTAGTAAAAGCATAGATTCTGGTTTTGTTGGGACGACAGTTGGTGACATAGTCAGCCATGTAACCTCTGCGTGTGATGACAACAATGCCAGCGGCACCCAGTGATTCGGCTAGGTTGACAGCCGTCACAGCAAGATGTTGTTTATCATTGTCACAAATCAGGTTGTCGCTAAAAGACAGTCCGGGAATCGCTTCCGTGATTTCTGCAATCTCTACCAGTTGCTCCACGCAACGCACCGGATATTTACCGACGGTTGTTTCACCGGATAACATCACTGCATCGACTTCTTCATAAATTGCGTTGGCAACGTCAGTCACTTCGGCGCGTGTAGGAATTGGGTTTTCAATCATGGATTCGAGTAAATGCGTCGCAACGATTACTCGCTTACCTTTTTCGGCACACAACTTCACTATTTTTCTTTGTACATTGGGCAGAGAAGCGACATTGATTTCTACACCAAGATCTCCTCTTGCCACCATGATGCCGTCTGACTCGTCAATGATTTCTGCCAGATTAGTCACCCCGGATTGATCTTCGATCTTTGAGATTATCTTGATCTTGCCAGCTTTCTCTCCCATCAACTCCCTGAGTTCCCGGACGTCTGCGGCTTCCCGCACAAATGAAAGCGCAATGAAATCGACTTGCTGTTCCAGCGCGAAAAGAATGTCTTCTTTATCTTTCTTGGTGATCGCAGGTAAATTGACGCGTATGCCAGGTAGGTTCACATGACGTTTGCTTTTTAGGATACCGCCATCGATAACCCGACAGCGCATAATGCCATCTGACTGCTTTTCAAGTACTTCGAGATTGATGATGCCATTGTCGACTGTAATTCTGTCACCGACACTCACCGTTTCTATCAGATCATCATAATGGATATGGATTGAGGAGCGTTCCACATCAACCGAGTCTCTCACCGTAATTGATATCTCTGAACCATTTTTGAGCTCAAGATCATTGACCAGATCGCCTGTGCGGATTTCAGGACCCTGTGTGTCCATCAAGATCGCTACGGGATAAGGGATCTTTTTGTTGAGCGTCTTGATTGACTTGATGACTGCTGCCGCGGATTCATGGTCACCGTGAGACATGTTGAGACGCACAACGTCCATCCCGGCATGTGCAAGTTTTTCTAGCATCGGGTAACTGGCCGTGGCGGGACCAATGGTACAAATAATCTTTGTTTTTCTCATGATCGTGATTTCTTATTCAGTAACTGGCATTCCGTTTGCCTAACGCGACTTCGCAATGCATGCGCTTTTAAGTCGGTATTGCCTAAATCGCACAGGGCGCCATCATACAGAATAGTCTCTGGTTGAGGTACAACTGGATAACATTGTTGCAGATTTTACCTGCGGGATAAGACTACTTGATTCGTGATACCGGAACGATCTAGTATTCTTACTCTTTTTTTGAACGTTAAGGCAAGGATCCACATGTCAGATGCCAATATTGACCCCAGCGCACAGGTGAGTGTGACCAATCGCGAAACTCAGGAGAAATGGGCCATAGATGTCCATCAGGATCCTGCTGAAATTCCGCTGGCAGAGTTGGACCCGGGGCATCCCTCGCTGTTTGAACACGATAAGTTTGAGCCTTATTTTGAGCGCCTCAGAGCGGAAGATCCGCTTCACCTGACGCAGGAAAGCATGTTTGGTCCATATTGGTCCGCCACGACCTACAAAGACATCATGGCGATTGATTCCAACCATGAGGTTTTTTCGAGTGATATCGACAACGGCGGCATACGCATGGGTGGCAGACCGACCGAGACACCAGCCAAAGACTCACCTTTTTACCTGCCGATGTTTATCATGCAGGACCCTCCCAAACACGACGACCAACGCAAAGTCGTTGCGCCATCTTTTACGCCGAAACGTCTGCAAGAATTGCGGGGGTTGATACAGGAACGCGCAGGGACAATTCTCGATAATTTGCCAAGAAACGAAGACTTTAACTGGGTGAAAGAAGTGTCCGTGGAACTGACGGGACAAATGCTCGCGACGATATTCAATGTGCCTCAGGAAGATCGTCATAAACTCGTACACTGGTCAGATACGGTTGAAAATCTGAGCAACCCCGATTTTTTTGAAACACCCGAGGAAGGCTTTCAAGAACTCTGGCGCTGTTTCGAGTATTTCGATGCGATCTGGAAAGAACGCGCTGCTGCGCCTTTGGTCGCTGATGATCTCATCTCTACCTTGGCACACGGTGAGTCGACCAAGGATATGACTCCCAACGAGTTTCTGGGAAACATGCTGCTCCTTATCGTCGGTGGCAATGATACGACTCGGAACTCAATCAGTGGCGGCGTACTGGCGCTACATCGTCATCAGGATGAATACACAAAGCTACTGAACAACCCTGGCCTTGTGCCAAAAATGGTGCCTGAAATCATTCGCTGGCAATCACCGGTCGCGCATATGTGCAGAACCGCAATGCGAGATATCGAAATAAGTGGCAAACAAATCAAAGCGGGCGACAAGATGGTCATGTGGTATATCTCTGGCAATCGGGACGAATCCGAGATTGAGAATGCCAACAGATTTATCATTGACCGGCCTAATCCGCGTAAACATCTATCATTCGGATTTGGTATCCATCGCTGTGTCGGGAATCGGCTGGGCGAAATGCAGCTCAACGTCCTATGGGAAGAAATCCTTAAACGTTTCCCGCGCATGGAAGTGACAGGCGATCCAACCTACTTGCGGTCGAATTTCATTCACGGCATTCGTGAGTTGCCGGTGCGTATTTCGGGCTAGAACAAATTCATTTGCTGGTGGTTTTCAGGGCTAGATTCGTCCTGAAACCCAACCCCCAGCCCCAATAAACGAATGCTGCGTCCGTTCCCGCGCGCCCAAATTTCAGGTAACAGCGCCAGGTAAAGACTGTATGTTAGGGCGTCGCTGGCGCGTTCGATGGTGGTTGTTTGGAAGTCAGCAAATTTGAGTTTTATCTGCTGATTCCGTATGCCTCGCGATCGATGCGGTTTGAGTCTACTCTCCAGTTCTTCGAATAGTCGACTGAGTATTTTCTCAGCTTCTGGCAATCCAGCGACATCCTCTGCAAAAGTTCTCTCCACGCTGAGAGATTTTCGAACCCATTGCGTTGTTAAAGGCCGCTCATCAATACCGCGACAGCGTTTGTGAAGTAGTCGACCCAGCCGTCCAAATCGCTTCACCAGTTGTTCTTCGCCCATTGCCTGGGCATCTGCACACGTGTGCAGGCCCTCAGCGGCCAGTCGCTTCACCGTAACTTTTCCGACACCTGGAATTTTTTTCAAGGAAAGGGTACTGACGAAATCATCCACGCCGTCCGGAGTCACCACACATTGACCGTCTGGTTTATTCTCATCACTGCAAACTTTTGCCAGAAACTTGTTCGGCGCAACACCTGCTGACGCCGTGAGATTAAGTTCGCTGGCGATCGCACGACGAATATCTGCAGCAATCCGCGTTGCGCTACCCCCAAAATGCTCGGATCCGGTTACATCAAGGAAGGCTTCATCAAGGCTCAACGGTTCGATCACGTCCGTGTAGCGCCGAAATATTTCGTGAATAGATTTTGATATTTGCTGGTAGTGACTCATGCGACCCGGAACGACAATCAGGTCAGGACAAAGCTTCATCGCATAGCCGGTTGCCATGGCGGAATGAACACCAAATGCTCGAGCGATATAATTGCAAGTTGAAATGACACCCCGTTTATTTGCAGCACCCCCTACAGCGATAGGTTTGTTCGACAATTCTGGTGCATCCCGCATTTCCACAGCCGCATAAAAACAGTCCATATCAATATGGATAATCTTGCGGGGTAGGGCGCTGATGTCCGGGTTGTCTTGGTCCAACATTTATTCCACGGAAGTCCGTCTGAGGTGAAGTTTAGCGAGGATTTCCTGGCAAAAATACCACTAGCGAAAGACGCTTTTCAGCGCCGATGCTAACGCCAGGAAAACAAACCGTGTGAAGATCAATATTCGAGGTATAATTGCCCGGTCAGCAGTTAAAAGCTGTGGCACCAAACGCCCATAGTCAATCCGAGTTAAGCAATAATCAGCGATGAATGTAGAAGAAGCTAGAGTCAGGTTTTCGCCTGCGGTTCAGGAAATTATCGATAACTGCATGATAGAGGACAAATTTATTGATAAGGATCTGTTTCAGGTTTATATCTGCACTATTTGGGGTAATGCTGCCCTTGATCCAGAAAAAAGCGGGATTGAAGAAAGCGAACTCCCTGTGCTTCATGACTTTCTTAATGAGGAAATTCAAACCGTACTAGGAACCAAAACTCAGATCGCTGATTGTTTTGAATATCTAACGAGCAAGAAGGGCGAGGAGGCATTGATTCGCCTTCAGGTCGCGAAACATCACAGAGAATTCATTGAGTACTTCAGCAGAATAATTTTATCGACCTAGTGTGCTCGCGCTTCCCTTCATAGTCTGCTCGGGTTGCAACGCACGGTAACCCAAACCCTTCCAATCTGACCCGCTATCGCAATCGGGGATCGTCAACTTGCGAAACAGCCCTTGATGCACAGGAATTGCTCGATGTCGTTCAGACACTTATAGTGCTAGCGTGAACGACAGTTAAACAAAGCAGGACCGATACAGGGAAAGGAAGGAGAGTCACATTGAATTCACCTGAGATAGATACGCTGGAATCCGCACCTTTCGGTTATATTTATCTGGATGAAGACCTGGTAGTCGTATTCGTTAACCAATACGCCCGAAGGCTCGTTCAGTGCGAACCCGGCGCATTGATCGTGGATTTTCTACATCCGGATGTCAGGCAGCAATTCGATAATCTGATGGTCAATCGAAACCCAGACCAAAGTGTTGAGCTGCAACTGCTGTTGGATATCGGCAGCAAAACAATTCAGGCTTCCTGTTCGAGCAACAAAGCCGGCGGGGTAGACCTGTTCGTGCTGGATATTAGTGAAAGCAAGGTCCTCGGCAGACAGTTGCAGGAAAGCAGCAAACCCGCGCGAAAATTTGTTCAAGAGATGAGCAATACACTCTCAAGTGCGATCGGCTATTCTGAACTGCTCACCATGATGTTGTCGGAAGAAGAGATGTTCGCAGGGGAAAAGCTCGCTGCGATCCGACGTTATCAGCGCGCCGTTAGCGAAGGACTTGCCAGTGCTGACACGTTGATAAGACAAGAGCGGTCGCGCAAAAACCGAATGCAAATGGCCCAAGGTCCTGATCAGGTGCTTCAGGCATACAATGGCACAGAGAGCAGCAGCGCCGGCTCGAAAAATACCACACCTTTGAATTCGCGACATATCGTTATTGTTGACGATGAACCTTCAATCGCTCAATTTCTCGGCGAATTAATGCGTTCGAGTCACCACAAGGCAACGGTATTTACCGAAAGTTCAGTCGCCTATGAGTACCTCGTTAATCACAGCGACAAAGTGGATCTGCTCATTCTTGATCAAGTGATGCCGGGAATGACCGGTATTGATCTTGCGACGAAGCTACAAGCAATACATATCGAGATACCGGTCGTTTTGTGTACAGCGGATCATGATCTGATTGAGCGGCAATCCCAGCACTCATTGAATATCAGGCATTCGATCAGCAAACCAATTGACATCAGAGAACTAACAGATTTGATCTCCTCGGTTTTAGCCTGAGCAACTGATCTAACTGCTAGATGTTTAGCGCAGCGGATAATGTCAGACCAATTGGCTCATGCAAAACCAGATCACATACAGCGTCAAGATCGGTAGGTTCGTTGTTAATAATTACCAGCCTGGCCCCATTTTGTTTTGCAATTCGAGGGAATGCAGCCGCCGGATACACGGTGAGAGAGGACCCCATTGCCAGCATTAGATCACAGGACATGACCGCTTCTTGTGAGCGTGCCATCGGGACTTCCGGCATTGACTGGCCGAACGAAATTGTTGCTGTTTTCAAAATTCCGCCGCATTGATCGCAGTATGGAACAGTCTCATTTTGGTTAAATATTGACGCTATTTCAGATAACTCAAAACGCTTGTGGCAATCGAGGCAAGTGGCGTAATTTGCATTGCCGTGTAATTCGATCACCTTACCGTCATCGATGCCGGACTTTTGGTGCAGGCCGTCAACATTCTGAGTAATCACCGCGTTTAACTTCCCGCGCCTGTCTAATTCAAGTACCCCCAGGTGGCCAGCGTTCGGTTCAGCGTCAGACATGGTTGAGCCACCACTGAATTTTCGTCGCCAGGATTCTCGCCGCACGTCTTCCGAGGCAACAAAGTCAGAAAAGTCGATAGGCGTCATCGTTTTCCAGATACCATTTGGGCCGCGGAAGTCCGGGATACCAGACTCAGTGCTGATGCCGGCACCGGTGAAAACAACAATATTTTCTGCCGCATCAAACATTGCGCTCAGTTCAACAATTTCAGTCTCGCTCATGCTCGCTTCCCTTAAATACAAATCGCTCGATTCATTGAATGATGGACTTTATAACAGAGAATTTGTCGCCGAGGGATAATAAGTGTGCATCGCTTCTATTGTGTGTCAGAGTGATAGCCTATTAATGTGGTGCAGAAAGAGGTTGATGTTACGTGGGGTTCTACGAGAAGTACCTGTTACCAAAACTGCTAAATGCTGCGATGAAAAGTCCTGGCATGTCATATCTGCGCAAGAAGCAAATTCCCCTTGCAAGCGGCAAAGTACTTGAGATTGGTATTGGATCTGGATTGAACATCCCCTTGTATCAAAAAGACGTGCAAGTAACGGGTGTGGATCCCTCGGAAGAGCTGCAAACCTACGCCCGTGCTTTGGCTGCAGATGCAGACATCGATGTGGAATTTATTGCGAAAGGCGCAGAAGATATTCCAGTTGCAGACAACACGTTCGATAGCGCTGTTGTTACCTGGTCGTTATGTACGATACCAGATCCTATGAGAGCGCTAAGTGAGATCCGTCGAGTGCTTAAACCCGAGGGGCGGTTGCTGTTCGTCGAACATGGTGAAGCACCGGAACCCGAGGTGGTGAAGTGGCAGAAGAGGATTGATCCAATCTGGTCGGTCATCGCAGGTGGATGCCATCTCAACCGCAAGCCTGATCAGATGATTGTGGACGCCGGTTTTCGTTTTGATGAAATAGAACGCCGCTATATTGAGGGTCCGAAGATAGCGACCTTCAATTATCGAGGGATCGCGCGTCTCATCTGACAAACGCACAATGCGATTAGCCGTTTGAAATCTTCATTTTATGACTGAGCCAGGGCGCAAAGGCCAACAGCACTGCCCCCATGACGACCGCCACGATGGCCAACTTCTCAAATACCTCAGAGTAAACAACGATAGAGGAGAGCGGGTCTATATCTCCAGCCCCCGTGCTTTCTATCGCCATCGCACCAGCGATCATGCCGCCGGCATATGACGCAAATGCACTCGAAAGAAACCAAACGCCCATCATCATTGCAGCAACACGCGTTACCGAGAGTTTGGTGACCATCGACAATCCAACCGGTGATAGACACAGCTCGCCCGTTGTGTGAAGTAAGTACATGAGAATAAGCCAGAATGCGGCGACTTGCCCACCCTCGTCAGCAAACTGTATTCCCAGTACAAGTACGGCAAATCCGAGTCCAACTTGGATGATTGCTAGGCCAAATTTCGCAGGTGTAGAGGGTTCTAAGCCTTTGTTTGATAGATAAACCCAGATCCAGGCGAACACAGGCGCAAAAATGATGATGAATAGGGCATTAAATGACTGAAACATTCCAGCCGTCAGTATGTCTCCCTTATTTACATTCCGATCTGTAAACAACGTTAATGAGGAGCCTGCCTGCTCAAACAGTGCCCAAAACAACACAGAAACAATGATTAGCGCTAACATCACCAACATCCGGTCACGCTCAAGCGGCTCACATTTTGAAAGGGAAAACCAGATAATCCAGCCGACGACGAAGGCACCAACTAGCAACAACAAAAGGCCAAGCTCGGAAGTGTGCTGAATCAACTGCCAGACCATAATGATAGCCAGCGTACTCATCAGGTAGATAAGGCTCTCTGTCGTCAGAAACCCTAGTCGTTTAGCACCTAAAAACTCAGGCTCGGGCGGCTCACCGTAACCCATCAGCAATTTTTGATTCAGTTGAAATACGAGCAAGCCGGATAACATCCCAAGACCTGCAAGTCCAAAGCCGTACCGCCAGCCATAGGTTTCACCTAAGTAGGCGCAGGCGAGGGTCGAAACGAATGCGCCGACGTTAATGCCCATGTAAAAGATGGTGAATCCGCCATCTCTCCGAACGTCTCCTTCTGGATATAAACATCCAACCATGGTTGAGATATTCGCCTTAAGAAATCCAACGCCGGTGATAATGAATGCTAGCGATAGGAAGAACACTTGCTCATGCAAACCCGATCGGACAACCACGGATTCACCGGCAACTTCCTTTACAACAGCGGCGGGTCCTTCGAAGGCCATACCAAAGTGACCGCATACCAATAGTACCGCGCCAAAAGTTACGGCTTTGCGATATCCAAGATATCGATCGGCGATTAGGCCACCGAGTACTGGCATGGCATACACCAGGGATCCGTAACTCCCATATATGAGTGCGGCTTCCCTGTCTCCAAAAAGCATATGCTTGATGAGAAAGAGCACCAGCAGAGAGCGCATACCGTAGTAGCTGAAGCGCTCCCACATCTCTGTAAAGAAAAGTACGACCAGTCCCCGTGGATGACCAAGAAACTCTTCGGGCGGGTTTGCAGGTGTTGTGTTAGTCAAGGTTTACTCGCTCTTGTGCTAATTGGCTAAAAGCTCCCGGACGCTGCTGCTTGACAAAATTGACAACCTGTTTAGCGCAATGGAGAGGTTCATCGCTTGAAGTATCTACCACAACGTCATAAATACCGTGGGAGTGACAAATATCAAAATGACCCGCGGCGGTGCCAGGAAACCTGCCGGGCCTAGCAGATTCTCGATTCTCAATCACGTTTAGCGGGCACTGAACGCCGACGAAGGTCACGTCGAGATGAGAAAACACATCCAAATAATCATCCAAAAATTCACTCGATAAAATAATGTCATCGATAATGACGTTGTTGCCACTTTCGACCATCGCGGCGATAGCGCGTCGCATACCTCGCAACATCTTTTTACCGTCTTCACCAAATTGGATCGATGTATAAGCTTTGTCACCATCAATGACCGGTACAACATTGAGTCCTCTGGACCCTGTTGTACCTGGCGGCGAATTCAATCCTCGAAATTTGTCTGGTAAACCGTCTCGGAACTGATCTAGCGCCATGTGAACATAGGGCTCGTCCAATAGCTCCTGCAGCTTGTGAGATAACGTTGTTTTCCCGGCACTTGAAGTTCCGTTTAGGAATATGATGTTGCCTTTTGGCATTGAGATTCTTACCGCCTCATTTTTCGAGGGCTAATGCTTACACAGAATCGTGGTGATGACTACCGATTATCGAGCAAGAAAACAGTGTTTTCGATTGACCTTAATTGTCATGATAGGCACTTCAGAAACCGACCAAATTCGACATCAGGACCAAGCGATTGCGAAAAGATCACCGCCCTAACTGGTTAAGGAAGTTCCAAACCTTTGTGAACGAGATTTATATCGATCACTACGTTCGGCCTCATCTTGATGCTTCAGGCATTGATTTGCGTGTGATCAATCCTGGTTACCTCGAGATATCGGGTACAGGCATTAAATTGGGTGACCATGTTCATGTGATGGCGCTGGCAGACAAACCGGTAAGGTTGGCTGTGTTTGAAAATCTTGGCGAAATCAGTATTGGCGACTACGGTGTGATTAACCCTGGCGTTCGCATATCTTCAGCAAATTCGATCACGATAGGAGATAGTTGTCTGCTGGCGATGAATTGCTACCTATCAGATGCGGATTGGCACGATATCCAGCACCGAATTTACGCGCCAGGCAACACAGCGCCTATCGTCCTAAAAGACAATGTGTGGATAGGAGACAGTGCCCTGATAACCAAAGGTGTCACGATTGGCGAAAACAGTATCGTTGGCGCATATTCTGTCGTTACTAAAGATGTACCGGCAAATTCAATTGTTGTTGGGAATCCCGCGCGCGTCGTCAAAGAGCTGCCTACCGAAAATCTGACAAGCCGCAAGGCGTTATTTACCGGAGACCAGCCTTATCACGAGTTTGAGGAACAATATTTTGGCGAGAAACTTGCTGATAACTCAATCTTGGGCTGGCTGAGTTCGTTTCTAAAACCGGGCAAGGACGTTTGATTGACACTATCTTTGGTATCAACCTGTCTCGTCGAACTGCCGAAACGCTTCGATGATGACCTCGATGTCCTCAGCACTAATATCAAGGTGAGTCACCAGCCTTGGACCGGAAATTTGAATTTCGCGTTTGAGTAGAAATGCCCGCAGTCGTTTAACGTCAACACCACTCAAGTCAAGCATGACCATATTGGTTTGCACAGGTTCGGCAAGGCTAATATGTTCGAGTTGAGATAACGCATCTCCTAGGTTTGATGCGTTCCTGTGATCAATTTCAAGCCGATCGACGTGATGCTGCAACGCAAACATCCCGCTTGCGGCGATAATACCGACTTGCCGCATGCCGCCGCCGAGCATCTTTCGGTACCTGCGCGCTTTTTGGATCGTTACCGCATCTGAAACCAACAAGGATCCAGCAGGACAACCAAGCCCCTTGGAGAGACAAATAGAAACAGAATCAAACAACCCCGTAATAGCCTTTACCGGAACATTCTGGCGAACTGCGGCATTAAAGACCCGGGCACCATCTAGATGAAATCTTAGATGCTTGGATCTGACAAAAGCGCCAAACTGGTTCAAATAGTCCGAGGACAACACCTTGCCACCTTGAGTATTTTCAAGACACACGAGTTGCGTTCTGGCAAAGTGAAAATCATCCGGTTTGATGGCCTGATTGACCTGATCTTGCACCAGTTCACCACGAGGATTGAAGGGCAGGGGTTGTGGCTGAATGCCGCCCAATACTGCGGCCCCACCGCCCTCAAATTTGTAACTGTGCGCTTCCTGACCCGCAATGTACTCATGTCCACGATCGCACTGACTGAGCAGCGCTAACAAATTACCTTGTGTACCGGTGGACACAAACAGCGCCGCTTCGTGACCAGTCAGCTCGGCTGCATACGATTCCAATTCGTTAACCGTCGGGTCCTCGCCATAAACGTCGTCGCCAGTTTCAGCCGCCATCATGGCTGTTAGCATTTCCGGTGTTGGTCTCGTCACCGTGTCACTTCTAAGGTCAATCATGGGTAGTCTCAGGCTAAAAGGCGGTTAACAACGCGCATTGTGGTGTTGGATATAGTCAACAACCTCAAGGATGCCATCTTCATCATGATTGCCGCAAACAAAGGTCACATGGGGATGCAGTGCTTTGTTGCCATTACCCATTGCAACGCTATGGGTTGCGGCCATCAGCATCGACAAATCGTTCAGCTCATCACCGACACAGCAAAGCGCTTCAGCGGGGATATCAAAATGCGTCATCAAATGCTGTAGTCCCTGCCATTTCGAGATGGCCGACTGGCTTATCTCCATATAATAGTCATCAGTATTAAATGGCGGCACGATAATATTGGTGTATTCCCCGGGATGCTGGGCATCAATGCGGTCTCGAAATGCCTGCAAGTTAGATTCTTCGCCAAACGTCGAGGCAACCACAAACTCAGCAGGTTGCGTCGTGATATCCGTGGCGACTCCCCACTGTTTGTTTGCATCAAAGTACTGATGGAACGAATGACGCCAGGGAGATTGATCGTCGATCACAAAATCAGCGCCACCTCTATCATGCGCGTCCCTTTGGGCCATCAGCGGAATCCCCATATCACGGGCGATTGCGGCCAGTTCGTTTATCTGACGACTGGAAAAAGACGATTCGTGTAATGTTGATGTGTCCGGCATTTTTACCAGTGCACCACCGTTGCAGACCGCAAACACCTCAAAACCGAGATTATCAATGACATATCGTGTCGACCGATATCTTCTGCCGGTTGCAATAACGACTTCAACATCGGCATCATGAAGATGCTTCAGCGCATCTCTCGTCGCAGGTAACACCTGGTGGTTGTCTATCGCCAAAGTGCCATCAAGGTCCAGTGCGAGCATTTTGATTGGAATCAAAGGTAAAAAGTCTCCAGGTAGTTTGGTGTTCAGATTCAACCGCGAATAAATAAAAGCGCAAAGTCTATTGGTATCAATAATACCCGAGTGACAGGCTCGATGATATGAAGGAAAACACCGGATTGATCTTCGTATAAAATCATATAAATCATGATGATATATAGTATATCTAATGTGTTAGGTAATACGCTTTAACGATTGACACCGGACACGCTCAGGTACGATCATATGGATGACAGCTATTTAACAAGTATCGAGGCAAGCAAATGTACACCGGCATCGTTCAAGCACTGCTACCTATTACAAGTCTGGAACAAAAAACGGGCTTGATGACCTTTGGCATCCGTTTTTCCGATGCGTTAAGGGAAGGTCTAGAAACAGGCGCTAGCGTCGCTGTTAACGGTACCTGTTTCACCGTGACCCATTTGATCGAGGACGAAGTCTTCTTTGACGCTATTGCCGCGACGCTCGAAATCAGCAATACCAGCGAATTAGCAGTTGGTAGCTTGGTTAATATTGAACGTTCCGCGCATGCCGGTGCAGAAGTCGGCGGGCATATACTTTCTGGGCACGTGATTGATGTTGCAACAGTGTCAAGCGTTGTGGATTCCGAAAACAACCGCAAAATCACCCTGACAGGTGATGCTGGTTGGATGAAGTATGTCTTTAACAAGGGTTTTCTGGCACTTAACGGGGCGAGTTTGACGATTGCGGAGGTTAATGGGGAGCAATTTTCCATCAATCTGATACCAGAGACGCTGGAACGGACAAACTTCTCGCTGATGAAGGTGGGTGATCCGGTTAATGTCGAGCTTGATCAACAAACTCAGGTCATCGTCGACACAGTCGAACGAGTGATGGCTGAACGATATGCCTGATACCGCTTGTTAAAGCAGCGATTTTCATTATTATGCGCTGCTTAGTTACCTGATGCGACCCCGCCATGTCTGAATCACAACCACTGCGGTTATTCGATACCTACGAACGAAGGGTGAGACCCTTCGAACCCCTTGAACCGGGAAAGGCTGGGATCTATTGCTGTGGACCTACGGTTTACAATTTTGCCCACATTGGTAATTTGCGTACCTACGTGTTCGAAGACCTGCTGCGACGCACGCTTACGCTGAATGGTTATGATGTAAATCTTGTCATGAATATTACCGATGTTGGACATCTGACTTCCGATGCTGACACAGGCGAGGACAAAATGGCGCTCAGCGCCCGACGAACCGGTTTGACCGCATGGGAACTCGCCGAACGTTACACTGAAGCATTCAAGTCGGACCTTACAGCGCTGAACATTTCACCACCCACAATTTGGTGTAAGGCAACAGACCATATCCGCGAACAGTTAGATTTTATTCAAGATCTTGAGAATAAGGGCTTCACTTATCGGACATCTGACGGGATCTATTTCGATTCGAGAAAGCTCAATAGCTATGGCTATTTGGCTAGATTAAATATCGAAGGGCTGCAGGAGGGCGCTCGAGTTGACTCAGAGCGTCGATTTGTTACCGATTTTGCCTTGTGGAAATTCTCGCCGAAGGACGAGCAGCGGGAAATGGAATGGGAAAGCCCGTGGGGCATAGGGTTTCCTGGCTGGCATATCGAATGTTCAGCCATGGCTGCCAAATATCTCGGTGACTATTTTGATATCCACTGCGGTGGAGAAGATCACATTCCAATACATCACTCTAATGAAATCGCCCAAACCGAAGCGAGCAGGGGCACTCGGCTAGCCAATTTCTGGATGCACGGGTATTTTTTGCAGCTGAACGAAGCAAAAATGTCTAAATCAACAGGCGATTTTCTTCGATTGGCAACCCTCTCGGAAAAAGGCTTCTCTGCCATGAGCTACCGGTATTTTTGCCTGAGTGCACATTACAGAACCCAAATGTCATTTTCTTGGGAAAGTCTGGAAGCGAATAACGTTGCACTGGGCCGACTTTACCAAGCGGCATACGGTTGGGGAGAACCGACCGCAGTTGATGCCGACTTCTACGATAGATTTCTTGGTTTTGTGAATGATGACCTCAATCTCCCGCGTGCCTTGGCCCTAAGCTGGGATTTGGTGAAATCAGACCTTGAGGATGGCTGTAAAAAAGCGACACTACTCGCATTCGATCAGGTGTTCGGTTTGGATATTGCGAAATGGGAACCAGCAGTGCTAGAGATCCCTGAGCATATTAGCAAACTGGCGGATGAGCGGCAGACCGCAAGAGAAGACAAAAATTGGCAGTTGGCGGACGAAATAAGGGATGAATTGCTGTCCAGGGGCTACGAAGTAGAGGATACCCGCGATGGCCCCCGGATCAACAAAACCTGACTCGAGAGAAACTAGGTTTGCAAATTTAAGCCTGCAGTGCCCGCCATTCACTGATATCGGTTGCGGCGCCGTCCCTCAACTTGGCACCAAACTGATAGCCTCCGTCACTTGTTGTTGTGCTCCAGCGAACGTCGCTGGTCAAAAAGAATTTACCTGGGCCAGCATTAACATCTATCCATAGGTCAACCTGGCTTCCTTCAGGAATATGGGTGTCAGAGAATACTCTCAGACCGCCAGCGGAAACGTCGACAGAATCACAGCTCACCGTCATACCAACGAGGTTGCGATCTGCACATTCCACGACTTGAACGAACAGCCGTTCGTAGCTTGCATGGCGGGTTTCCTCTCTCATTTCGCTTCCAGCATCATTCATTATGGCTCCTTGCGCTAAGTGACGGCGTCTTGCTTGTTTAATATCGATCACTTTCGATACTGAAACGGCGCGGTTCATATTTTTCGCTCCGAGTAAAACGCTGTCGGTGTTAAGTCACCAGATCATTAAGCTAGATGCGTGCCAACTTTTACGTAAGGACAGTAAACGCCCTTAATCAGCAGCTTAGCGTCCTATCGCAACGTGCTACCACGATCACCATGGGCTACAATACGGTGACAAAATTTTGCAATATTGGCCCTAGGTGTCATGTTGCGGCAACGAACATGACAGCCGTGTAATAAAAACAAGGAGTAACAACCGTTGGCCAGTTTTTTCGAGCATATACGAACTCTGGTGACAGAGCAGAATTCCATGCTCTGTGTAGGTCTTGATACCGATAATGCAAAACTACCCGCTCACCTGATGGACCAAACCGGCGGCATTATTGATTTCAACAAGGCAATAATTGATGCCACCCATGATCTTGTTTGTTGTTACAAGCCACAAATTGCCTATTACAGCAGTCAAGGTGCTGAAGAAGCCTTAATCGAGACTATTCAGTATGCCCAGGGCAAGGGTATTCCGGTATTACTGGATGCAAAACGAGGCGATATCGGCAATACCGCAGAGCAATATGCAATTGAACTGTTTGAGCGTTATGGCGCTGATGCAATCACCGTGAACCCTTATATGGGCACGGATACACTTGCGCCGTACCTTAGTTACAAAGACAAAGGCATATTTGTGCTTTGCCGCACCTCTAATCCTGGTGGTGCTGACCTGCAAAACCTAGTGCTCGACAGCGGTCGTCATGTCTACGAGCATGTTGCCCATCTTGCTCACAGCGAGTGGAATGAACACGGAAACGTGGGTTTAGTCGTCGGTGCAACACAACCTGAAGAGTTGGCGACAGTTCGAAAAATCACCGGCGACATGCCTTTCCTGGTACCCGGCGTAGGCGCTCAGGGCGGCGATATTGAGGCGCTAATGGAAGCCGCAATGAGACAAAACGTCATAATTAGTTCCTCCAGAGGCGTTATTTACGCTTCAGGCGGTGAGGATTTTGCACAATCCGCCCGATCGAGCGCGCTGGAGACCCGGAATAGCATCAATGCCGCTCGAAATTAGTCATAAACGTTGGATTAAGGGTTTCAGAACCGTTTTTGTAATCACGCTGATAGCGGTGAGTTACCTAGCACTAACCCCAATCGAGATACAACAACTAGAAGGCTCTTGGGATAAAAGCAATCATCTAGCCGCTTTTATCACCTTGGCATTCCTGCTTGACTTTTCGGCTTCCGGAAACTCGATCAAGTGGCTAGGTTTGGCGGGTTATGGCATGCTCATCGAAGTAGCCCAATGGTTTACGGAATATCGCTATTTTGAGCTCTCTGACATTCTGGCGGACTGCATTGGCATCGCAATCTATGTGATACTCAGAGGCCAACTAGCCAGAACGCCATGGTTTGGCACCTTGAGACATACCCTAGACAACACTTTCGACAAGACCCTAGACAAGACCCTGAAGGACAACATCTGAATGAACATGATAGATT
>ERZ1047821.382-NODE-382-length-34160-cov-18.710893_pt1 | contig 34160 bp, 42 predicted proteins | sample MGYA00383096_ERZ1047821 | MGnify/ENA primary metagenome ERZ1047821 (study PRJEB29581, sample SAMEA5548366) | metagenome | biome: marine; feature: coastal; material: water | depth 25 m | study: Short-term variability in the microbial, nano- and picoplankton... | reverse complement strand
AAAAGGCGAGACTTCGTCTGGGCTGCACGTGCCAAAAGTAAAGGTACGCGGGGAATGATGTTGCAAGCACGAGCCCGCGGTACTTCCGAAAACGTATCCGCACGGGCCATCCGAGTTGGGTACACATGCTCAAAAAAGGTTGGAAATGCCGTCTTGCGCAATCGCGCCAAACGTCGTTTGCGCGAAGTTGCCCGGATAGTGCTTTCAGAATATGGCCACCCGGGTTGGGATTACGTCTTAATTGGACGCGCAAAAGAAACCGCCACTCGCGACTTTCAAGCGCTCCAATCGGATCTGCAGTATGCTCTGCGGATGGTTCACATTATAAACAGATAAACTCTTGTAAAAAAACAACAATTGAAGACCGACCCGTCCTACCACACGTGAACCATCTAATTCGTTGAGGAAGCGCCAAGTCAAATTACAGATATGTAATGCTCTCCGCCAGTGGCGTTGTGGTACTCAGCCTGGCCAAGCAAATAAGTAAAATTACACATAAATGGCAGCGGCTTTAGAAATCTTAAAGTACATCACTGTCAAAGCATCATGTGACCCATACCAGCGGGGGAAATGCGTTGTTTGCCTCGCCACAAAAGCTACTAACTGCCCGACAGTCCCCCTGACTTGATTTAGCCCCCTTGGCAGCGATGCCCTGACCAGATAACTACAGTTTTGTAGAGGTCACCCGAAATGAAGAAGCAAGTTATGCACCGCGATTGGATCGCCACCGCCAGAACGCTATCCCAAGCCCTACCTTATTTACAGCGCTACAGCGGAGCTATCGTTGTAATCAAGCTCGGCGGGCACGCCATGGGAAGCGACGAAGCTTTAGACGACTTTGCGCGGGATGTAGTGCTTATGCGCCAAGTCGGGGTTAATCCGGTGATTGTTCATGGCGGTGGGCCAATGATAAACACAATGCTTGAACGGCTCGGTATTGAATCTGAATTCATCAACGGTAAACGTGTAACCGACACTGCCACAGTGGAAGTCGTGGAAATGGTTCTCTCCGGCGCGATCAATAAACGCATTGTTCAAGCGATTAACCGACAAGGCGGAAAGGCGGCAGGCTTATCGGGCAAAGATGCTAACCTGATGATCTGCGTTCAAACCAACCCCGAGCTTGGCTGTGTCGGAACGCCAGATAGTATGAACGCAGAATTCCTGCACCAATTATTCGCTACTGATACCATTCCGGTCATTGCGCCTCTCGGCGCTGGCCGCAATGGAGAGACATTCAACGTCAATGGTGACACCGCCGCTGGCGCCATTGCCGCGTCCCTCAAGGCAGATCGCTTGCTGCTACTGACAGATGTTGCAGGCGTCAAAAACACCGATGGCGATGTTATGACAGAGCTTAAAGCACAGCAAATTCGCGACCTTACCAATACTGGCGTGATTGCAGGCGGCATGATTCCAAAAACGGAGACTGCGCTGGACGCTATCGACGGCGGCGTGCGCGCAGTAGTAATACTGGATGGGCGAGCTCCCAACGCCTGCCTGTTGGAACTGTTCACTGAGCACGGTGCTGGATCACTGATCAGGGGAGACTAGAAGACTAGTCTATTAATATTCTTTACAACGAATATAAATGAGTAGTCCCGTCTCACCTAGGATTTCAGCATGGTTTCAGAATTTCTTATCCGGTTACTCATTTTTCTGTGTCTTTTTATAATTTTTGCGACCCTTGAGATCTGGATCCCGCGTCGCACACTCGCACAATCGAGAGGCAGACGCTGGACCACAAATTTCGGATTAACAATTTTAAACACTATCAGCCTCCGCATAATGGCGTTTGCCTTACCTTTGCTGGCCATCGGTGCAGCAATAGATGCAAGCCAAAGTGGGTGGGGTTTATTGAATAAACTGTCACTACCAGCATTTTTGGAAATCATCTTGGTCATCATGATTTTTGATTTCGCTATTTGGTTTCAACACTTAATGACACATAAAATTCCAATCCTCTGGCAATTGCATAGCGTTCACCACGCTGACCGCGACTTTGACGTTACAACAGCACTCCGCTTCCATCCCTTAGAGATAGCGCTGTCGATGCTTGCCAAGATTGGTTTGGTTTATGCTGTAGGTCCCTCCGCTCTAGCCGTACTTCTGTTTGAAATTATTTTAAATGGAACCGCCATGTTCAACCATTCCAATATCAAATTACCAAATTCCATCGATTGGATACTTCGCATGTTTCTCGTAACACCTGACATGCACCGCGTGCACCATTCCGTGCATCGGGCAGAGCATGACAGTAACTACGGATTTTCCCTATCTGTTTGGGACCGGGCATTCGGCACCTATGTATCACAACCAAGTGACGGACATAGTAACATGCTGATAGGACTTGAATGTCAGGACGACCGCGCATCACGTTTGGTTTGGAGCCTCATTATGCCGTTCCGGCACAAATGACGCTTGAACTGCTGTCAAGCGCCGGCAACGTCAATCAGTTAAACCACATCTAAAATTTTGATTTTGGTGCTTTGCGTCAGATTTGAAATTTTCAAAACACTATTTTTTGACCAACTGTCCCGCAGTCAAAACTGCCGTGTCTACTACGACGCACAAAACAACTGGGTAGTCCTATAAGCGCGCTAGATCGTTACTTAGTACTCAACGCAATCAATATTCACCCAAATTGTTAATGAGCAAATGCGCCAATTAGAGTAAAGGACATCGCGAGGCGCTTTCTCTTCAGAAAACCCTTTATTGTTACCAATTGCCTTTCTATCTTTCCCATCTCTGCTAATCACAACGCACACAAAGTGCGTTGGCAACTCTCGTCCAGTCTCTCAGTTTTCCGGCAGCAAAACCTTTTACTGGCTTCCCACATGCAAGAACACTCGACTGATAACAGTCTATCTCATTTTAATGTGGCATGTAGAATCCAACTGCGGCACCCTTGAAATTACCGATAATGACCGCACCCTGGAGAAGCAATGCAAGCGGCATCTGCAGCATTAAATGACTAATTTCGAGATGAAGGTGTCCGTCAAGCTCAGATAACCCTATCCTCATCAGTTCGGTCAAGTGAGGCCTTTTCTGGAATGGCGCTGGATGTTACCCTAAATCTGAGCTGCAACTTGCATCATGTTGAGCACCCAAATTACTTCACAAAATCAGGTAGATCAGTCAGAAGCGCGCCACAAAATTGGCCCATTCCCTCAGGATTGGTGTTTTGGCAGTGCCCTTGACAGGCGAACCTCAAGTGAACCAACGATTTCTCGCATATCCAACCGTCGCTACTGTCTTGTTATCGCTTGATATCAACCAATTGCAGCAAATAATGGCAGGGATACAAGAAGTTCTTAAATTGTTAAATATAGAAGACCAGTTTTCAATCCGCACGGCTGGATGCAAAGCCGCGCTCGTTACTTATCTTGACAGCACACCTCCACAAAAATCAAACTACTGTATTTTAGTGGCCTAAAATTTGGCTGAGAAAAAGCTTAGTCCGGTCACTTTTCGGATTATTGAAGAACTCCTCGGGTACATTTTGCTCCACAATTTGACCAGCGTCCATGAAGATTACTCGGTTTGCAACCTGACGCGCAAAGCCCATCTCATGCGTTACGCAAAGCATGGTCATGCCTTCTTCTGCGAGTTCGATCATTGTGTCCAGCACCTCCTTAATCATCTCGGGATCAAGCGCCGACGTAGGTTCATCAAATAACATGATGCGCGGCTTCATACAGAGTGAGCGGGCGATGGCAACACGCTGCTGCTGACCCCCTGACAGTTGGCCAGGGTACTTGTCAGCTTGCTCCGGAATCTTGACTTTTTCCAAGAAATGCATCGCTATTTCGTCAGCTTCTTTCCGAGGTGTCTTTCGCACCCAGATTGGCGCAAGAGTGCAATTCTCTAAAATTGTTAGATGCGGGAACAGGTTAAAATGCTGAAAGCACATACCTACCTCAGAGCGAATCTTGTCAATATTTTTTAAGTCACTCGTCAGTTCGGTCCCATCCACAAAAATGCTACCTTGCTGATGCTCTTCCAAGCGGTTGATACAGCGTATCAATGTCGATTTCCCCGAGCCCGACGGTCCAGCAATCACAATTCTCTCACCTTCGTTGACCGTGAGGTTGATATCACGAAGCACGTGGAAAGATCCGTACCATTTATTCATATTAGATATTTCAACCGCAATCTTTTCCGAGACATGCATCTTGGAGCGGTCGATTTCACGATCAGTTCTCAGTTCAGACATTTGCAGAACTCCTCATTAATGACCTGTATGAAGCTTGCGCTCTAGGTACATGGAATAGCGGGACATGGAAAAACAAACGACAAAGAACAAAAACGCTATGAAAGCGAACAATTCCCAATAAATGCCATTCCATGCGGTGTCAGCCCGGATCGCACCTGCCAATCCGATAACATCAAAAAGACCGATGATCGACACCAGTGTAGTATCCTTAAAGATGCCGATAAAAGTACTCACAATACCGGGGATTGAAATTTTTAAGGCCTGAGGCATGATAATCAATCGCTGGGCTTGCCAATAATTGAGACCGAGTGAGTCTGCTCCTTCATACTGGCCCTTGGGCAAGGCGGCGAGGCCACCTCGGATGACTTCAGCCATGTAGGCTGCGGCAAATAGGGTCATCATAATCATCACCCGCAGTATGATGTCGAAGTTAGTACCAACAGGCAAAAATAAGTTTAATAAAAGCGATGCCACAAACAACAATGTGATCAGAGGCACACCCCTAATGAACTCAATAAAACCAACACACAACGTTTTTACGATGAAAAGGTCTGACTGTCGGCCCAGCGCAAGGATTATACCGATTGGTAGCGAGCAGCCGATAGCCGCAATTCCAAGTAATATAGCCAACATAAAGCCCCCAAACTGACGACTTTCAACAGTCTCAATTCCCATCGGCAAGACAGCGTCAACCACACCAGCAGCAGAGCCTGCTAAAAACATCCACCAAATAATCGGAAGCACAGCGGATGCAATCACAGAAATCAGAGATCCAGCAATTGGTGCCAGTAGGCGGAAAGCTAAATAACCGATTCCGACTCCCGCAGCAATCATAAGCGTGCCCCAGATTGAGCCACCCCACAAAAGCCAGGGCATTAGGAAAGGATAGACAGCCGTGACGTACCAAAGTTGGCGTGGCGCCCGCTCTGCAAATAAAAGTGGCGTGAGCGCCAACAACGTCAATACGAGTGCCAGGTTTACGCGCCAGTATAAATTTTCAGGATAGAAGCCGTACAACAGCTGTAACCAACGTTCCCTGACAACGCCCCAACACGCATGACCGTGGGTTGAGCCCCACGTTTCATTCATGATTTCCCGGCATTCATTCAACGAGTTTGCATTCCAAACGGATTGAAAAACCCAAGGCAACACACCGGAAAGTATGTACCATATAAAACCCATCGAAATGATGGTTAAGACAGTGTTGAGCCAGCCTGAAAACAAGTTCTCCCGCAACCATCCAATCATACCAACTGTTGAGGCGGGAGGTTTTTTTTCTGGCAGCATTTCAATGCGAACAAAAGCTTGATCACTCATCTTATCTCTCCACCAACGCAACGCGTCCGTTATACCAGTTCATTACCATCGAGATACTCAGAGAAATCAGCAGATAGCAGGCCATCAACATAAGAACGCACTCTAACTCTCGGCCAGTCTGATTCATCGTGATGCCACCTAATGTGCCAGTAATATCCATGTAGCCAACCGCTATGGCTAGTGACGAGTTTTTCGTCAAATTCAAATAATTGGAGATCATTGGCGGTATGATAACACGCAGAGCCTGCGGCAAAATCACCAATCGCATGATTTTTCCAGGGCGTAAGCCAAGCGCTCCCGCCGCTTCGGTTTGACCGTAGCTAATCGCTAGGATGCCTCCTCGTACAATTTCTGCAATAAAGGCAGCGGTGTATAGCGACAGGGCCAGCCAAAGCGCGATCAGCGAGTTGCGCATGTGGGTTCCACCCTTAAAGTTAAACCCTTTCAACGATGGATAACCGAGGTGAAAGCCTAAGATGACTAGCAAACAGATCATAGGTACCAACAAGATTGCCAAGTTTATGTGCCATGTCTTTGGGCGGTCACCGGTGGCTTCCTGGATACGCTTCGCTCGTGCTGCCAGTTTACGAATGGAGAATATACTCAACCCAAGCACCACGAAGATCGCAACCAAATCTAGAGAAATATCAAACCGCAACGATGACGCACCAAACAGGTGGATATTTCCAAGACTGTTAGAGAACAGAGCTTCGGGAATATACACCCCACGGTTGGTCACCGCCACTGTGTCAAAAAAACTCAAAGATGCTTCCGGATTTTCACCGCGAAATGCCTTAGGTGCTGGTAAGCTTTCGATCAAAATAGCCATGGCTAAAACAATCCAAAGCAGGACCGGCACGTTTCGGAAAATCTCGACGTAAACTGTCATGATTTTAGCAACAAGCCAGTTCTTGCTTAAGCGTAAAACGCCAACAAATACTCCGATGATGGTCGCCGTGATACAGCCAAGAACTGCGACAACGAGTGTGTTCAGCAATCCAATAAACGACGCTCTGAGATGCGTTTCACGGCTGTCATACTCTAGAAGCCGCTGGTTTATATCGTAACTTGCTGGGTCTCCAAGAAAGCCGAAGTCAATTGGTTTGCCAAGTGTGGCGAGGTTCGTCAAGGTATTGTTGATCAGCCATGCGGCTACCAACATGAACCCCATCATCGCAACAACCTGAATCGTCAAAGAACGGTACCGGGTGTCATAAATCAACATAGACAGCCGGAACGACTCCTTAGGAGGGTCGGTCAAAGTGGTCATTAAGGTTCTTCCCCGTTACTCGGCCGAATTATTATTCAATTTTTGGCTTTTATGTGAAAAGGGCGTAGGTTTCCCCACGCCCTTTCTTAGTAATTTTTTTTACCGGAATGGCGGCGAATAGATCAGACCTCCATCAGTCCATTGTGCGTTCAAACCACGCGCCAGACCAATCGGTGTGCTTTCGCCAATGTTGCCTTCAAACAACTCAGCGTAATTTCCACCCGCCATAATAGCGCTCTTGGCCCAGTCAGCGGAAAGACCAAGCATTTCACCTAAGTTTCCTTCAGTTCCGAGCAGACGATTAACTTCCGGATTGTTAGTACCAGCAGCCATCTCACCGATGTTGGCCGATGTCACACCCAGCTCCTCTGCGGTGATCAACGCATTAAGTGTCCAGCGAACAACATCTCCCCAGTTATCATCTCCATGACGAACTAGAGGGCCAAGAGGCTCTTTTGAGATGATTTCAGGTAGCAAGCTATGCGCATCAGGGTCCTCAAATGTCGCACGCGTTGCCGCCAGGCCCGATGCGTCTGTGGTGTAGACGTCGCATGCACCAGCTAGGTACTGCTGCTGCGCCTCAGCGTTAGTTTCAATTGGCACTGGATCATAGCTGATATTGTTCACACGGAAAAAATCCGCAAGGTTCAGCTCAGTCGTAGTACCAGTTTGGATACAAACAGTGGCACCATCTAGTTCTTTGGCCGAGGACACACCCAACTCTTTTGGAACCATAAAGCCCTGACCGTCATAGTAGTTGACGCCGACAAAGGTGAATTTTAAATCTACATCGCGCGAGAAGGTCCACGTGGTATTGCGCGCCAACATGTCAATTTCGCCGGAAGCCAGCGCCGTGAAACGGGTTTTACCCGTTGTCGGTACAAACTCCACCGCGCTGGGGTCTCCCAGTACAGCAGCGGCTACGGCGCGGCATACGCCGACGTCAAAGCCGTTCCACGCACCCTTTGCGTCAGGTGCTGCAAAGCCAACCAGACCCGTGGATACACCACAGTTCAGACTGCCACGCGCTTTAACATCGTCAAGCGTACCAGCGGCAGCAGCACCAGCCGCTAGGCCCGCCATCGTTAATGCACCAAAAATTACGGATTTTTTCATTTTTACCTCTTCCTGATATTCTGCCCTTTGCGGGCAGTCATTCGACCCTTGGATAGGCCGTGTGGATTTCAAAGGATCGCTTTTCAATCCCACGGCAACATTTTGGTCGAATTAAACACAAAACGTCAAGGGTCGGGCAAAGGATTTCAAGGCTTAACAAGCTTGACTTAACGGAAACGCGAACAATATGGGCCTTAAATGTATTTTACGTCATTTTGAGAAAACGATTTGCGTTTTCGAAAGCCCGGAATTTCAACGCAATTTGTTTTGACGCCTCATCATCCACACCCCATTGCTCTTCCTGCCAAGACTCATCAACTCGCGACAACTCCCACAGCTCTGAGATAGTGCGTATTTCAGCCCGCGCCGCAAACGCTATTACAAGTGACCCCGAGAGGCTTACAAGGTCGTAAAACGCCGCAAGCGCGTAATTGTCCATGGCATGGACCTGCGCCCTTAATCTGGAAATTGCAGTCTTGTCCTGCTCCTCATACATCACACCAGACACCGAAAGTAGGCGCGCGCCCAAGTTTTCCGCAGCCCAATCCAGTATCGGGTCCCAACTCTCAGCCTGCCGCGCAATCAACTCCTCCGGAGCCACGGCGCGATAGCATAATAAATCTGTGTTGCCATACTCTGTCAGCATTTCAGCAATCTCAAAATGCTGGGTCGCAACCTTATCAATCGCTGCATTCGCAGATTTTGTTACCGGCATTGTATTTGGATCGATATCACCTTCCTGACGGTCCCATTCCGCAGCAATTGCATGTGCCATTTCCCGTGATGGAAGAATTAGGTGTGACTTGGCGGGTGTCTTAAGAACTCGCCCATCCAAACATACTGTGAAACCCTCTGATTTTTCAATTACTTCCGATGTCTTCCAGAAACGTTTTGCCACCCACCCGTTCATGAACTCAACTCCACATATCTACCAGCACATCACGTAGGTCATGGAACTCATCAATCACGATGTCAGCAGATGTCAACGCCGATGCCTTATGGTACCCCCAACTGACCCCAATTGCCGCCATTCCTGCCGCTTTGGCCATATCCATATCAAAACTAGTATCGCCAACCATAACTGCGGAACCGGCTTCAACACCGACTTCTTCTAAGGCCGTCAGCAACATCGATGGATGTGGCTTTGACGGGTGATGGTCAGATACCTGCTGGGTTTGGAATACTCCCTCTAAGCCATGGCCTTCAAAGAATTTATTCAATCCGCGACGCGACTTACCGGTCGCAACACCTAAGAATATTTCGTCAACACCGGATAGGTGTTTCAGAGCATCTCTCGCTCCAGGGTATAAAGGCGACGGAAGCGACGTCCCTTTTTCTACACGGCCCCGCCGATAACTACCTTTGTAGGCATCCACCAACTTATTTCGAATTGAGACGCTCGCATCAGGTACAAGCCGAGCGAAGGCAACATCAAGCGATAGCCCGACGATGCCCAAAACAGTATCACGATCAGGTAATTTCAAGCCTACCTGATCGAACGCGAAGGACATGGCGCCAAGAATATCAGCTTGGCTATCAACTAGGGTACCATCAACATCGAATACGACCAACTTTAGTTCGGTCATTGCAAGGCCTCGAAGGGGTCATACGCTGCCAAATCTGGAGACCACTGAAGAGCCTCAAATGTGTGTTTCATATGTTCAGGCAATGGCGCCTCTAACGATACCAGCTTTCGCGTAACAGGATGCTCAAACTGCATGATCCGGGCGTGTAAGTGCAGCTTATTACTGATTATACCACCCAACTGAGCGCCCCAGCCATCACCCAGATTTTCTTGCCCGGACCCTCCATATTTTCCGTCTCCAATGATCGGATGACCAATTTCTGCCATGTGCGCCCTTAATTGATGTGTGCGGCCAGTTATCGGCTCCATCGCAACCCATGAAGCGCGACTCGCCACCCGATACAAAGTTGCATACCTGGTGACAGCGCGTTTCGCACCGGGCGTTTTTTCAACTTCTCGGGGATGCACACAATGCATTTTTTCACCTTCGCCCTGACGTCCGTGCCCGAACGCTTTTACTAGCCCATATTTTATTTCACCCAAATATGGTGTTGGCACGCCAGCAACCACAGCCCAATAAATCTTGCGTGTTTGGCGATGCCTGATCGCTGCAGTCAAAGCGGCTGCCATCTCGCGCGTACGAGCAAGTAGAAGTACACCTGAGGTATCTTTATCTAACCTATGCACAAGCCTCGGTTTGTCCTCAAAACCAAAGCGGAGCGCCTCGGAGAGCCCGTCAACATGCTTCTTCTGCTTGCTACCCCCCTGAGATGGCAGTCCCGCGGGCTTGTTGAGTGCAATAATATAATCGTCACGATAAATTACTGTGTCGTGGATCATTTCAATATCATTGTCGGATATCCGGGCAATCGACGCTGCCCGCACCTCATGTGGCTCCGGTAGAGGTGGCACGCGAACTTGTTGGCCAGGGCTGAGCCGCACCGATGCCTTTACTCGGCTACCATCCACACGGATTTCACCTTTGCGACACATTTTCTCTATTCTGCCTTGTGCAGCATGCGGGAACAAGCGTCGGAACCACCTGTCCAGTCGCTGGTCAGAATCGCTGGGCCCAACTGTGATTGTTTGTACGCGGCTCATGTCAAAGCTCCTCTCGTCAACAAGATACCCAAAGCCAGCGCTCCAACTGAACCAACTATTGATATCAGAACATAAAAAACGGCTACACCAACCTGTCCTCGTTCCAACAGATTGACTGTCTCCAAGGAAAAGGCCGAGAACGTTGTGAACCCACCAAGCAAGCCTGTCGTGACTAAAGGAGATAGATGCGTCAGCCCACGGTGCGCGGCGAACACTACAAACGCCCCCATTAGAAACGAGCCAATTACATTTACGGTGAGAATTGCCATTGGAAATCCATGTCCAACCAAGCGTACGATCGCAAATCCAACGAGATAACGCAAACTCGCGCCCACAGCTCCACCAAGCGCCACATGTATCAAAGATGTCATCATCATCGGTCTGTCGCTTGCACCACGCCGGATGTCAAGCGTCACACAGGACTTGTCGCGCGGCAGGGATCAGCCGTTTCGTTTCAAGCGCAGCTTCGTAAAATAATCAAGTCGTCGCTTCAAATCGCGCTCAAAACCTCGGTCGACCGGAGCATAAAGAATAGGCCGCCGAACCCCATCGGGAAAATAATTTTGCCCGGAAAAACCATCCTCAGTATCGTGATCATACTGATATCCGTCCCCATAACCCTGATCCGACATCAAAGATGTTGGCGCATTCAAAATGTGTTTCGGCGGCATTGCGGAGCCAGTTTTATTAGCAAGCACTCGAGCGGCTTTAAAGGCCACATACCCGGCATTACTCTTTGGCGCCAAAGCTAAATAAGATACTGCCTGCGCTAGGGCCAATTCTCCTTCAGGGGAACCCAAGCGCTCGTAGGCTTCCCACGCACCAAGACAAATGCTCTGTGCTTGCGGATCAGCAAGCCCAACATCCTCTATCGCCATGCGTGTGATCCGTCGCGCCAAAAATCGTGGATCTTCCCCTCCGTCAAGCATGCGCGCAAACCAGTAAAGTGCAGCATCAGGATCCGATCCACGCACCGATTTGTGAAGGGCCGATATCAGGTTGTAATGCTCTTCACCCGATTTGTCGTACTTAGACGCCCGACGCATTAAACGTTTCGAGAGCGCATCCACTCCTAATTTTTCGTCAACTTGCCATGCGGCAATCTGTTCAATCAAATTAAGAAGTGCACGCCCATCACCATTTGCCATCTCGAGCAGCGCTTCACGGGCAAATCCATCCAACGGCAAAGGTCGTTCCATTACGCGTTCAGCTCTTTGTGCAAGACGTTCAAGATCTGCCAGTTCCAATCGCAATAAGACAAGAACCTGTGCACGGCTCAACAAGGCAGCGTTAAGTTCAAATGACGGATTTTCAGTAGTTGCACCAACAAGGAGTATTGTGCCGTCTTCCATATGTGGAAGAAATCCATCCTGCTGAGCCTTATTAAATCTGTGAATTTCGTCGACAAACAACAACGTTCCCATACCATTTGCCCGACGTATCTTCGCAGCTTCAAAAACCTTGCGCAGTTCGGGAACGCCTGTAAACATGGCACTAATCTGGACGAAGTTCAGGTCGGTTTCATCCGCTAGTAATCGAGCAATCGTCGTTTTGCCAACTCCTGGTGGGCCCCAAAGTACCAATGAGGACAGAGTGCCAGAAGCCAACATGGCTCCCAAAGGCGCGTTAAGATCTAAAATCTGATCTTGACCGATCACATCGGTTAGTGCGCTTGGGCGAAGCTTATCAGCCAGCGGGCGGTGAGCTTCACTGCCTTGTATTGAGTTCTCCGCCGGTATGTCAAAAAGGTCGGTCATTGTCCTCTACAATCGGAACCGCATTACAACACGTTCGGCGCCTCTTTGAACCTCAATAGTTAGGCGGCCACGCGCCTTGCGCAAAGCACGCTCAACGGCACCCGGACTATCAATGACTCTGCCATCTATTTTTCGCAATACATCACCCACAATCAGACCAAGCCGTGCACCTACTTTTCCTGGATCTTCAACCACAACACCTTCCAAGTTAAGCGGCAAACCATATTGCCAAAGAACTGCTGGATTAATTCTCGATAATATTATCCCCGGAAGAGCTGCAGTGCGCCCAATCTCAAGCGTTTCTCTATTAGGCTCCTCCGGCGCAACAGTCATGCGCACGCTGAGTAGGTCTGTTTCGCCAGCACGTGCAATCAAAATATCAGCATCGGTCTCCAGCCCGACCACAGACATGCGGAAGATCATCTCAGACGGTGTATTCACAGGATGACCGTCCACTTCGAGAATGACATCGCCTTGCCGAAGTCCAGATTTTTTAAAATTACTCAATTTGTGAATATCTGAAATTACGATACCACTTGGCGTCTTCAGTCCTAACGCAGCCACCATGTCTGCATCAACTGGTTGACCAGACAATCCAGCCCAAGGCTGCATGAACTCCGAATAACCCGCCCTGGCTTGCTCGACAAACTGCGCCACTAGCTTGGAGGGAATGGCAAAGCCAATCCCATTTGAGCCACCTGATCGTGTCAGAATTGACGTATTGATACCAATCAAATCACCATTCACATCAATTAGCGCACCTCCAGAATTGCCGGGGTTGATCGGTGCATCTGTCTGGATGAAGTAGCCTCTCGCCTGACCTGTCGCAACACCAGATCGAGCAAGGCCAGACACTATCCCACTACTAACCGTCTGGCCGACACCAAATGGGTTCCCAATTGCCAGAACAAGCTCCCCTACTTCCACATTATCGCTATCACGGAGCGTCAGGAAAGGCATTTCGCTTGCATCGTCTAACTTAAGAATAGCCACGTCAGCCTCCTCGCTTGCCAGCAAAACCCGCGCAGAATACTCGCGTCTGTCATTCAAGTGCACACGGATATCGGTTGACATACCGACGACATGAAAATTCGAAACAACAATTCCATCTTCCGATAAAATGACGCCAGACCCCAGTGAGTTTTGAACCTGCGGCCGCGTACTTCTAAATTCACGAAACAGATTTTCAAAAAAAGGGTCATCTTGGAACGGGCTGGATCGCACATTTACGACCCGCTTGGCGTAAATATTAACAACCGCTGGCGCAGCTGACTTCACCAGTGGAGCAAAACCCATAGATAACTCAGCTTGGCTCTGTGGTACTTTTGTTTCCGCCTCCACAAAACTGGCTATCAATACCATAGAGGCCATCAGAACAGTTCGGATCATGATATTTCCTCGTTTGTAGCGGCAGACATGCAGAGCACTCAGTAAATTTGCAAGGTATGGCTGAAAAAGCATTGCTGGCGTTTCAGTCAATTGGCGCGTTCAAACTAGTTCCGTGGGTAACAATACCTCCCCGATTACCAACTTCAATCGAGCCATATCTTTGCCTAAAAACTTCGGGCAGCTCTCGATCACCTTCAGCAGATAGCCAAAGTCGCAACAAATGTCGTCGGCGCGTCAAATCTGGCCAATCAACAAACTTTGTTCGGTCGTGCAATTGGGAATGATTGTATACAAATTGCATATCCCCTGGCCGAAGCTTCATTTTCAGATGTAAGTCTGGGTCATTCATATATGCATCGAACTTATTCAGGGCGGCGATGTGTTTTGTCGTCAGCCGCTTGGCTGATTCAAACCGCTGCGCGCTATCTATATATTGGCGTTGGTAAAAAACTGTAAGTTTGCCATTGTACCAACTTAACGGTGGGATCGTCATGAAAGGTAGCATGCCCTCCGGCACCTCGCCGCGCCGATCCGTGGCAATCGGGTCAAACAGGCATTGAAGCAAGTCCGGACAGTCATCCCTCATTTTGTTATAAACTGCCTCAACACTAACCAGAAGTGACTCTCCCCCCTCCTGAGCGTCTTGAATACACAACAAGCCAACAATATCAGCACTGTCAGTGTGAAACGTTTGCCGCTCATGCGTCTGATAAATTCGTGTTTTCGCATCTTTGGAGCTCATGCCGGTGTCACGCACATGACCAAGAATGTGTCCCATCCTATTCTGCGATCTTGAAGACCCCAGATGTGCTCCAATACCGCAAAAAATAGCAGCAGCCATCTCCTTGGAGTAATCAGTAACCGGCAATCCACAAATTACCTCAAAACCGATCCCGCTGATAAGTTTGTCACGCAACAGTGCCAAGTGGTCGGCAAATTGCCGCAGCGGAAACATATCACGACTGATCTCACCAATGTCTGACCCAAGAGATAAATAATGCCTTGCGGCATGCTCCAGATCTGCAATTTGCGCTCTGGAAAGGTTGACCTTCCAATCTTGCTCTCGTTGGCAGATATCTCGACCCACCCACGCCGAGGGACCGTTGATTATTTCGGGTATGCTCTCCAGAGAAGGCATTTTAAGCTCCGTGATCAAAACTTCCATACACCAAAAGAATCCAATTTGGCAGTCGATCTTCGAAACGAGCGGTTAGTCTAACTCTATCAAACAACAACCGCATTAATTTCCGAGGTGCAATTCTCAATCTAAATTAATATTCTTGATTTTGCTCCAAGTGTCGACACAAATCACTGAGGGGAAATTTAGTTGTTTGGTTCTGGCAAATTGTCTTCATCCATAAAACAAAACGGTAGCAAAATTGCAGTAGCATTTGTCTCAAAGGACTAGTTTGGCAAGGGGTATCCGTCCGAGAAAGCTTCCAAAACCGGTGCCAAGTTAATCTCGTCCTCTGGTGGTTAGTGAAGTCGTGCATCCTTACGACCACTCAACCCACTTGCGACCTAAACTGCTTGATCAGGTTGTACTTTTAGTTTCAACGATACACCTACCATAACAGCAACGTACCTTTTCTTAGTTACGATTTCTTCGCGTTGGTCTGTTACAATTCACCAAGATTTCGAGCTCAGCAAAAAAAACCCCACTCGCTTGACGAACGGGGCATTCATTTTCACTGTTCCGAAGCTTTATTCGTCATCCGTTTCCTCTACAGCAGAGCGCGCTTTGTCTGCAGCACCCTTAGCATCCACATCGCGGTCTACAAATTCAATTATCGCCATCGGTGCCATATCACCATACCGAAATCCAGCCTTCATGATGCGAACATAACCACCCTGACGATCCGCATAGCGGGGACCAAGAACTTCAAAAAGCTTGGCAACATATTGATCCTCTTTGAGGCGTGCGGCAGCCTGACGCCGCGCATGGAGATCACCCCTTTTGCCCAACGTGACAAGTTTTTCAACAATCGGACGCAATTCTTTGGCTTTGGGCAGAGTAGTTTTTATCTGTTCATGCTCAATTAACGAGCCAGCCATGTTAGCAAACAATGCCTTGCGGTGTTCATGAGTACGGTTCAGACGACGATAACCACGAGCGTGACGCATTTTTCTATTCCTTCTTCTTTATTTTACTTTGTCTGGCGGCCGATGCGTGTCAGCCACTCTCCTTGGGGCGGAATTGCCCTATATGTCCCTGGACACCCAGGCATCTTGGGGAAGGTCGAGCTAACTCGCCCAACCCTCAAAAAAAAATTAAAATGCGTCTTCAAACTTTTTCGCCAGATCTTCGATATTATCTGGGGGCCAGTCTTCAACATCCATACCGAGGTGCAGTCCCATTCCTGAAAGTACCTCTTTTATTTCATTCAGGGACTTGCGGCCAAAGTTTGGAGTTCGCAGCATCTCTGCTTCGGTTTTTTGGATCAAATCACCGATGTAGACAATATTGTCGTTCTTTAAACAGTTCGCCGAACGTACTGACAATTCCAACTCGTCCACCTTCTTGAGCAGCAGTGGGTTGAATTCCAGGCCATCGTCTTCTTCCTGACGTCCTGCAGCTTCAGGTTCGTCAAAATTAACAAAAATGGAAAGCTGATCTTGAAGTATTCGTGCCGCAAAAGCGACGGCATCTTCCGGCGTTATCGATCCATCAGTATCAATTTTCATCGTCAACTTATCGTAGTCTAGTACCTGTCCCTCGCGGGTTGGCTGAACGTCATAACTAACTCGCTTGACCGGCGAATAGATGGCGTCGATTGGGATCAGACCAATCGGAGCATCTTCAGGCTTATTCTTTTCCGCAGACACGTAGCCTTTACCGGTGTTCACAGTCAATTCCATGTAAAGGTCCGCCCCATCGTCCAGGTTGCAGATTACATGTTCTTTGTTCAGCACTTCAATTCCGGCGCTATCGCTTATATCACCGGCCGTTACTTCACCCGGACCTTTTGCGTTGATCGAAAGACGCTTTGGTCCCTCTACTTCCATGCGCAATGATACGCCCTTGAGATTCAAGATTACGTCAGTAACGTCCTCACGAACGCCCGCGACTGAAGAGAATTCATGCAACACATTATCGATCTGTACGCTTGTAATAGCCGCTCCCTGTAGGCTCGACATCAACACACGACGCAGCGCGTTACCTAACGTTAAACCAAAACCACGCTCCAACGGCTCTGCCACAACAGTGGCCTGACTTGCTGGATCATTTCCTTGCTTTACTTCAAGTTGTGTAGGCTTGATCAACTCTGCCCAATTTTTGTGGATCATACGTCCCTCCATACCTGCCCGACTTTCATGTCCAAAAAAGTCAAACGCCCGAGGTTTCAAACGACAATCTGGCGCCATGTTGAATACACGGTTTCAGATCTTGAATTACTAGGTTACACGCGCCGGCGCTTTGGCGGGCGGCACCCGTTGTGTGCAATCGGGGTCACATCGCGAATAGAAGTGATATTAAAGCCGACAGCAGCTAGCGCGCGGAGAGCCGACTCGCGACCAGAGCCCGGCCCTTGTACTTCGACCTCAAGCGTTTTCACCCCATGTTCCTGAGCCTTCTTTCCAGCATCTTCTGCAGCCATCTGGGCTGCATAGGGTGTGGATTTGCGCGATCCTTTAAAGCCCATAGTGCCCGCAGACGACCACGATATCGCATTGCCCTGTACGTCGGAAATGAGAATTTTCGTGTTGTTGAACGAAGAATTAACATGCGCGACGCCGGAGGCAATATTTTTACGCTCTTTGCGTTTAGTACGAGTTTTTTCACGTGCCATTGGTTATACCCTCCCTATTACTTCTTTTTACCAGCAATGGCTTTAGCGGGGCCTTTGCGGGTTCGAGCGTTGGTGTGTGTGCGCTGTCCACGCACAGGGAGATTTCGGCGATGGCGAAGGCCTCGGTAGCAACCCAAATCCATCAAACGTTTAATATTCATCTGCACTTCACGCCTCAGGTCACCCTCAACCATATAGTTAGCGTCAATATGCTCTCGGATGGCCAAGACTTCGGCGTCACTGAGTTCATTAACTCGACGCTTTTCGTCAATCTTGACGGATGAGCAAATCTCTTTGGCAGAGGTATGTCCAATACCTGTGATGTAAGTCAGGGCGATTGGGACCCGCTTGTGGGTCGGGATATTTACGCCAGCGATGCGTGCCACGTAGTACATTCCTTTTCGTTGCGATTCCGTAGCTCCGGAACCTTTTTTCACAACATAAGCCCGACGCATTACACGGCCGGGCCTTAGCTGGTTCAGGTGGTCTGCTGATCGGGCGCGACCCAAACAGCAAAAAATAGAATCTTTGTCACAAGGTTTGCGGTTTAAGCGCCTCCTCAGTGGCTGTCAAGTAGCGTGTTTCAACTCACTCAATCAACAGTCGTTCAAGTAGCGAGAGCTCCCCACACTGCTCTCAAATCGGACAGATCAGTTAAGATTATTTAGTGTTAAAAGGAGTTCCAAAAAACAACGTCAGCTTTATCTTTTGCTGATATTCAACAGAATATTTTGGGGTAAACCTTGAGCGGTAACACTTAAGACTTATTATTTCAGTGCAGCTGCGATTTCAGATTTTACTTGATCGATCTCACCCAATCCATTTACGGACTTTAGATCGCCTCTCGCATAATAGTAACCTAGCAATGGCGACGTCTTCTTGTAGTACTCCATAAGACGCTGCTTGAGGCTATCTTCATTATCATCGGCTCGACGTTTTATATCGGTACCACCGCAGTTTATGCATTTGCCGTTTGAAGGCCAGGGCTTGGTCTGATCGTTGTATACTTCGCCGCAGGCACCGCATGTTGATCGCGCAGTAATGCGAGCGATCAGAGCCGCATCATCAACCTGCATCTCAACCACCGCATCAATTTGCTTTCCGTTCTCTTCTAGGAGTTTACCTAAGGCATCCGCCTGACCCAGCGTACGAGGGAACCCATCGAAAATAACACCCCCTTGCGTGTCGCTGCAGAGCTTTTCACGAATCAAACCAATTACGATTTCATCGGTGACTAGCTCGCCCCGAGCCATGACACCTGCCACAATCTGACCCATTTCAGAGCCACTATCCTTAGCTTCGCGCAGCATGTCGCCAGTTGATAATTGCATCATATTGCGCTCTTCAACTAAAATGCGTGCCTGCGTGCCCTTTCCAGCACCGGGTGGGCCAAGGAGAATAATGTTCATCGGCGGGACGCCCCCTTTTTGGCACGTTTTTTGCTTTTGCCACGAAGCTGAGACTTTTCAATCAAGCCCTCGTATTGGTGAGCAAGCAGGTGGCTCTGGACCTGTTGAATCGTATCCATGGTGACCGACACCACAATCAGTACCGACGTGCCTCCAAAATAAAACGGGATTGCAAACTGCCCGCGCAGAATTTCCGGAAGGAGACAAACGACTGCCAGATAAGAAGCGCCCAGAACAAGAATCCGGTTCACTACGTATTCAAGATATTCCGCTGTGCGCTTTCCGGGACGAATACCCGGCACGAATCCATTTTGGCTTTTGAGGTTGTCCGCCACGTCGTCAGGTTTAAAGCTGACGTTGAACGTGTAAAAATACGCGAAGAACACAATCATGGCAACGAAAAATAGGAGGTAAAGCGGTTGGCCTGGGCCAAAATAAGCAAGAAGCGTCGACATGATCGGGCCAGTTTGAGATCCGGAAAAGGTAGAGATCGTCGTTGGGAGTAGGAGCAGCGAACTGGCGAAGATTGCCGGGATCACACCTGACGGGTTGACCTTAACTGGAAGATGGCTCGAGCCGCCATCGTAAACCTTCATACCAACCTGACGACGCGGATATTGAATATGTATCTTTCGCAGAGCCCTTTCCATAAACACAACAAATGCAATTACGGCTACAACCATGACGATTACACCGACAATTACAGCTGGGCTAATTGCTCCCGAACGTCCCGAAGCGAAGAACTGAGCCAAAGCAGCTGGCAGCTCTGCGACAATACCGACGAATATAATCAACGAAATACCGTTCCCAATACCCCGCGCAGTGATTTGCTCGCCTAACCACATCAAAAACATTGTACCGCCAACCAGCGTTATCAGGCACGAGAAGCGAAAAAACATACCGGGGTCTGTAACAAGCTCGCCAGCTTCAAGGCTTACCGCAAGTCCGTAGGCTTGCAGCGTCGCTAAAGCCACTGTGCCAAACCGCGTGTACTGATTGATCTTCTTGCGACCCTGTTCCCCCTCTTTCTTCAGCTGCTCCAGAGCGGGCACCATGGATGTCATGAGCTGTACGATAATCGAAGCCGAGATGTACGGCATTATGCCAAGAGCAAAAATGCCCATGCGGCCCAAAGCGCCACCTGTGAACATGGAAAGAATACCCCCAAGGCCAGAAGCGGCTCCTTCCATAAATTCTCGGAGGGCAACGCCATCAATCCCAGGAACTGGAATCCATGTGCCAAGACGGTAGACAATCAGCAGCCCCAAGGTGAATAGAATGCGGTTGCGGAGGTCGGTGGCTTTTCCAAGTGCGGCCCAACTCGTGTTGGCCGCCATTTGTTCAGCTGCAGATACCATGCGGATCTCTCTCAGAATTAAAACGCCGCCAGAACCGTTTTCCGGTCAGGCGGCGTTTGGAAAACTTCAACGGATGTGTAAGCGGATGAACGTCCGCTCACAACCTCTTATTCGGCTGCTGATGTGGATTTGATTTTCAGCGAGCCGCCCGCTTTCTCAACAGCCGCGATCGCCGACTTGGACGCGCCAGTGACTTCAATGTCGAGTTTTGCGGATATTTCGCCTTTTGCCAAAATCCGAACACCGTCCAAAACTCGACGCACAAGCCCCGAGCCAACAAGAATTTCTTCCGTTAGGGTCGCATCGGCTTTTATCTTTCCCTCATCAACAAACTTTTGGATCAAGCCAAGGTTCACGACGGAGAACTTTTTGCGGTTGGGTTTGTTGAACCCCCTCTTCGGTAGGCGCTGATACAACGGCATTTGGCCACCTTCGTAACCATTGATTGCCACGCCTGAACGGGATTTTTGGCCTTTTATACCGCGGCCACCCATCTTACCCTTGCCCGAGCCTGGGCCCCGACCGACGCGCGTACGCTTTTTAGTCGCACCTGGATTGTCGTGTAATTCGTGCAGTTTCAATTCGCTTCTCCTTTACCGGAAATAACCCCTGAAGCGTAAGTGGGCTAAACGCGGCTTTTCTAACATGTCGATTCGAGGACGCGTGGTCCTATAGCGCGATATAGACAACTGCGTCACTGTGATCAAGAGCGAGATTTTTCGACACAAAATTTCCAGGCTCCTTAAACTTCCAGTTCTTGCAGATATTTAGTCTATCGATGTTTTTGTCCGCCAATCCCCTTTTGTGTGGCGGACGTATCTGATTTGTTATTACACACACAAACACTTGCCTACGCGGTACAATTACGCACTCTACACGGCAATCGAATGTGACGATCAGTTCACTAAAAAGCAACGCCCCGCAAATTTTTGCAGGGCGCTCAGAATAATTATTAGTCTGGTCTCAAACCGGAATTATTTAGGTTTTTTCTTCAACAACTTCTACTAGGTGCGGAATTTTGTTGATCATACCTCGAACTGAAGGAGTATCCTCCAATTCACGAGTGCGGTTCATCTTGTTAAGACCCAAGCCAATCAATGTCGCCCGCTGGTCTTGCGGGCGTCGAATTGGGCTACCAATCTGGCGGACGATGATAGTTTTAGCCATATCTCGCTACTCCTTTACACTGCGGCGGCTTCGGGGGCCGCAGGCGCTTCGCCCCGATGTAGAATGTCAGCGACCTTCTTGCCGCGACGTGCAGCGACGTGGCGTGGGCTGGACTCTTTCTTAAGGCCATCCAAAGTTGCGCGGATCATGTTGTAGGGATTTTGCGAGCCGACCGACTTAGACACAACATCTTTGACGCCAAGCATCTCGAAAACCGCACGCATCGGACCACCTGCAATGATACCAGTACCTTCAGGTGCAGTACGCATAATTACTTTTCCTGCACCATGACGACCTTCGATATCGTGGTGGAGCGTACGACCCTCTCGCAGCGGGACACGAATCATCTGGCGCTTGGCCTGTTCAGTGGCCTTACGTATAGCTTCGGGTACCTCTTTCGCTTTGCCCTTACCAAATCCGACACGACCTTTTTGATCGCCCACGACAACCAATGCTGCAAAGCCAAATCGCTTGCCGCCTTTTACGGTTTTTGAGACCCGGTTGATGGCAACCAAGCGGTCGGCAAATTCTGGGGTGTCATCTTCGCGATTGCGACCACGGCCCCGGCGATTTTCACGTTCTGCCATTTGCAGCATTCCTTAAACTTTGGCGACTATCGCCGTTTATTCAATCCTAGTGCAGCCTTTTGGAAACCACCTGGATCATCGGGGGGACGCGTACGTCCCCCTCATGCTCTTTAAATCTTTAAGCCGCCTTCACGAGCAGCGTCAGCCAAAGCTTTTACCTTGCCGTGGAAAAGGAAACCACCACGGTCAAAATACGCCTCTTCGATACCTGCTTTCTTGGCACGCTCTGCAATTGCGGAGCCAACCTTCGCGGCCACCTCCACATTATTTTTACCAGCACCGCTGAGACCTTTTTCCAGTGTCGAAGCTGCTGCCAATGTTACGCCATTCACATCGTCAATCAATTGAACACTGATATTCTTGTTTGACCTGTGCACAGATAGACGGACACGCCCTGCGTTAACCTTACGTAGCTTGTTCCGGACGCGCAGACGGCGCTTCAGAAACAGGGTTCTTTTGCTGTTTGCCATTTGTCTAGTCCTTACTTCTTCTTACCTTCCTTACGGAAGATATACTCATCTTTGTATTTGATCCCTTTGCCTTTGTAGGGCTCAGGTTTGCGCCATTCTCGGATATTTGCCGCAACCTGCCCAACGAGTTGGGCGTTTGTACCCTCAACCACAATCTGCGTTGGCTTTGGTGCCGTCACCGTCACGCCAGAAGGTACGTCGAAATTAACATCGTGCGATAAACCCAGCGCGAGTTTAAGAACGTTGCCCTGCATCTGAGCCCGGTAACCAACGCCGTTGATTTCAAGTTCCTTCTTAAATCCCGATGTCACTCCGGTCACCATATTGCCGATAACGGTACGTGACATGCCCCATTGCTGGCGGGCACGCTTGGACGAACCGCGAGGTGTCACTTTGACGGAATTATCTTCTATGACGATCGTAACATCGTCGGTTGCGGTGAAGGTTTGCACATCTTTTGGACCCTTCACTTCGATTGTCTGGCCGGAGACAGTAGCCGTAACGCCACTGGGCAGCTCGACAGGTCTTTTACCAATACGAGACATCAATTTCTCCTTAGAAGACCGTGCAAAGCACTTCACCGCCAACGTTGTTGGCACGAGCGCTTGCATCCGACATCACACCTTTAGGGGTGGAGACAATCGACACACCCAGGCCCTGTCGGACTACGGGGATGTCATCGACGCCCATGTAAACGCGACGTCCGGGCTTGGAAACCCGCTTTACTTCGCGAATGACAGGAGTGCCTTCGTAATATTTCAGACTGATATCGAAAGCCGGATGACCTTCCTCTTCAGACTTCTCATAACCACGGATGTAGCCTTCGTCAGCCAACACATCCAAAACCCAGCCACGCAATTTGGAAGCGGGGGTGGAAACCATCGATTTTCCTCGCATCTGACCATTACGGATACGGGTCAGCATGTCACCGATAGGATCATTCATTTTCTAACCCTCCTTACCAGCTTGACTTGACCATACCAGGAATCTGACCTGCAGAACCCAGCTCGCGTAGTGCGATACGACTTACCTTGAGCTTACGGTAGTAAGCATGAGGACGTCCGGTCAGTTGGCAACGGTTGTGAAGACGTGTTGCGGAACTATTGCGCGGCAATTTTGCCAACTTCAGTCGCGCTTTGAACCGCTCTTCCATCGGCTTGCCTTCATCAGCCGCGATCTCTTTGAGCTCGGCGCGCTTGGCTGCATATTTTGCCACCAGACGCTCACGCTTTTTCTCGCGTTCTATCATTGCTTTTTTAGCCATGTGTCTTTTCCTTCCCGATCAAGCGTTAAAAGGCATGTTGAAATGCTTCAACAGACTTTTAGCTTCCGCATCGGTTTCAGCGGTGGTCGTGATTACTATATCCATGCCCCAATTTTCATCGACCTTATCAAAGTCAATTTCTGGGAAGACAATATGTTCCTTAAGCCCAGTGGCAAAATTACCTCGACCATCAAAACTCGCCTTTACACCGCGAAAGTCGCGAATACGCGGCATCGCTACGGTGATCAAGCGATCAAGAAACTCGTACATACGATCACCGCGCAAGGTTACCTTGGAGCCCATTGGCATGCCCTCGCGAACACGGAACCCTGCAATCGAATTTTTTGCGACGGTAGTGAGAGCTTTTTGGCCAGCTATCGCGGTCAAGTCGGCTTGCGCTGACTTTGCTTTTTTGCTGTCCTTGACGGCTGCGCGCCCGCATCCAATATTGAGAACAATTTTCTCCAGGCGCGGAATCTGCATGTCATTCTTATAGCCGAACTCTTCTTTAAGTTCAGACCGAATGCTGTCATTGTAAGCAGCCTTAAGACGTGGCGTGTAAGTTGCATTATCAAGCATCGATCGCATCCCCCGTGGTCTTGGCAAAACGCACTTTTTTGTCGCCGTCCATGCGGAACCCGATGCGGGTTGGTTTGCCGTTGGCGTCCAAAACAGCCAAATTGCTCAGGTCAATCGGCATGGCTTTTGGAATACGACCGCCTTGGGAAGTTTGGGTCTGCCGAGTGTGTCGGATAGAAATATTCAACCCATCAACAACAGCTTTGCCAGACTTAGGACTCACTGACGTAATCGTACCCTCTTTACCCTTGTCTTTCCCTGACAAGACGATGACTTTATCACCTTTTTTGATCTTTGCAGCCATCTTATAACACCTCCGGCGCGAGAGAGATGATCTTCATGAAATTTTTAGCCCGCAGTTCCCGAACGACCGGTCCAAAGATACGTGTACCTACTGGCTCGTTGTTGTTGTTCAGAATAACTGCGGCGTTCCGATCAAAACGGATCGCTGTGCCATCTTCACGGCGGACTTCTTTAGCGGTTCGCACAACGACAGCCTTACGGACATCGCCTTTTTTCACGCGACCACGAGGAATGGCTTCCTTGACCGAGACGACGATTACGTCACCTACGGATGCGTATTTACGCTTGGAACCACCCAGAACCTTGATGCACTGAACACGGCGCGCGCCGCTGTTGTCAGCAACATCCAGGTTGGTTTGCATCTGGATCATATGGTTTCTCCCGACCTATGAGGCGCCGATGCTTGGCGTAACCCCCAGGGTTTCGACTAACTGTGACTTCTGAGTCTCTTAGCAGCCAACCGGCCCTAAGCTTCCAAGACTTCCCAGCGTTTGGTTTTCGAACGCGGTGCGCACTCGATAATGCGTACCGCATCACCAACTTTGTAAGCGTTCTTCTCATCGTGGGCCCGATATTTTTTGGACTTCCGAATGGTCTTTTTCAGTACTGGGTGGGTGAAGCGGCGCTCCACCGACACTGTTACTGTTTGGGCGTTGGCGTCCGAGGTCACGGTGCCAGTCAGAATACGTTTGGGCATTTCTCAGGCTCCTCTTACTCGACTGCTTTTGCTTTTTCGTTCAGGATTGTCTTTACACGCGCAGCGTCACGACGAGCTTTGCGAATCTGCGCTGGATTTTCCAATGAGCCTGTGGCGGCCTGAAAACGCAGGTTAAAACTTTCCTTTTTGAGGTTGGACAGTTCTTCACGAAGCTGATCCGGCGTTTTTTCACGCAATTCGCTGGCGTTCATCCGCCTATTCCTTTCTCAAACATCAGAAGGCTCCCAAGGTTAAATTAGGGGTGACCTTTGGTCTGATGGACAAATTAACTAAAACTCATACCCCAAGGATTATCCAAGGACCATGCTGGCCGAGCTTATATGTTTGAGTTTTGAAGATAGCAAGTAGAAATTTGAACGCGAACGAACCCTTTGCCGGACTGAGAAATTTTTCTACTAGAATACTGTTAGTTTGATCAGGAATCCTGAGATAAACACAATTTACTCTTTGTGGTTTTAGAAGTTTAAATCATGGTCAGCTTCGCGATTTCTGAGTTCGACTCATTCAACTAACTTGGTAATCAGTTGAGCGGTGCAACTCGCCAAAGTCTTTTTTATCACTTAGGTATTTCCACGGTGCAGCAATTTTTGTGGAAAGTAAGCGAATGTTGGCGTCGTTCGCTTTTTAAACGAATACTGCCCATGTTTGCCTGTTCACGTCCCCACGCATACAAGCTCAACAATGAATTCCGCTTAAACGTGAATTGCACTCATCTTTTTAAAGGAGTCGAAGTGCTTGAATTGCGCATTCATCTGACGTTTAGCTTCAAAAGTTACAACAACTATTTAGAATAACTTGGCTCAGAATTTGCAAAGCTCACCGAAACCTGCATTTGCCAGCAACCGTTGACGCAATTTTAAGCACCAATTAGAAAAACTCTCGACGGATCATCTGAAAAATCCATCATCCGTTTTCATAAATTCGATTGAAACAATAGCCTGCTGCGTATCATCCAGTAGAATACCAAAGTCGTTTTTTCAGATCGGATCACAATCTTAAATCCACTCCCACCCTCACTTTCGCAATTGCGATTAACAATCAGGAAGCGCCTGTTACTCCCATTTGTAATTAAAACTGACCGAAATTCGTTCATCTTCGGCCGTGTTCATCGGTACTTCGTGTCTAAGCCAGCTCTCCCATAGAAATACCTCACCAACTTCGGGCTTCACATAAATGAATTGTTGTAAGTTTCTCGGAGCATTTTTAGTGCGAATTGGAGCAGCCATCATTCGACCAGACCTTGGATCTTCCAGCTTAAGCGCGCTGGCGCCTTCCGGCATGGAAACGTAGACGGTCCCACTGATCACAGAATGCGGATGCAAATGTGAGCTATGCGCACCACCCTCTGGTAAAATGTTAACCCACAGGTCTTCAAGTTTCAGGGACCGTCCGTCAAGCTCGAATTCAAGATCTTTTGAAAATGCCGCCACATGTGCGTCAAGTGCGGCAACCATGTCCGCAAAAATTGGAAAACGCCAAGCTAAATCAGTCAAAGACGCATAGGATGTGTAGCCAGAATAGCCGTTGTCCAAACACCACGCCTGTCCCGCCTCGTCGTCCTCTGCAATTGAATAGCAAGACGCTTTTAATTCATTTTGATCTAGGGTCTCACCAAACTCTGAAAGCTTCGCTCGATAAAGTCGGGTTACAAAAAGCGATTCGATCTGGGGCATAAAGTTTTACTATTCCACATGTCTTAACGGAGCGAATGCACGCGTAACACTCCAATCAAATTAAACGATTTAAAGTCGCCATAAAGCGCGACCATTTAAATAGCGAATTTTCGACACCTCTTCAATTTATTCAAATCAACTAGCCTGCTCCTGCCAAGATGCTTTTAGTTTACGCAAAATACCCTCAGCTAACGATTGTGGACCATTATTATCAATTTAAATGCACCCAGTGGCCGCACCAAAGTTCCAGCTTTCGTTGCATAAGGTCATTTAACAGAATTAATTGGGCGCCTGACTAGCGATTAGGTCGCCATCGGCTACACAGGATAAAGGCCCCTGCTGTTTGCACAGTAGGGGCCTCAAAAGCCTTGCGATCAGAAGTGTCCTGGTGAACGGTTACCAGTCTTCGCGAACCACAATACGTGTTTTTATCGGTAATTTCATAGCAGCCAAACGCAGCGCCTCACGGGCTACATCTTCTGAAACACCATCGAGTTCAAACATCACACGACCTGGTTTTACCTTGCATGCCCAAAAATCGACGGACCCCTTACCTTTACCCATGCGAACTTCCGTTGGCTTGGAAGTAACCGGGGTGTCTGGGAATATACGAATCCAAACGCGACCCTGACGTTTCATGTGACGTGTCATCGCGCGGCGGGCCGCCTCGATTTGACGCGCCGTCACTCGTTCTGGCTGAGTAGCTTTCAGACCAAAAGAACCGAAGTTCAGATCTGAACCACCTTTAGCTAGGCCTTTGATGCGGCCTTTGTGCATTTTGCGAAATTTAGTGCGCTTTGGTTGAAGCATCTGTCAATCTCCCTCAACGACGACCGCTGGCACCGCGAGGTGCTGGGCCATCTTGGAGTTCCTGTGCTTTACGGTCGCGAGCCGAAGGATCGTGTTCCATGATCTCACCTTTAAAGATCCAGACCTTGATCCCGATGATCCCATAAGGTGTCATCGCATCGGAAGCGGCGTAATCGATGTCGGCACGGAGAGTGTGCAACGGCACACGGCCCTCTCGATACCATTCGGTCCTTGCAATTTCGGCACCACCGAGACGACCAGCCACGTTGACTCGGATGCCGAGAGCACCCATCCGCATGGCATTTTGAACTGACCGTTTCATTGCGCGACGGAAAGACACTCGACGTTCTAGTTGTTGAGCGATGCTTTCGCCAACAAGTTGAGCATCAAGTTCAGGTTTGCGCACTTCAACAATGTTGAGGTGCAACTCTGAATCAGTCATCGCAGCGATTTTCTTGCGCAGCACTTCGATATCTGCGCCTTTTTTTCCAATAATTACACCTGGCCGAGCTGTGTGGATGGTAACACGGCACTTTTTGTGTGGCCGCTCAATGATCACACGCGCTACCCCAGCTTGCTTACACTCGCTTTGGATAAACTCGCGGATTCTCAGGTCTTCTAAAAGAAGATCACCGTAGTCCTTGGTGTCTGCGTACCAGCGGCTGTCCCAGGTGCGATTCACCTGCAGGCGCATCCCGATCGGATTTACTTTATTACCCATTAGGCTTGCTCCTCAACCTGACGCACCGTGATGGTGAGTTCCGAGAATGGCTTTACAATTTTTCCAAAACGGCCACGCGCCCGCGGACGCCCGCGTTTCATGACCAAATTTTTTCCCACAAATGCCTCGGCAACGACTAACTCGTCGACGTCCAAGTTATGGTTGTTTTCCGCATTAGCGATTGCCGACTGCAGACACTTCTTCACGTCCTGCGCGATCCGCTTGTTGGAAAAAGTTAAATCGGTCAGCGCCTTTTCAACTTTCTTGCCTCGGATCATACCTGCTACCAAGTTCAGCTTTTGCGGGCTCGTACGGAGCATCCGGACTTTTGCCATTGCTTCGTTTTCTGCCACGCGGCGGGGGTTTTTTGCCTTGCCCATGACTTACTTCCGCTTCGCTTTTTTATCAGCCGCGTGTCCATAATAGGTTCGGGTTGGTGAATACTCACCAAACTTTTGACCAATCATGTCTTCGGACACGTTCACGGGGATGTGCTTACGGCCGTTGTACACGCCAAAAGTCAGACCCACAAACTGGGGCAGAATCGTGGAGCGACGCGACCAAATCTTTATAACTTCATTACGGCCTGATTCGCGCACTGCTTCGGCTTTTTTCAGCACGTAAGCATCAACAAATGGGCCTTTCCATACAGAGCGAGACATGTGTTAACGTCCCTTTTTCTTGGCGTGACGCGAGCGTATGATAAGCTTTTGCGACGCTTTGTTCTTGTTGCGGGTACGAGCACCCTTGGTCGGCTTACCCCAAGGCGAAACCGGGTGACGACCACCTGAAGTTCGGCCCTCACCACCGCCATGTGGGTGATCTATCGGGTTCATAACCACACCACGAACCGACGGACGCTTGCCCTTGTGGCGCATCCGACCTGCTTTTCCGTAGTTCTGGTTGGAGTTATCAGGGTTTGATACTGCGCCAACGGTGGCCATGCACTCTTGACGTACGAGCCTTAATTCTCCTGAACTGAGGCGAATTTGCGCGTAACCACCGTCTCGGCCCACAAACTGCGCATAGGTGCCAGCGGCTCGCGCAATTTGACCACCCTTGCCGGGTTTGAGTTCAATATTGTGTACTATCGTACCGATTGGCATCCCGGAGAACGGCATTGCGTTACCGGGTTTGATGTCCGCTTTAGCCGACGCTGTTACCTGATCGCCTATGGCTAGGCGTTGGGGAGCGAGAATGTATGCTTGTTCGCCATCTGCGTATTTGATCAATGCGATGAACGCAGTCCGGTTCGGGTCGTACTCGATCCGATCGACGGTACCCGCTACATCAAATTTATTACGTTTGAAATCTACGATCCGGTAGAGGCGCTTAGCCCCACCACCGCGACGACGCGATGTGATCCGTCCGGTATTGTTCCGTCCGCCTGACTTGGTCAAACCCTCAGTGAGGGCTTTGACAGGACGTCCTTTCCAAAGCTCCGAACGGTCGATCAGCACCAGCCCGCGCTGGCCCGGCGTCGTCGGCTTATACGACTTGAGTGCCATGCTTTCTGTCTTCCGTTTAGCAGTGCGAACCTTCGTAGGTCCACTATGTTCAAGGCAACCAACAGAAACGCTTCTCTTTGAGCGACCTGCTGTTGTGCCAGTGGTGTAGGCCCCCATAGGTGCCCGATTATATCACGGACGGCAACGAAACGAATCCAGAGCCGCGTGATTGATGCGGCTTAACAGTGTTGATGGTAGCTGGCAAGTGGACCTGCTTATTTTCTTTAACGTCGGTGCGTTTCCCCGTAAGCCAACCGCCGCTACGCCGGAGAAACACAGCGAGGGCTAAATTACATTGTTTTTTTAAATGACAATTTTCTCCTAAAGATTTACTGGCACTAAACAAAAACTCAACGTTTCTTTTCGCTTCAAACGGGGCATTTATAAAACAAAGGTTATCGGCAAATTTATTTAGTTTTAGAAATGAGATGCCATCACCTTTTAACGAGTATCGAAACAACTAATTGTCGTTTTGACCACCTATCACACACCCAAACAAAAACTCAGGCAGTGAATTACTTCTCCAAACGAATTTAAAACTCTTCAGAGAGAAGAAGCCTCTTGGTATTAACCAAGAGGCTTCTTTATTTTCGCGCCGCACACCGAGTTACCCCGGGGAAACGATCAAAGACCAGTCGTCACGTCGATGGTGTTTCCTTCTTCCAACGTAACGTAAGCCTTTTTCACATCTTTTCGCTTGCCTAACCGGCCGCGGAAACGTTTTACTTTGCCTTTAGTGATAGTTGTGTTGACTGCTTTTACCTTTACGCCAAACAGCGCTTCAACAGCCTCTTTGATCTGAGGTTTATTACTATCAATTGCAACTTCGAACACTACTGCGCCATTTTCTGACGCCATAGTCGATTTTTCAGTAATAACCGGCTTGCGGATTACGTCGTAATGTTCTGCCTTCGCGTTCATTTCAGACGAGCCTCCAGTGCTTCGATCCCAGCCTTCGTAATCACAAGAGTATCACGCTTTAGGATATCATAAACGTTTGCTCCCATCGTGGGCAGTATATCCAGACCCTCGATGTTACGCGATGCTTTCAAGAAACTTTCGTTTACCGCTACACCATCAATGACAAGAGCCCGTTTCCAGCCTAGGTTTTTAACCTGTTTGGCCAACGCGGCAGTCTTACCTTCTGATGCGGCGTCTTCGATAACAACCAACTCACCAGCTTTGGCCTTAGCCGAAAGGGCATGTTTAAGACCAAGCTTGCGAAACTTCTTGGGCAAGTCATGACCGTGCGAACGAACGACTGGCCCCTTGTAGATGCCGCCTCCTCGGAAAATTGGTGCATTACGGTCGCCGTGGCGAGCGCCACCGGTGCCCTTCTGGCGATAAATTTTCTTGGTTGAGTACGACGTCTCAGAACGTGTCTTCACCTTATGGGTTCCGGCTTGTGCATTGTTGCGCTGCCAACGTACCACGCGGTGTAGGATGTCCACACGAGGCTCTTGTCCGAATAGATCCTCACTCAGTTCAACCGAGCCCGCTTTGCTTCCATCTAGTTTGATTACATCTAGTTTCATGCTTCACCACCTTCTGCAGGGGCCTCTTCCGCCGGAACTTTAGCATCAGTTACCAAAGCCGCTGGAAACGGTAGACCTTCTGGTGTCTTCTTTTTTACGGCATCTTTAACCGTAACCCAACCGCCTTTAGATCCAGGAACCGCGCCTTTGATGAACACCAAACCACGGTCGGCGTCAGTCTTTACCACTTCCAAATTTTGCGTGGTCACACGAGCAGCGCCCATATGGCCTGCCATCTTCTTACCTTTAAAGACTTTACCCGGATCTTGGCACTGACCGGTAGAGCCATGCGAACGGTGGCTGATTGACACACCGTGTGTTGCGCGCAGACCGCTAAAATTCCAACGTTTCATCGCGCCAGCAAAGCCTTTACCGATTGATGTTCCGCTGACGTCTACCTTTTGCCCCTCCAAGAAATGTTCCGCGGAGATTTCCGCACCTACATCTATCAGCGCGTCTTCAGATACGCGAAATTCGGCGACCTTTCGCTTCGGCTCAACTTTGGCCGCTGCAAAATGGCCACGGAGGCCTTTCGAAGTTCGTTTGGCCTTTGCCGAACCAGCACCCAGCTGAACAGCTGTATAACCGTCTTTCTCTGCTGTCCGCTGAGCGACGACTTGAAGGCCATCTAAATGGAGAACAGTGACAGGTATCTGTTTACCGTCTTCCAAAAAAAGGCGGGTCATGCCTACCTTTTTCGCAATAATTCCCGAGCGCATATCTTTATACCCTCCTTAGACCGAAATCTGGACATCGACGCCAGCCGCCAGGTCGAGCTTCATCAGCGCGTCCACGGTTTGGGGCGTCGGATCTACGATATCAAGAAGCCGCTTGTGAGTACGGATTTCGAATTGGTCACGGGACTTCTTGTCAACGTGAGGGCCTCGCAAAACGGTGAACTTCTCAATTTTGTTGGGAAGTGGGATCGGGCCACGTACGGTTGCGCCTGTGCGCTTTGCCGTATTGACGATTTCTTGTGTGCTAGCATCCAGAACACGGAAATCAAAAGCCTTCAGCCGAATGCGTATATTTTGGCTTTGCATTTCGTCAGCCTTTTTTTAGGCGTGCGAGTTGAGAGGAGGATGTGCGACCACCGCAAACCCTCATCGAACCCAAACGGCGAGAATCACTCCGCCTAATGTTCTCTATGAGAATTCGTGCGCTATATCGGTGCTATGCCTTTATAGCAAGTAGGAAATGTAATTGGTGCGGGGTGATAAATTACCTGTATCTTCTACATCATTGGGACGTATTGGAGTTGATGATCAGGCTTCAAAAAAAACAAGCGGGTCAATCCCACAAAGACGCCTGCCACCACTCAACTTCCACTCGCATCAGTTGTCCACATGTCGGATCGGTAAATAAGCGAGGAAGTCACTTAAATTGTAGGTTCCATCGCCCGCAAAGTCCTTACTGCTATTAAGCCCTCTGCCGATGGATTGTACCACTCTGGGTGATCCAGCGAACTTTGAATGGCTGCCAGAAGTTGAATCTTGGATAGCAGTTAGATCAATGGTCGTTACGCCAAGTTCGCCAAGTTCACTTGAGTCTGCAGAGCCTAAACGCGGGACACCACCTGCAATCCAACGTGAGAAGCCCAACGCATTATCATCCTGCGAAAGTAACACAAAGAATTTATCAAATTTATTGTCAATCTGTGCCATCTGAGCTCGAAACAAGTCGATGTCGATATCTGGCGAGGCCAAAACAATGTTTATCAATCTGCCTAATCTGTCTAGCTGTCCAATACGAGCCATATCACGCGCCGTCTCCATCGCAAGTAAAGCGCCCATTGAATGGGCGAAAATGTCATAACCTTCGGCGTTAGTATTGCCAAATATACGCCCCAAGTCCGCCAACAATGGGCGTGCAATAAGTGCGCTATTCATATCGTAGACGTATTTTGTAGCCTGTGCAGCAGAGGCCCAACTAAACAATACCGCAACGCCCTGGTAGTTAGTGTCTTCCACAAATTGTGCGAGTCGGAGCAGGCTATCACTAGTAGTGTTGTTGTAACCATGAACAAATAACAAGATGTAGCGCTCATTTCGTGGTAATCTTTGCAAAGCTACATTGACTGATGCGACAAACGACTTCTCAGTTTCGTACACAGTGGGATTAACAATCGCAAACTCAGTCCGTGGATTTGGTGGCATTCGGTTTGGACGTTCCAAATTCCCTAGAACATGATTTGGCGGGATTGAGACATCCACCGAGGTGAGCGCTAACTCTGGTGACCGACGGTCTGAATAAAACGCTCCAAGTGCTTCTGTTGCCGATCGGGTAGTTGCCATAAAAATCTTATGACGTGTAGCGGTTTCAACCGAGGCAACAGTAATTTCGGGGTTATCTATACCCACAAGATCAGGAGGTCTGGAACAGGAGATTACAACGAAATTCACGACTATCAGAAGATAACTACAACAACGCCGCATCATGTACTTACTCCGCTTCACGAACAAATTTTTAACGCAATATCTATGCTCCGCCATTGTTGATCACATCTAATTTTGAATTGACAAAAATTCAAACAAAGAAAGCATTGTTAGGAACTGCATGCGGCAGCGTGGTCACAA
>ERZ1047821.379-NODE-379-length-34317-cov-6.070866_pt1 | contig 34317 bp, 20 predicted proteins | sample MGYA00383096_ERZ1047821 | MGnify/ENA primary metagenome ERZ1047821 (study PRJEB29581, sample SAMEA5548366) | metagenome | biome: marine; feature: coastal; material: water | depth 25 m | study: Short-term variability in the microbial, nano- and picoplankton... | reverse complement strand
CCTAAAATATTGTGAAGAAGTAATCCTGCCAAAATTGGATGGATGGGCATTGACCGATGTTCTGGCTACCAAGGTTTTACCATTCTTAGTACCAAACCCACAATATCTGTTGACTTGGTTAGATAATGATTCATTTTGGATTCGTCGCTGTTCATTGCTGGCTCAATTTCCACAAATCCGAAAAATGCAAGCCGATTTAGAAGTTCACCAGCAATGTGTTGACCATTTAATCGATGATAAAGAATGGTTTATTCAAAAAGCGATTGGCTGGTCATTGCGTACAATTGCATACAAACAACCAGAATGGGTTTTGAGTTTTGTTGAAGATAGACCAAACATGTCAAAATTTGCTAAAAAAGAGGCCTTAAGGCGTATTATTTGATGACTTAACAATCACTATTGTTCCAGTCACAGTTAGATGATAGTTCAAAACCTCTAGCCATCCAGCGAAGTATGGAGGCGAGAACATGAAGGCGGCGATGAGTGGTTTTGACCTATATGCAATCGCTAGTGAATTAGATAATTTCACAGGCGCATATGTCAAGAAGGCATACATGCCTCACTATGAGCAAATTGTTCTGAGAATTAATCCAAAAGACATGGACCAATTTGATTTGGTATTTGTTAGAGGAGAAAGAATCTACACTTCAAATCGAGACCGGCCAATGCCGATGACGCCACCTCCTTTTGCAATGTTGCTAAGGAAGCATCTCAAGAATGCGCGCTTTACAGGAGTGAGGCAACTGGGCTTTGACCGTGTATTAGCATTTGATTTTGATACTAAGTTTGGTTCAAGACATATTTATGTTGAAGTATTCAGAGATGGAAATATCATTTTAGTTGATGATGAAGGAATCATTATCCAACCACTTACTCATGCTGCATATGCTGGTAGAACCCTAAAGAAAGGCGTTGAGTATTCACCACCGCCTGCTGCAATGAATCCATTTTCACTTGATGAAGAAGGACTTGGAAAATTGTTCTCTGATACCGATAGAGACCTTGTTTCAACACTTGGCGGTAAAGCAAATCTTGGTGGAACTCATGCTAATGCTGTATGTCAACTTGCAAAACACGACCCAAATATGGATGCTGATAATGCAGACATAAAGATGGTTCATTCCGCATTACATCAATTGCTAAACGACTTATCAAATAGTGAAAATGGTTTCTTAATTCTAAAACCAAGTAAAGAAAGCAATGCTGAGCAATTACAGGCGGAAGCCGATAAACTGGAAATCGGTGTTGCACGCGATAGATTTTTGGAGAAACATGCTGAGGAAGCAACTCCGATTCTACTACCATCTCATGCCGAAAAAGCAACTCTAAGTTTTGAGACCTTAGGAGATGCAGTAGATGCTTGGAAAGGTGCTCACGATTCGGCAGCACTCGCAAGACGTGAGGCTGAAAAATTGGATATTGCTGCGCCAGGAAGAGGACATTCAACCGATGTAGAAAGATTGCAAAGAAGACTTGTTCAACAAGAGAAATCTATGAAAATATTCTCGGCCAAAATTGACAAACAACAAACACTCGGCCATATTATTCAAGAGAATTGGACTCATATTGAGTCGCTATTAACACAAGTTAACCAGGCTGTTGAAACACAAGGCTGGAAAGAAATCAAAAAAGCCGCAAAGGAAATTCCATGGATTGCTTCTTTGAATGCTGCAGAAAGAACATTTGTTACTATTTTGCCAAATGATGAAGGGCAGCCAACTGGTCCGCAGGCCACGTTATCTCTCGATGAAAGTGTTCATCAAAATGCTCAGCGTCATTTTGAAGCAGCAAGAAAGCAAAAAAACAAAAGTAAGGGTGCAATAGATGCTCTTGAAGATACCAAAAGAAAATTAAAAACTGCTCAGAAAAAAGAATCAAAAGCAGTTGCTACTGGTAAATTAGGCCGAATAAAGCGTAGTAAGAGATTTTGGTTTGAATCACATCGCTGGTCGATTATTTCGGGTGGTCATTTGCTGATTGGAGGCAAGGATGCAAAAGGAAATGATTCTATTGTCAAGAAGCATTTGTCAAGTAATGACATGTACCTCCATGCAGATTTACATGGCGCTCCATCATGCAGTTTACGCTCATCTCAGGGGTTTGTAATCGATCAGCAAAAACCTGCTCACATTCCAGATGATATTCCTGCATATCGTCTTGCAGATAAATTAGAAGATGTAACTCTAGATGAGGATAAATTGTTAGAAGCTGCTACATTGGCACTCTGTTGGAGTCGTGCATGGGCAGGAGGGGGCGCTCATGGCACCGTATATTCTGTAAAACCGTCTCAAGTCTCAAAGACCGCTAATACCGGAGAATTCGTTGGCAAGGGAGCATTTATTGTAAGAGGGCAGCGACAATGGTTCAAGGATTTGGATGTTCAAATCGGTGTTGGAATTATTGCTGTAAATGGAGTTCCTCTATTGATGGGTGGAACGCCTTCTACCGTTAAACAAATTTGCCAAAGATATGCAATTCTAGCACCGGGAATAACCAAAAAGGAACAACTGGCCAATAAAATATACAAAAACACAGGATTGGTTACCGATGATATTCTCGGAGTACTACCAGGGGCTGGACAAATTATTGAAGACTATGGAGTCTTTTCAGCACCAAAATCAATTGAAGAGGAGGAATAATATTGTCTCTGCAAGATAAAGTCAAAACAGGTGGAGAGATGTGGGACCAACGCTATTCTTCAGAGGAATATGCATATGGAAAGGAAGCAAATATATGGCTTAGTGAACGCATTTCACAAATCACTCCACCACAAAATAACCGTGCGTTATTCCCTGCAGATGGTGAAGGAAGGAATGCTGTTTGGGCGGCAAGGGTCGGCTGGAATAGCGAAGTGTTTGACCTCTCTAGTGTTGGAAAAGAAAAGTGCCACAAATTGTCGCAAGAGCATGCAGTTTCAGTGGAATATGAGGTTGATGATTTAGCTTTGAGAGAGTTTCCTGAAAAAATATACGATTTAATCGCATGTTCATGGTTTCATACTCCAAGTCAAATAAGAAAAGTCCACATGCCTAGAATGCTCCACTCGTTGAAAAGTGGTGGGCATTTCATTATGGAAGGATACCATACAAGTCAAATGCCTATGCAAAGCGGTGGCCCAAAATCACTTGATCTATTATTCGACTTGGATGAAGTACTTGGTGAATTAATTGGTGAAGATGCGCCAAATATGCACATTATTCATACCGCTGTAACCAGTACTGTTCTCAATGAGTCTGCCTTACACGAAGGTCGGGCAAGAGTTGTTAGATTCCACTTACAAAGAGATTGATTCAATCATCTTTTTGAGCATGCTTGTTACGCTTACTGGCAACTCTGCCACCACGTCCACCCTTACGGGTATGCTCAGGTCTGTTGCGCAATTGCTCACGTGTCATTGGTCTTCTTCCGCCTAAGAATCCTTTCTTTTCGGAATGTGTTGGCTTGTAGGTTTTGCCTCTTGCCTCTCCACGATAATTGCTATCCTTTGATTTGGAATTATTTATTTTCTCTTTTAGAGATTTTTTCGGAGCTGGTGTATGTGCCTGATTATCTTGCTTAGGTGCTCGGCCACCATCGTTTCCACCACGGTATCCGCCTCTATCGCCTCCACGACCTGAGTCTCGGCCACCATCGTTTCCACCACGGTATCCGCCTCTATCGCCTCCACGACCTGAGTCTCGACCGCCATCGTTTCCACCACGGTATCCGCCTCTATCGCCTCCACGACCTGAGTCTCGGCCACCATCGTTTCCACCACGGTATCCGCCTCTATCGCCTCCACGACCTGAGTCTCGGCCAGAATCTCGGCCAGAATCTCGGCCTTGGTATACTGTTCTGTCACCGCCTCGGTATCCACCGCCGCCGCTTCGACCAGAATCTCTTCCGCCATCTCGACCGCCTCGGTATCCACCGCCGCCGCTTCGACCAGAATCTCTTCCGCCATCACGACCGCCTCGGTATCCACCGCCACCGCTTCGACCAGAATCTCTTCCGCCATCTCGGCCGCCTCGGTATCCACCGCCACCGCTTCGACCAGAATCTCTTCCGCCATCGCGACCGCCTCTGTAGCCTCCGCCGCCGCTACGACCACCATCACGGCCACCTCGGTATCCACCGCTACGACCACCATCTCGGCCGCCATCACGACCGCCTCGGTAGCCTCCACGGTCATTTCTTCGATTGTTTCCACTTCGGTTATGTCTTCCACCACGGTCATTTCTAGCATTAGAACCTTGACGACCGTATGATTTTGCTCTTGGAGCAATGAATTCTACTTCGAATTCAGGTATTTCTGAAAATTCAGGAGTGACGAAATTACAATTAATTCCTACTTGATGTTGAATTCTTGCATAGGACCGCTTCTGAGGTTTTTGAACTAAAGAGACTACTACTCCTGAAGCACCTCCACGAGCAGTTCTTCCACTTCGGTGTTTGTACGCCTTACCATTTTCTGGAGGGTCATAATGAATTACACAATTTACACCTGCAACATCAATTCCTCTTGCTGCTACATCTGTTGCAACTAAGGCCATTGTTTCTCCATGCTGGAATCTCTCCATTGCTCTATCACGATTGCGCTGGCTTAATCCGCCATGTAATATTTCAACGGAAACACCGTCGTATTCCAATTCATCTCCGACTCGATCTACACCTGCACGAGTTCGGCAGAAAACAATAGCTCGGCCCGTTTTTCTGATTAATTCAGCACTCATCGGTCCTTTCTTTGAACCTGGCATCATCCAAAATAGATGTTGCATTGATTCCATTGATACTTCCTTTGGCCCAACTTCAATAGTCACCGGATCGGTTTGATAATCTCGAACCAAATCTGCAACTTCTTCATCCAAAGTTGCACTGAAAAGAATGGTTTGTCTGTGACTTTTGCACATATCAAGAATCTTACAAACTGGTTCCATGAATCCCATGTCAGCCATTCGGTCTGCTTCATCAAGAACTACACAGTTAACATCTTGGAGAGATACATTACCTCTGTCAATCAAATCTAATAATCTACCTGGGCATGCTACTAAAACATCAACACCACGGTCTAATGCTCTAAATTGCTTAGTGTAGGAAACGCCACCATAGACTGCAAGAACATACAGTTTTAGTTCCCATGCCAAAGGTTCCAATACAGTGTATATTTGCTCTGCTAATTCACGAGTAGGTGTTAGAATTAGAGAGGTTGGCCTACATGGGTGGGCTTCGGTAGTCTTTGCCAATAAGGGAAGACCAAATGCTAGAGTCTTACCTGAACCTGTTGGAGCGCGGCAACAAACATCCTTTCCCGCCATAGCATCTGGAATCGAAGCAAGTTGTACTTCAAATGGAGAAACGATGCCTTGAGCCTCTAAAATGCGTACGACCTTAGGGTCTACGCCGAGGTCGGCGAATGAAACATCCTCAGTGTCCATGTCTGTGGCCGACTCCCTGCCCTATTTAGCACCATCAGTATAAAAAAACCAATAATTAATCACTGAATAACCGATTATTCAGAGCGGACAAGCATTGCAACTGCGTTGCCGCCACCTAAACATAGTGTGACAATTCCTGATTTACTACCTGTTCTACGCATTACTCCAAGCATAGTGATCAAGCATCTTGTTCCACTTGAACCCAATGGATGTCCAAGTGCGACTGCACCGCCATGGAGATTGAATCTGTCAAAGGGAATGCCTACTTCTTTTGCAACTGCACACGAAGCGCTTGCAAATGCCTCGTTGTGCTCGTAAATATCTACATCTTGAACTTGTAAATTATTTCGTTCTAAGAGATTCTTTACCGCAGAAATTGGAGCACTCATGACTCGTGATGGTTCAACACCTGAAGTAACATAATCTTCAACATAAGCAATTATTTCCCAACCTTGTTGCTTGGCAAAATCTGCATTTGCGAGTAGGATTGCACTTGCTCCATCATTGATTGTACTTGCATTGCCTGCAGTTACTTGTCCTTCTTTGTTGAATACTGGCCTTAGGTTTGCAAGTGATTCGGCAGTAGTTCCGGTGCGAACTCCTTCGTCTTGAGAAAATTGAATTGGATTGCCTTTTCTTTGAGGAACGTCAATGCTAAAGGTTTCCCAATCAAACCATCCATTTTCCCATGCAGTTGCTGCTTTTTGGTGGGAATTTGCTGCGAAAGTATCAGAATCTTGGCGAGAAATTGAACATTCTTGAGCAACTGTTTCTCCAGTATTTCCCATGTGTATATTGTCATAGACATCCCATAGCCCATCATGTATCATTGAATCGACGAGTTTTGAATCACCCATTTTCTTACCACTTCTTTGTCCCATCAATAATTGAGGAGCATTGGTCATACTTTCCATACCTCCAGCGATAATTACGTTAAACTCGCCTGAACGAATGCTGTTTGCTGCAGTCATTGCAGCCTTGAGAGAAGAACCACACACTTTGTTCAATGTCATACACGGTGTCGAAACCGGTAATCCGGCACCTAGGGCTACTTGCCGCGCTGGGTTCTGCCCTGCTCCTGCCTGTAGAACTTGACCAAAAATTACCTCGTCAACAATTCCGGATTCAAGGTTGAGTTGCATTCTATTGCATAACTCCTTCACGCTGAGAATACCTAACTCAACAGCCGAAAAATTTGACAAGGTTCCCATGAACTTACCGATTGGAGTTCGGGCGACGCCACAAATAGCAACTCGAGGTAGGGCCATAACCATGCGAGCAAAAGCATACCTTTCAATGTGATGCAGAACAATAATTGCCTTGAGAAGCCTTGATGAAGCAAACCTACTCGGCCCATCATGGGCAAATTCAAGACCGGTTTTGAACCGACGCGAGCAAAAAACGAAATGAGACATGTTGAAGTTGAAATAGATTTCACACCAAATGCACTTGCGTCAATTCTTTACAGACAAGGAGAAACCGTAATATTAGCGTGCGTAACAAAGGAATCAAGACTACCAGGATGGTTTCCAAGAGATTCAACAAAAGGTTGGGTTCATGCTGAGTATTCATTACTACCAGGTTCAACCGATTCACGCTTCCGTCGTGAGAGAAGAGGAGCAAAGGGTAGAACACAAGAAATTGAACGTTTGATTGCTCGTTCATTACGCGCTGCTGTTGATTTAGAAGCACTTGGCCCAATCGCCCTCAATGTAGATTGTGATGTACTAAACGCAGATGGTGGAACACGATGTGCATCAATAACAGCAGGAAATATTGCGCTGAGATTAGCTGTAAGAAGACTAATCGCTAAGGGTATATGTCTTCCAAAGGACCTTCGCCCTACATTTGAACAGCAGAAAGATGCAAGTTGGGTAACTCCAAAATTATCTGATATTGAAGCAACCAATCATGAAAATGCAGTTATCCCTCATGACTTAGCAGCGATATCTGTTGGATTGATAGACCATGAAGTCTGGTTAGATCTCGATTATCTACTTGATTCAAATGCTGATGTTGATATGAATGTCATCAAAACTGCAGATGGAAAATATGTTGAAATCCAAGGAACTGGAGAAGAAGCAACATTCTCCGGAGATGAACTACTTGCATTACTCGGTAGTGCGGATGGTGGATTAGATGCATTGTTTGATGCACAGAAACTGATTCTTGAAGGCATTGAGTAATTCTTTGACCCCATAAGGAGCAAAGCACTGCAACAAAAGCCTTGATATGGCGAGGGGGCTCGCCAACATATACGGGTAAGTAGCTTAGTTGGGAGAGCGCGGCACTGAAGATGCCGAGGTCGCTGGTTCAAGTCCGGCCTTACCCACCAACTTTGAGAAAAACGCGTATGCATTTGCATCATTTACTAAAGATGATTCTAACTACTTCAAGAGTATACTTCATGTGCTAATGCCTCTCTTCGCAAAATATGGGGAAGGTCGCGAGCGGGCAAGACATGCCAAAAGAAAGCCAAGACCCTGATGTTAAAATCCGTGACAAAACAGTAAAGGAACTTGCTGCTATTCGCAAAAGAAGAACTCAAGATAACAAATCTTTCCTGAGTAGTAAGGAAGATTTTGTCCTATTTGGAGGAATTTCATATGGAATCTTTTTCGCTATTCTTCTTTTTACTATGTCATCAGGAATGCTTGGAAATACCACTTCTATTGACCACTCAGCATCGACTACATTCTTGGATATCGGGGGTGAATGTGAAGATATTACCGATGAGCCTTGGTTGCACATATTTCCTGATAATGACCGCGAACTCTTTTCAATCTCCGGACATAATCTCCCTGCTGGAACAGCGGTGATGAATTATACGATCAAAGAGAGCTTAGAGGCTAGTCAATTTGTTGTTATTTCTGAAGAAATCACTAGAGAGGTTGCAGAGGAAGGAGAAGAGAAAGCGGGCCGAGCCTCTCATCGGGCATCCTATGCTGAATTAGAAGCAGGAAATTTTGAAATTGTACTTCATATTTCTGTGTATAATAATTCAGATATTCTTAATGCAACGACCGTAGAAGGTGGAGAACAGATTAGTAAAGAAGTATTGTTTGAAATTGAAGAGAAGGAGAAAAATTTTGATTTCCTGCCATTCGTTTCAGGTGGTACAATTAGAGATATTAGAATCACCGATCAAGGAGCAAGGTCTTGTTGGGGTCTACAAGATTTGGGTGACTGGGGCTATCTATTGATGGGGGCCGAATTGGGCGGTGGAAGAGAAACAGCAATGCTTTCTGGCGGTTCTGCAGGAATTCCAGCATGGTGGATGGCTTATATCTCACTTTCACTTTCGGTTGTTTCTTTGATGGTTTTGTACCCAATTACATACAAAGTATATCACCAAGAATCTGACGACATGCTGTCTCGTGCTCACATTACTAGATTGGTTGAAGATACAATAACAAAAACAGCATCAAGGTTGAATATTGATGTCGATTGGGAATTATATAAAATTGAACCCAGAGAATTGTCAATTGATATTATGGTCCCATATCAGAATACAGGCGGTACATTCTCTGACAATAGAGATGTTCGTGCTGAAGTATTGAGAGAGATTCTTGAAGAGTTTGCAATTTTCAGAGTATTCAAGCCAGTTCAGTTAACTGTTCGAACTATTGGTCATGGCCATGTTGCTGACTTTGATTCAGGAGTAGGAGTCGGTTCTGCAGGAAAAGATGATGAGCAATCTGAACAAGATTACACCTCGTTCTTTTCTGAATTGCATACATTGTCTGTCGTTGAAGACGAGGTTAGAGATTCTCTCGACCTCTTTTTCACACGTCGTTCTGATGTCAATTTGGAAGGCGCAATTGTCACTAGTGATGACAAGGTAATCTTCGTATCTGTAATCTATTATCCTACGCAAAGATTTGCTTTCTTCAGATTCAAGAAGACATCTGACCAAGTTCAAGATGAATTGTATCAATATATCTCAAAACGAAATTCAGACTTGCTCGGTAGTCAAGAGTTGATAATAAAAACTAGAAATCAAGTTTCAACACTTGCGGATAGATCTGGTGCTGGAAGAGTAGAACATAGCGGCACAGATGATGACAGAGTTGTGGCTATTGCAAAACAAGATGGTCTTGGTGGAAAAATGTTGCAAACAAAATTCATTGGCAACACCTTATCCACTGTTGAATATATGGCTAATGAAAAACGTGATTTCATTAATCGTTGGGGATTCTGGGGACTTATCGCATTCGTTTGGATTCCATTTATGGCTTCAGGAGTATTAGTTGGTGCTATGCTAGGGCTATTGTCAAGAATGAATTTCACAAGAGTATTATTGGCAACAGGACTTGGAGGCGTTGCTGCTTCAATCACATGGGCATATACTGCTGAAGGTATTGTCAAGGTAATGCACCAATACAAACTAGAAGCAGTTATTCCATTGGTAATTATCGTATTTATTCTACTAGCAGTATTCCACATGCGCTCTACAAAAATGCGTAGAAAGACCGAATTATTTGAAGACACATTACTCGACAACTTCCACGCTGATGTTCAAGCAAAGTATGGCGAAAATTGAGGTGTTGTATTGCAACCAATTACCACTCTTGAAGGTGAAGAAAACCACATGGGTGAGTTGGCTAATATTGGGATAGTAACCATCAGCGACAGAGCCAGTAGCGGCCAGTATGAGGACCAAGGAGGGCCTGCTATTCTGGGTTTCTTTGAGGAAGCAATCCAAAGCCCTGTAATTGTTCATTACCGATGTGTTAGTGATGAGCAAAAAATCATCGAAGCAACACTCAAGGAATTGGCAGATACTGTTGGATGTTGTGTTGTTGTGACTACAGGTGGTACTGGCCCCACAAAACGTGATGTCACCCCTGAGGCAACTGCTGCGGTGTGTGATAGGATATTAGATGGATTTGGAGAACAGATGAGAGCGATATCATTGGCATTTGTCCCTACTGCAATTCTATCAAGGCAAATAGGTGGCACACGTGGAAACTGCTTGATTTTCAATTTGCCAGGTCGGCCTAAAGCAATAAGAGAAACAATTGATGAAATTTGGAAGGCTGTACCATATTGTATTGATCTGATGCAAGGTCCATTTATTGAAATGAACTTAGAAGTTTGTAATGCATTTAGACCAAAATCAAAATAATATTGTTCATCTGTTATGCGATTAGTTGATGGGCTAGATTCATCGCCATATGATGTGGGGAAGATAATGTCACGACATGGTAATGTGTTGATTTGTGGAGCGACAATGGTCACTCCTAGTCAAACTGCAATCGGAGATTTGCGAATAAGTGATGGAATTATTTCTGAAATCTCCATCGGTGGTGGATTACTACCCAATGACAATGATTTGCTAATAGATGGTAGTGGACTACATTTAATCCCGGGTGGAATAGACCCACAATGTCACTTTAGAGACCCAGGTCAACCAGAAAAAGAAGATTTGGAAAGTGGTAGTGCTGCTGCTGTTAGCGGTGGAATTACTTCCTTCTTAGATATGCCAAATAACAAACCATCGATAACAACGATGGAAGGCATGCAAGGTAAATTAGATACAGCAGCAGCAAAATGTGTCAACAACTATGGTTTTTTCATAGGTGCAACTCCTACAAATGTTGAGCAATTACAATTGGCAGTAGGTTCACCACAACAACCAATTTCAATTCCTGGAATTTGTGGCATCAAAGTATTCATGGGTTCATCTACTGGAAATCTACTTGTAAATGAACGTCAGGCTTTGAAAACTATTTTTGATAGTACTGCTGGATTAATATCCGTTCATGCTGAAGATGAAGAACGATTAGTTAAGCGATTTGAAAGTTACAAAAATAGAACAGATATGGCTGCCCACGCAGAATGGAGAGATGATATCACAGCACTACTTGCAACTCAACTTGCAGTTGAGTTAGCAGAAAATAGTGGACACCGATTACACATACTGCACCTAACAAGTGGCTTGGAAGCTGACTGGTTGGCAGAAAGAACTTGTCTACCTTCAGAGGCTGGGGAAGGTGCAATTATCACCACTGAAACATTACCTCAACATCTATCCTTTACCGATATTGATGTTGAAAAGGAAGGAACTAGATTAAAGATGAATCCACCGATCCGTTATCAAGTTGATAAGGAAAAATTATGGCAACGTATCCATGATGGTACCATCCAATGTATTGCTACTGACCACGCCCCACATACTCTTGATTCAAAGGCTGCTGGTTTTCCAAATGCACCTAGTGGAATGCCTGGAGTTGGAACCTCCTTGCCCGTAATGCTCACCCATGCAAAGAATGGAATGTGTAGTGTTGAGGATGTTGTGAAGTGGATGTCTACAAATGTTGCCGATTGCTACAATATGGTTGGCAAAGGTAATTTGACAGTAGGCTATGATGGCGATGTTGTGCTAGTCGACCTTGAAAATGAAGTAGAAGTTGTTGATGAAAACACTTGGACTAGAGTCGGATGGAGTCCTTTTAGAGGGCAAAAACTGGTCGGCTGGCCACAGATAACAATCGTTGCAGGAATTCCTGTTTTCAAACGTAACCAAAGTACTGGTCAAAAAGGAAAATTACTTGTTGAAAAAGGCCAAGTCGGCACTCCAATTGTAATGACTCCTTGGCAATAGGCAACGACTTAATCAGTTGGGGCTTAGCGAATATAGTTCGCCATACTTGCTCTCAATATACCTAATGAAGGCGTCTGGACTAGGTTGATTTCCAGTTGCAGATTCTATCAATTGTGCAGGGGTCATCACAGAACCTTGATGATGAATACGAGGACGAAGCCATTGCAATAGAGAAGACCAATCACCTTCTGCAATAATCTGGTCAATATCTCCTAAGTCAACACTCATTGATTCAAGTATTTGTGCAGCATATAGATTGCCAAGAGTATATGTTGGGAAATAGCCGAAAGCGGCCATAGACCAATGAACATCCTGTAGACAACCCTGTGAATCATTTGGTACTGTTTCTCCAAACCACTCTTCAAACATCTTATTCCATGTATTAGGTAATTCTTTGACTGTTAATTCTCCATTGAATAATTTCTTTTCTATTTCGTATCTCAACATCACATGCAAATTGTAAGTCACTTCATCTGCTTCAACGCGAATAAAACCTGTTGAAACTGTGTTGGCAATTTTGTTCAAAGTTTTTGCATCCCATTGAGGTGCATCTGGAAATAATTCTCTAAACCACGGATTGGCAACTTTCCAAAACGCTTCTGTTCTACCAATTTGATTTTCCCATAGACGGCTTTGTGATTCATGAACTCCCAAAGAAACTGCTTGGCCTCTTGGTGTGAATGAAAATTCACGCGCCAAACCTTGCTCGTACAATGCATGTCCCGTTTCGTGCATTACAGCGTATAGACATGAGAACGGGTCTTTCTCATCGAAACGAGTGGTAAAACGTGTATCTCCTGGCCATAAACCGGCGGAAAATGGGTGTGTGGATGCATCCATCCGTCCGGCTTCAAAATCAAAACCCATGTTGGCTGAAACTTTCTCGCAGAATTCTGTTTGAGCCGCTATTGAAAATGATAGATCTGATGGTAATTGTGGTAGTGGGTTGAGTTTTTGTGATTGTAGTATTTTTTGCAATAGAGGTACTAACTTCTCCTTCAATCCTGCAAATAACGGATCATAATCTGCAACGGTCATACCAACTTCGTATTCATCAAGAAGGACATCATACGGGGTTGTTACAATACCGAAGTATTCTATCTTTTGTTTAGTCATATCAACTAATTTCTGCAATTGTGGCTCAAATGCAGAAAAATCTGATTCTGCTCTTGCATTTTGCCAACCCAGTAATGCTTCAGAACGTACTTTTGCAAAATTTGATACGAATTCGCTTGGAAGTTTTATCGATTTGTCGTAAACTCTTCTCATTTCTCTAACATTGGCAGATTGATCTGCATCAAGTCCGCTTTCTGATTCTAACTTCAGTAATAGTTGTCCTAGATTTGAGTCAGTAATGCGTGAATGTCTTTCTTTAGCCAGCCAAGCTAAAATCTCACCACGTACTTCTGCCCCCTTAGCAGGCATTATTGTTTCCTGATCCCAGCCCAAATGCCCCTGAAGTGCTCCTAAGCGATAGATGTCTTTTACCAATTCAATGAATTCATCATATGTACTCATAGCGATAGCGAAAGAGTCTTTCTTCATCAAATATACGATGCAATAATTTTCATTCTATGATGAATATTATTGATAATACTGGCACACATTGAAGACTTCAAGCGGATTGGCTTACTCATGGTGAGGCCGTTCCGACGAAAAAGCGGAAAGGAACAACCCCCGCTATTAGATGATGAGGATTTGGTTGGAGTCGTTGATGACGATTCTATAGAACCGGATAGTGAAATTGATTTAACTAGAACAAAGGCAGAAATTAGTGAGATTGAAGCAATTTCTGATGAGAATGAAATAGAAACTAAAGATGACATTACTAAGTTATTGAAAAATAGTTCACAGACTGTCGTTTGTACTTGCCTTGATATTCGTCGAGCAGATAATGTGCTCATTGTATGTGACCCAACCACGGGAGAAATTGGCCAATCACTACATGAGGCTGCGATAGAAAGAACGGACAGGGTTTTGTTGATAGTAATGCCAAAAGGACGCCACCATGGAGATGAACCACCTACTCCTGTTGCTAATTTAATGCGCCAGCAATCGGTAATTATTGCCCCTACAAGGTACTCTTTAACCCATACAAAAGCGATACGTCAGGCACTAAAAGATGGGGCACGTGTTGCAACAATGCCTGGAATGAATGTCGAAATGTTCACCAAAGGAGGTATCTCTGCTGATTTTACAGAAATAAAGCGTAAAATAAGTGATTTATCGCCACTGTTTAGACGAAAAAGAATTGTTAATGTAAAATCAGATAATGGAACTGATGTTACATTTGAGGTAAATTGGCGAGAATGGAAAATGGATGATAATGGCATTTGTAACCGTCCTAAGATGCTGACAAATTTACCTGCAGGAAAAGTATTCGTATTACCTAGAGAAAATAGTATGAATGGAACTATCGTGATAGATGGATCTTGGGAATCTAACCTAGTTGATGAGCCGGTCACTTTCACTATTGAAGATGGTTTAGTAATTGATGTCAAAGGGGGAGCAATAGCAGCTTCAATACGCCAAGAGTTTGGTGAAGCAGCAAGAAGACAAAATACAAAATATAGGGAAAATGTTTGGACTGTTGCAGAATTTGGTTTCGGAATGAATCCGATGGCAAGATTACTTGGAAATGTTCTTGAAGATGAAAAACGATTGGGTACCTGCTATTTTGCTGTTGGAGATAATACCTCATTAGGTGGCTCGGCAGCAGTAGGAATCCATATCCCAGGTGTACTAAAAAATGCAAGTGTATGGCTAGATGATACACCGATTATCGAAAATGGCAAGATGTTGGTTTGATTAAAAACCAGCATTTGGAGAACCGCAAATAGGGCAATGCCTCCAATTCGGATCTAATCCAATTCCACAGCCACGGCATAATACACCTGAACGAATAGTAGGTTGTATTGGCGATTGTGGCTGATTCCAACCCTGTTGTGGTTGCTGTTGTGGTTGTTGATTCCAGCCTTGTTGTGGTTGTTGTTGTCGCTGAGGTTGTTGATTCCAGCCTTGTTGTGGTTGTTGTTGTCGCTGAGGTTGTTGGTTCCAGCCTTGTTGCGGCTGCTGTTGTTGCGGCTGTTGATTCCAACCTTGTTGCGGTTGTTGATTCTGTATTGGTCTTGGTTGAGGGATTGCAACTTCTTGATGTTGAATTGGCTGGGATTTTTCTCCAAGTGGCTTACGTACAGGGGCAACAGGCCTTGGTAGTGCTGCTGCTTTCTCAGCAGCAGCAGATGACATAAATTCTGAAAGTGAAACAGAACCATCCCCATCGGTATCTGCTTGTGCATGCAGGGCTGTGGCTTCTTCTATTGTAGTACCAGTTGCTTCTGCCAGTTCTTCTATTGATAACTGGCCACTTTCATCGGTATCGGCAGCAATAAAATGCTCTGCAGCACTAACAAATTCTTCTTTTTCAGGCTCACTTTCTTCTGGCACTATTGCAATCGGTTGGCTTTCCGGCTCTATTTGTTGAGGGGTTTCTTCAACAATCTCTTGAACTACTTCTGGTTGAACTTCTTCAGCAATTACTTCTTCTACAATTACTTCTTCAACGACAGGCTCTTTCTTCTCTTCTGAAACTACACTGAAAGCTCCAGCAAATGCATCCTGTGTGGCTTTTTCAACTTCATTTTGATTCTCAATGTTTACTTGAATTGGTTGTTCAATTTCCTCTTCAATTTCAGGTAATGTTACTTTGCTTGTTTCCACTGGTAAAGGAACTGATTCCTTGCTTGGAATTGGAACATTAGTAGTCTTTGGAATTGGAACTGATTTTACTTCTTCTTTTGTTGTCTGTGTTGTTGTGGTTGGAAGTGCAACTACAGCAGAAGATGCGGCATTACCGCTTGCAAGAGTAGTGATTGGAAGTGCATGGCCCGCTACATCTAAAGAAGCAATTAATTCGTTTGCAATTGACAATAATGCAATTTCATTAGACCCTGGATTAGCAACTAGTGCCTCAAACTCATTGACATATCGAGTTACTTCACCTGCACCACCAGTAGTATATGCAATCGCTAATAACTTTAGAACATTCATCGGGTCTGATATTTTCTTCAAGGCTTCAAAATCTGCACCTGATGATTCTCTCTGGCAATTACCTGCGCCCTCTCCTTGTGAATTTTCAAGCCCAAGGTAATTCAACAGTGGGTCTGTAATACTCAAGAGTGAAAGATGACCTGCAACTAAATAGTAAATTTCTCCACCTTCGCATTGCATTCGCTGGCTAGCAGCTTCAAAATCAAATTCTCCAGGAGTTAGAACAATGTCTGATAATTTAGCAAAGAAATTCTCCATCGCTTCGATTCTTCCCATTGCCATCATTTGGTAAACAGCATCGGATGTATCTACAACACCGAAATATGCAGCGGCCTCATCGACCTCTATGCCTTCCGGCATAACTGCTCCCTCAGGTACTGCACTAGACATTTTCAACCCTCTCAATTGTTTGCGACCTTAGTCTCCTTCTTATGGATGATGCCGTCGGGAACTCCCTTTTGGAAGATATTATTGACACTTTATCTACTCCGTCCTAAGTCAAAAATAGCCCTTGATTGTTGGGCTGTCCATCCAGTTTCTTGAAGTTGCATCATAATTGACCTTTGTTCATCACCGTCTGCTAAGGCTTGTTTAACCCAATTTGCTGCTGATTCTCTATCTGCAGTTTGATGACTTTCAAAGATGCTGAGATCGACTCTCATCGTAGCCTTTCTCTTTGTCTTCTTAGCAACTTTCTCTTCTCCATTTTCGTTTTCTGAATCATCATCTTCTGCACTAGATTTTGAATTTTCTTTAGCTTTGTTTGCACCAGGTGGACCTCTATTTGGACTCGCCTTTCCAGGTGGACCTCTGCTTGGACTCGCCTTTCCAGGTGGACCTCTGCTTGGAGGCATTGCTGCAGGCCTGTCCGAACCTCTACTTGGTGGGTTTCTCGCAGGACTCTTCTTCGGAGTACTTCTCATTGAAGACATGAAGTCATCTTCATCATCATCATCGTACCAATCCTCATCATCGTCGTCATCGAAATCATAATCGTCATCTCCACGGACCAGTCTCATTATGATTACAATGACTACTAATAATCCGATTACCCCTCCAATGATGCTAATAAACGCCGTCTTGGAAATACCCATTATTGTTGAAGATGAACCGGTATCGGTTGCTTTTTCTTTAGGACAACCATCATCATAACCATCTACACCTTTGTGAACATCAATACAGATATCATAGAAGTCAAAGACACCATCTCCATCACTATCAAATTCTGTAGGATGGCAACCAAACTCGTTTACTTCGAGTTTCATATTTGGATGTGTGTCAGGACAAAGGTCTGGATTAGTTCCTGAGGCATTATCTCCGTATCCATCAGTATCTCTATCTTCCCATTGAGTTGGATTATCACGTAGTGAAATTGGTTCAAATTGGTCTCTCCAGCCATCGCCATCATCATAGCAACCAAGGAAATCCTCGAAAGACAAACCATGCTCCTCAGGGCATTCGTCTGCATTTTCGCCGAGTAAATTGTCACCATATCCATCACCATCTTGGTCATGCCATTGTGTTGCATCAAGAGGGAAGGCATCACCGCTTTGGTTTTCTCTTAATCCGGTAGTAGAATTAACTGTATAGGAATAATTTCCTTTCCAACCATCGCCGTCGATATCCGTATCTAATGCGGTTTCATCAACGCAGCCATCTGAATCTACTGGGAAACCAATCGCAGTGTCTGGACATAAATCTAAATCATTGTTGATTCCATCAGAATCATCATCTTTTTGTGAATCTCCACAGCCATTTACATCTACAGCCTCTCCAACTGGAGTGAATGGACACAGATCTACTGGGTCAAACACAGTATCGCCATCAGTATCTGTTGTTTGTTGGGTTAGGCTACACCCATATTCATCCACATCCTCCTCAAATTCAGTATCTTGGCATTGGTCGGCATCATTCATTACACCATCTTGGTCATCGTCCAATTGATTTTGGGCACAACCATTAGCGTCGACTACTAAATCAAAATCTGTATTCGGACACTGATCAAAGTCATCATAGACCGAATCAAGGTCATCGTCTTCAGCATTAATCAGAGGACAGCCCATTCCATCTGTGCCATTGAAAACTCCAACATCAAGAGGGCATTCATCCCCTTCAAAACCATCGGCTTCATCACCAAAGCCATCACCATCGGTATCATACCATTGGGTTTTTTCCAATGGGAAATCATCTTGTGAATCCATCCAACCATCGCCATCGGTATCTGGACAACCTGGGAATGGTTTTGTTGAATTACCCCACTGCCCTTCACAGCCATCTAATACAAGTCCTGCACTATTTGTACCATTGTAATAAATCGTCCATTGGTCTGGATAGCCATCAAAATCACTATCATTGGCCGCAGCTATTCGGTTAGGGAAATAATCAGGGTTTGTAGCTCCCTCTGAGTTATTATCTCCGAATCCATCACCATCAGAATCTGCCCATTGGGTTGAATCATTTTCCCAAGCATCAGCACCACGTGATACATTCCATTCAAGGAATGTCCCCAATTCTGAAGGATTACTTGCTCCGTCACCATCGCTATCAAGGCAACCAAATCGGTCACGCCAAGAAGAGCCCCAATCCCATGGACAGTTATCTCCACTTATTGGGTCTGAATCATTATCGCCCCAACCATCGCCATCATAATCTTGGTACTGGCTTGGATTATATGGGAATAAATCACCTGGTGCTGCGGAAGGGTCTAGCCATGTAGTACAGCAATCAGGACCATAATTATCTGCATATCCATCATTATCTGTATCTTTAGATTGTTTCCAATTGGTTGAAAATTCATCGCCCAAATAATAACTTCCATCATTATCTGACCAACCATCTTGGTCTACATCTATGCACCCTTGTCGGTCTATCCATGAAGTACCTCCAACATCTGAACAATCGTCTACTGAATCTGAATATCCATCGCTATCAAAATCGGAGCAACCCATTTCGAAGAAAGAAGAAGAGCCAGAAACTGTAGGGCAACTATCAAATGAAGGCCCCAAATTATTGTCTCCATAATTATCACCGTCATTATCAGCCCACTGATTGCCTATTGTCGGCATCAAATCCAATAAATCGAAAATTAAATCTCTGTCTTGATCTGAATATAATCTCAATAAATCTACATCATTATTTGTCGAATCCCAAATAGATAGAATGATGGTTCCATTAGAATCAATATCTGCATCTATGGAATTACCAGTGCTAATATCTCCAAAGGACATACTCATCCAAGGTGCTGCTTCGCCATTGATTTGATGTTTTGATAATGAATTCCATGTTAGTAAATTACTGGTTGGCTCACTCGTCAATATGACATAGTGGTCATCAAGTTCTATCAAATCCCATGCACCTGATGGTGATGATGGAGGTTGTGTAGCAATTGTCGTCCAGTTACCTTCATCATCTTCAATATAGATAACATCACTATTTCCATTTCCTCTTATCGCCATTGTTGCAGTAGTGGTAACTTCTAAATCAACTTGGTAATCATTAATTCCGCCTTGTGGTTGTGGCATTGTTGGATTAGACCAGTTACTTTCATTCCACATGCTCTTGAAGAGTGAAAGAGTTCCCGAATTAGTCATTGAAGTGATGTACAAATATCCATCATCGGATAATTCCATATCTATATCAGAGGATAAATCTGTTTCTGTCTGAAGAACTGTTGATGTTATATCGGTACCATTCCAAACCCATTGACTCAAGTTAGAGTTTAGTCCATCTGACTCAATCAACGCTATTGCAAATGAACCATTTGGCAGTAATACTGCAGGGTGGTCCGAACTTACCGCGTCACCTACATCTCCAATAGTTGTTAATGACCATGAACCTATCTTTGTAGCCAATTCAAGACTATCGTCTGATGTATCCCTATAAATCAAATTTGTATTATTATTAGAATCTACGATAACTGAAATCTCAGAATCTAATGCTATTGAACCCCTAACCATTTCATGTGTCCAAGAAGATTCGTCCTCAACGCTAACAAAAATCTGATTTCCTGTTCCGGAAGTATATGCAAGATGTTGTCGTCCTTGTTCATCAATTGTACTTCCCAGATATTGACCCATTGTTCCAATGGTTACCAGTTCATTCTCAACTGCTGAAAATGCCGAAGCAGTGTGATAGACAATTCCATTTGCGGCATCGCTGGTAAGGATAATTGGCCTTCCAGCATTTGAAACAGCATATTCAACAGTTGTGTTGTTTTCATTTGATGTTGTGATTAATTGATCTAACCACACCCCTATTGGACTACCATCATTAGCATGTTCCAACTTGTGTAGTTGGGTGGAATTATCAGCAACCATTGTCAACATCATGCTCGTTTCACCTGATGCTGATGCGGCGAGAGTCAAAGATAACAACTCGCCCTGATAATTGAATTCGGTTGCTTCCCAGTCTCTTTCAGATAAGATTTGATAATCCAATCCATATGATGCACCTCGATTTGAATTTCTTTTACTGAGAATCAATTCATTGAGCCCATCGCCATTCAAATCTGCAGCAGAAGCAATTGATACACCGAATTTTTCTCCACTATTACCCTGGACAATCGTCTGTATATCACTTCTAAAACCAGAGGCTGAACCCAAGACCAACTTGACAATTCCATTCTTCAATGCCCCATCTTCAACGACTAGCATATCGCCAAATCCATCCTCGTTAACATCACCAGCGCTACGTAATGCATATCCCATTCTCGAATTAGGTGCATCTCCTACAATCGTGTAGTCAGGTGTACCTCCACTAATTCCATTCACAGAACCATAGTAAATCCACACTTTACCCGCTTGATAAGTAGTAGTCCCATTGAATATTTCAGAGAATGCTAATTCGTCAAATCCATCACCATTAACATCAGAAATAATTTCAATTTGCCATCCCATCAAACGTCCTTGTGATAAGGATTCAATATACGCATCGGGTGTACCATTGAAACCAGACATTGTACCATAGAATATTTCGATTGAGGAATATCCTGTAGGATCATCTTCAGAATCGGTATTGGCAATTACCAAATCTGCAAAGCCATCTCCGTTTAGGTCTCCCCCACTTGCTAATGCTCTTCCAAACAAATTACCATTTCTACTTTGGCTGATATTTCTATCAAGAGTTAATGCCGATGAATTTCCTAAATAGATACTAACTTTACCATTATTTGTGACATTGGATAGACCTGATATTATTGTTTGAGACCAATTCTTTGAAACGATAGCTAATTCAAAATCACCATCAAAATCACAATCGCTTATGGATTCAATTTTCCATCCAAATGCATCTCCAAGTGAACCACTTTGATTCCACCAAGATGAATTGTTTAGGCCATTACTCTCTCCGAGGAAGATTTCTGTTTTTCCATTATCATGTGATGTGTTATTTGAAACATCAAACCCTGGTGAGCCCAATGCTAAATCATCAAACCCATCGCCATTATAATCTCCAATGGCAACACCAGATGACAATTTATCATCTGTTGAAGTACCATTGATTACAATATCTGCTTCCGCAGTAGATGGACCAATTGCTGAGCCAAAGTAAATTTTTACTTGGCCGTTTTCAACCAATCCATCACTACTTGCAGAAGGATTTGTGTATACTAAATCATCAAACCCATCAGCATTGAAATCACCTACAAGCACATCTCCCTCAATGACATCTTGTGGACCAGCAATAACCCACTTTTCTTGTGTATCAATTCTACCATCATCTTGACCAGAAAGTGAACGAAGTAGTTGGACTGTTGTCTCATCTCCATCAACAACTGATGTTGCTATTTGTTCAACAAAATTAGAATCTAATCCCATTCCAATTATTTGACTTAAATTGCTATCCCTAAACAAAACACGGCTTTCTTGGACCCCGTTTTCTATTCTGATTAAACGTACTTCGCCATCTGTTGGTAAGGTGTACAAAATATGAGTTACTTCATCTGAATCAATTGATAATTCAATATCTATTCCAACTGGTCCGTCATCGATAAGTGCTGTTTCCCATCTTGTTCCAGAATAATTTACTTGCCACAATTGCCCTTCAGTATTTCTAAATAAACCCCATTCTAAATCTTGAGAAGTTTTTGACAATTCCAAATGCGTCACATTAGCATCTTCGATTATTGTTCTTGTATGCCATGAAATTGATGTGTATACGGCTGATTCTTGAGCAATTCTGGCCATTTTTAGATCATTGCCATCAGCATACAACAACTGATACCTTCCATTATTTGTCACTGAAAGTGCACAATCAACCAAAGATGATTGGTTGGAGGCAGGTGTTACTGAATCAACTAATGAACCATCCCAATTACCGTTAATATAGCGTCCAGCAACACGAATATTACCTTCAACTGTTGACCAGCAAAAATTAAGTTTCTCTCGACCAGTTACCACAATATCAGGAGTCCCTGGTGTTTCATTAGTGAAATTCTCCCAGAGTGTTTGGTCATTCAGTGCTTCACTTCGCCAAACATCCAAGGCTGATTCACTTCTTACTTTTGCTCCGAGAAGTCCATCAAAATCAATTGTGGTATCGGCAAAATCATGGCCATATCCATTTGAAAATGGTACCATTGAGACGCCCATAATAGGTTCTTGTGGCAATAAAAGTTCTTCCTCAACTGCCACATTGGAGAGGATTGGAGTCAATATTTGTGCAAGGAAAAAGAATGCGAGAAGCACCGATTTTATTGGCAAAGACTTGCTGCTCGCATCCGGCATAGCGTCATGATGAAGCCTATCCTTCTAAACGCTTCTCGCTATTTGACCACTTTGACCCCCATAGGGGGTCATGACTACGGAACTCAATAATGAAAATAATTCATAGGTGTATTTGACAATGAAGAACTCATGGGCTACTTCATGCAGGGTGCAAATGTACTCATTGCTGCCAATGGAAATTGGCCGATGAAAGCAATTTGGAAACCATTGGTTGACAATTGTCAATTCATAGTCGCATGCGATGGAGCAATCGTTCAATTATTACAAAATGACATCATTCCAGATTGCATCATTGGAGATTTAGATTCTGTTCCAAATGAAATAATAGAATCTCAAATAAAATCATTGCCAATCACAGTCATTCCAATGTTAAATCAAAACTCAAGTGACTTATCTAAGGCGTTAAAGTATTGCCAAAGTATTGAGGCAAAAAATATTGATGTTATCGGCATTGAAGGTGGGAGATTAGATCACCAAATCGGGGCTTATTTTTCACTGTGCGAACACAACTCAAATGCCATATTGCACCTCGATAAATGGAGCATAAGATTAGTTGCCAAAGAGGGTTTAACTATTGATTCTATAGAAAATGGAAAGAACATTTCATTATTTGCAATAGGCTCTGTTAAAGGCGTCAATATTAGTGGTGTAAAATGGCCACTATATAATGAACAATTATCACCGGGAACCAATGGATTACACAATGAATCTACAGGTGAAGAAATAATAATTTCACATCGCGGTGGAGACCTAATAATGTTGATTGAGCGCTGAGATAATTATGGTAAATGTTCTCTAAGCATTTCTGAATAACTTCCTTCTCCATCCCATTGTTGTGCAAACAAGTCAATTCTTGCCTTCTCCAGAGTTTGCTCAAATCCTCCAACATCTTCAATCAGTCCTAGTTTGTAAGCTGCTCTTGGAGTATATCCTGGGAAAAAATTCCTCCATGTAAATGGTATTCTGCCCGGGGTCACTTTATTGACAAGGCCAACGATTGAAGTATTGCATGTAGTAGTTAGCGAGTTATAAAATTCGGGAGATTTTCCTAACTGATTCAACCTATATGCTAGACTGAATAGCATTTTTTTATCTTTACCAGGTGGTGTAATTGCTCTAAACATATAATCCATATTCTTTCTTCCATTTGTTCGAAGACCCATAATGTCACTCTCAAGACCAACCAACAAATACAATTCATAGTTTCTCCATAGTCCATCCCATGGGTGATATCTTTGACCGACTACCCTTCTTGTTTCAAACGAGAAAGATAGACACATCCCATCGTTGAATTCAATGGTTACTAATGTATGTGCCAACCCAGTTATTGAATGAAAATGGTCAACTACAAACCAAATATCCTTGATCTCTTCAGAATCAACCGTAATCTCATCAACCCAATTTTCATCATAATCCTTGGTTGTGCGCCAGAAAAAATCTCTTACATTTTTGAATGTGATTTTTGTCCCATCAATAATTGCTTCACCATGAAATTTACAATCAGGGCGCCAATCGGCTTCTATTTTCGGCTTGCGAAGCCTAATAATGAACATCCAAACATAAATCATCCTTAGAATAATTAATGCCGCTATTAGACCCAAAAAATAGATTCCAAACTGAATTGGTTCCTCAAGTATTTTTTCAATCAATGCCTCACCACCGATGCCAGACTCGCAATTCCTGGTCCCACCAATCCATCGCTCCATCGGTATGCTGCCTCCACAAGACACCATCATCATCCATTGTTGTAGGCAATCCTTCTGTGTCTGGTGAACCATCTGCTAGTATTTGTGGCTCTGGGCCAAGATTTGGTAGTTCTACCATTTCAGGACCTTCTTGAACACGTACCAAAATAATGTATACCAATACGCTGACAATCAATCCCAATGCACCTATTGAAAACCAGCCAACTGACTCTGTAGGAGTTTGTTCTCCCTTTGAACGAGAAGGTAGTGACTTTTCTTCTTCAACTGTCAAGTCATCGGCAGGTAACCTAACTAAATTAATTCCTTCAATAGTTGAAATGTGTTCATTATTTATCACTTCAAGAGAGATCAAATGAACTCCTGCAGATAATGCCGAACAATCAAACTCACTCCCATTAGCCTGTTCAATTAATTTTCCTTGAATCCGCCAAATCTTTTCAAATGGCTCAAAATCAACAACTACCATGTTGGCTATCATTTCTACATTGCATGGAATATCAGTTGAATTGTAATTACCATTTGCAATTAGAGAGAAAGCGGGAGCTTCTCTGTTATGAATCGTTAAATTAAGCCATGATTCTGCTGTTTGTCCTAAACCATTACGATATGATTCCTTTAACTGATATTCACCAGCAGGCCAATGTGAACAATCCAATGTTGGTTGATCATCTAAGACAGTAAATGGTGCTCCTGAGAAAGTTCTTGTGCCAATTGCATCATAGCGAGGGCCTGTTTCATCTGAAAAATTTCTCTTGATTAGGCATTCATCGCCTGTTTCAATCCAAGGAGGAGCGCTAAGTTGTAAATTGATTCTCGGTGTTTTCAGTGCTGGAACCAATGAATAAGTCGGAAGTTGGTAGGTCAAGAAAATATTGCCTTCTGCGTTAACAAATTGTAATGAGAGACTATGCTCTCCATTTGCCCATGCATCATACATTATGCTGACATTAGTTTGACCTGTAAAGGACAAGGAGGCACTTTCAACTACCTGCTTATCTTTGTAATCACCCAAGAGTCTGATTTCCATATCAATCCATTCTCTGGTGGTATTGACCATAACAACAACACGAATGGCATCGGTTTCTCCATCTTGATTAAGGTCCAGTGTATCATTTCTCAACGCGACAATAATTATTCCTTCATCCTGCAGCATCTGTTCTTCCCATGAAATCCCAGATTCTTCAGCACTTGCAATAATGCTATTTTGTGGGGCTAAAATCGTAGCGAATAATATTGCGATAATTAGCAAAGAATAATTCGTTTCACGCATCATTTTCACCTCCTAAATCTGGCATTGGCAATTCTGGAAATGTTCCATCTGGGTTAAGAGGTGGTAATTCAGACAATGGTATCATTCCGTCTGGTATTTTTTCATCAACTTCTTCAACGAGCATTGAAATCTCTTCATCACTTACCTTTGCATCGAATAATTCATCTCCTAATTCTCGATTCTCCCTGCTAACTCTTACGACAAGGGCTGCTGCTGCACCGAGAATGAATCCTAAGCCAATCACGAGGTATGTCATCCAAGACGCTGCTGGGTCTTCACCCATAATTGCTATCGCTGCTGCATATTCTCCATATTCATTTGACCAACCATCTCCATTGCTATCGATGCACCCTTGTACATCTCTCTTAGATAATCCATAGACGTCTGGGCAATCGTCGCGTAGTGCCCCTAATGGGACATCACCAAATCCATCGCCATCACTATCTTTCCATTGCAAGGCTTCGGTAGGGAAGGCATCAGCACTACCATGTGGATGTGCTTTCCAATTGTCGGTCGGATCACTCCAACCATCTCCATCAGTATCGCGGCAACCCAATCTGTCAAGTAGAGAAGTTCCTCTAGTTTCTGGACAAGCATCACCACGATTACCAAGTTCATCATCGCCATATCCATCGCCATCAGAATCCCTCCACTGCGTTGGTTCATGAATGAAAGCGTCGCCTAAATCAGACCAACCATCTCCATCGGTATCCGGACAACCCCATCTATCTCCACCTGCAATAGGTCCAAGCGAGGTTCCTGCTGAATCAACACAGGCATCAGCAGTTGTGCCAAGAGGATTATCGCCTCGATTGTCACCATCAATATCGTGCCATTGAGTGCTATCGTATGGCCAAGCATCAGCAGTACCTCCAGGGCTTGCTAACCAATGCACTGTAGGGTCTGACCAACCATCTCCATCATAATCTGGACAACCCCATCTATCCATTGTTGAGGAACCTTCAGTAGTACGGCATGAATCTCCACGATAGGATTCTCTCCAGGATTGGCCATCAAAGTATTCTATGTTATCTCCAAAACCATCATCATCACTATCAAACCATTGGGAACGGTCGTCTGGGAATGCATCTGCAAATCCTGCTGGATGTGAAATCCAATCATTAGTTGGGTCGGAATAACCATCCATATCAGAATCCCTACACCCTCGACGGTCAAAGTGTGAAATCCATCCGGATTCAACTTCTTCGGCTGTTGAATATACACATACATCGCCTTCAAAGCCAGTGAAATTATCACCATAACCATCTCCATCTGTATCTCTATACTGAGAATTTACAAATGGGAAATCATCTACTTGAGTTGCTCCATAGGTTCTGTTATCTCCCCATCCATCCCCATCAGTATCACGCCACTGAGTTGGGTTGTCCGAGAAATCATCAACCAATTTTGCACCTTCAGAGTGGTTGTCGCCCCATCCGTCAAAATCCCTATCACTCCATTGAGTGGGCTCGTCAACAAATGCATCTGAGCCATTCATTATCGTCCAATTTTCATCACCGTTTGACCAGCCGTCGCCATCATTATCTGGGCATCCAAAACGGTCTTGAGAGGAGTATCCTACTATGAATGGGCAAGCATCAGGAGTTGTAGTATTGAGCAACCACTGACCGATCCCCCATTGAGATCTAGATATATTCCATGATTCATCATGCCAATTATCTCCAAAGCCATCTGCATCGGTATCATTCCATTGAGTATTGTCGTAAGCAAAAGCATCTGCTGCGCCTGTTGGATGAGCAAACCAAGCACTAATGCCATTCAATGCACCTGGATCTGCATCAGAAAAACCATCTCCATCGGAATCAAGACAGCCGAATCTATCAAGATTTGAATATCCTCGGCTGTAGGGACAGTGGTCTCCTTCATTACCCTCATAATTGTCACCATAACCGTCGTTATCGGTATCTAGCCACTGAGTTGAGTCTGCAGCAAATGCATCAGCACCATTTTGCACACCCCATCCTGAATCGGAATCAGACCACCCGTCACCATCACTATCAGTGCATCCATTACGGTCATTGGTCGAAGTGCCGACCAAATCTACACAATCATCATCTGTATCATAAAATCCATCTTCATCTGTATCCCTATTTGCTTTATCAATCGATGGATTTAGAGTATAATCAACTCCATCATTACACCAACTATTTTTGCCAACTATTTTGACATAAACAAACCCTTGGGCAGGTACTGTTGTGCTAAGTGAAGCAGATGAACCGGCATCGCTCATCGCTTGGCTAGCGACTTGTGAACCTGATGAATCGTGTAGAGAAAAGTCAGCTTCCCAACCATCTCCAGGGCACCACCATGCCGCATTATTCATAGAACCTGTAAAACCGATTTGAACAATGTCACCCATGAAAGCACTAATCTTCCACCAATCAGTAGAATCTGTGGGAGAACATCCATCATCACTGCAGACATATCCATTGGAAGATACACCATCTGAAAGTGGCGCAGATGCTTGTAATGTGTCATCTGCAGAAGCCATTGGGAAAAAACTGAGCAACATCGCGGTCAAGCCGAGAACCAATACCCGCCTTGCCAACATGCCCCTCCATAGGAGGGGATACCTATCAATTTCCCCCCGTTCAATGATAAGTTGACAAACTCAATATTTACTCATTGAGAGGAATATTTGACGCTGTTTTCAAGAATTTTAAGACCTTTGACACATGCTTCTTAACAGCAAATTGTGAATTGAAAATATAGCGGATAAAGCCCATTTCATCAACAACAAATGTTACTCTTTTCGGAATCAATCCAAGAGTTTTTCCAAGACCCATTTCTCGATGCAGTCTTGCTTTCTTATCCGATAACAAGGAGTATGGTAGTTGGTGATCGCATTGGAATTCTTTATGCGATTCAGTTCCTTCTGAAGAGATACCAATTATCTGACAATTCAATACTGCAAAGGATTCATGGTATTTTGCAAATGTTGCTGCTTGAATAGTACATCCTGGAGAATTATCTTTGGGATAGAAAAAAATGACACTCCACTTGCCAATTAAGGAATTATTTGAAATGTCATTACCATCTTCATCTTCCAAAGAAAATTCAGGAAAACGTTGATTCAACCAGCGCTTTTTTATTTGATTCAAATAAACACCTCAGCAAGTTTCTGGTCTAACGATTGCAATGATTTCACAAGGATTCAAGAATGGCATTTCCATGCTTGCTTCTTCTTCTGGAATTATTACATCGTGGCTTGCAGACATATCTCCTCGGATGAATTTGATGTATCGTTGCTCTTCATTTTCTTCAAATGGATGAAGTCCTACATTTTCTTGGTATGCAATACCCATCCATGATCCATCTGGCGACATTACTGTCTCAAAGAAGTCGTGTAAAGCGTGGGTATCACCGCTACTTTCCTCATAGGCAGTAACTGTATGGAGTGGAGTTGGGTCAACGATTCTGTAATCCCATTCATCACCTTCTTGAGGTTCTTTCAAAGCACCAGCATATAGGAACCATTCCTTGCCAGCAGTATAACCATCTTCACTATTATTTTGGTCAAAGTCAAGACCATAAAAAGCAATACTGACTACATTTTCTTCAGTAATTGAAACGAAAGGATACATGTTTATTCCTCTATCAAAACCAGTATTATTCCATGATGTGAAATTAGTTCCATTATCATATGAAACCGCGACGCGCATTTCCCAAGGACCTGTGTTTCCAAGTGGACAATCTGCCCAAGTAACAACAACCATTCCGCCTTCATTATTGTTGACTACGGGATAACCTTCTGGGCAATTGCCTTCTCTTGGACCAACATCAAATGGTGCTGCCCATGAACCATCGCTTGGACCTGGCCCTGTTCCTCTCCCGTAGTCATCGCTAACTCTAACTTGTACAGTTCCAGAATCAGAATCTGCATTTTCTTGGGCAACGAAAACATATGGGCCATTATTTTGACTGGAAATGGTTGACCAACCACCAGGCATAGCATAACACTGAGAAAATGGAGCACGTCCTGTCTCTGAATGGTAATACCAATATCTCCCGGAATCTCCTGTACATTCGGGAGGAGAAACACCTGAATTCCCGAGATAATGGATAATGCCGTCACCTTGGGCAGCAACCCAAGGTCGGTCATCGGCTGCCATTGTAAACATTCGTTCACATGTTGATGGTGAAGTATATGTGTTACCACCATCTTCAAACATATGCCACCAATTGTCTTCCAAAGTAGTGTCAAGGTAGTATATGACGTCGTTTGCATCGACGGCAATATCTCCTTCATCTCCAAGGCATTCAGAACCTGCGCCAGTAAATGTGCCAACTACTGAATTGGCTAAGTTACCAGGAGTTGGATCAAAATTATCACCATGGCTCCATGTTTCACCATTATCGTTTGAAATCCAAAACCATGAAGCCCAATAATCCCAAGTAGTCATTTGGCCATCTTGACACGCGTACCATGAATCAAGAGGACCACCGAGTACAGGGCCGAATGGTGTTCCTTCACCACCCCAACGCAAATCTTTGTGAGCAGTTACGAACAAATTTCCTTGACTATCGATTGAAAGACTTGGTTCATATCCAACCCCGTAGCCTTCGTAACCAGCATCTTGACCATTATCAGGATCTATACATTCCTCATGACGTGGCATATATTCAGGCTCATTCCAAGTAAAGTAAACCTGATCTCCCTGAAATTCAGACCCATCATTGGCGTTGGCATTATTTCCAGTCGTTATCGCAGGCCCTAATATTGCTGCCAATAATAAAAAAATAAATGAAATAGCAATAGTTGAACCTACTGCAATATTCAACTCCTTAGAAGAACCGCTTGATTCAGAAGCGAGAGTCCCAACAAGAACTGCATCAATGCCCTCTTCTGCCATGAATAGGGCTTGCACCACTTACCTTTGATTCTATGCTTATGACGATTGCTCGGGTAAATCGCCCTTAGTTGAATCCGGATTGGAATCTCTTCCACCCCAAGGTGTTAATGTTCTATTAATTCCAAGTCGGCGTGCGAACAAAAATTTGAAGTTTTTCCAACCATCTCCCCATGTATGAATTTCTGCTTCTCCGACTCTAGGGCGGTATGGTACAGAAATCTCAATTGCCTTTTTCTTACCCAAATATCTGCGGGCAAGGATTTTGATTTCTTCAGAAAGTGGCATACCATCATTGGTTGGCCTCATTCTATCATCATTGAAAATAGACTTACGGAAAACCCACATTCCTGTTTGTGAATCTTTTAGCCCATAACCAAATAACATGCGTGCTGTGAAAGATAATCCCCAATTACCGAAACCATGTAATCCTGACATTGAGCCATCTTCTGCTAAACTCAATCTGTCGCATGTGATGAAATCTAATTCATCATCAAGCAATCTTTTCACCAATTGTGGTACAACTTCTGCTGGATAAGTACAATCAGCATCCATTGTGACAATGATATCATTTGAAGCAACATCAAAACCAGTTCTATATGCTCTCCCATATCCCTTTCTATCTTCCAAATGAACTCTAATTCCTTTTTCCAAAGCAATTTCTCTAGTCCTATCTGTTGAGTTCCCATCAACGATCATTATTTCCAAATCTTTGCACCAACCTCTTGGGATTGCATCAACGGTTGGGCCAAGAGCCTCTTCTTCATTACGTGTTGGAAGAATAACAGTAACAGTCACTGGAAGAACTTCGCTCATGGACTGCCCACAAGAGTAAACCCCTTGAAGGCATTGGCGAAGTAATGTGCTACTTCGACTGTCTTGAGTAGGTGATATTGAAACGCTAAACAATTGTGGAAGGGTTGATGCACATAGCAATGGTATCTGGTGAATACCCTCCAAGATGGGGCGGTATTGGTTCAGTGGTATTCCATCTCGCCGGACATTTAGCATCACTTGGCCACAAAATCACAATAATTACGAGAAAACATAGCGGCATGGCCCCGCCTCAACAAGGTGTTGCGATAATTGAAGTCCCTTGGCTAAAATTACCAATGGCATTTACTCGCTCTTATGGGAAGTATGCACTAAAAGCACTAAAGCGTTTGAATAAAATTGAAAAAATTGACATTGTACATACACTTCTTCCTCTTGTATCTTGGACAAGGAAAGAATACAGATTTGTTGAAAACAATATCGCACCTGTCGTTTCTGCACTTAATGGTTCATGGATTGGCGAAAAAGAAGGTATGAAACTTGCTGCAAAACATAGAGAGGCTGCAACATGGAAGAATCCAAACGATTTAGCAATCCTCACAACCGGTTCTTGGTATGCCAAATACGAAAAAGCTGGTATGCTTGAATCCTCCGTTTCTGTTGCAATTAGTAATTCGACCAAAGAAGAATTCAAACGATGGTATGGTCCTTCAAAAGATTGGCGCTGTGAAACAATTCTATATGGGGTTGACCATCTTGTATTTCGACCAATTAATCATGATGATGAAGATGAACAATTGGCCCATGAAAAACTACGTCATGATTATGATGCTGCGGATGAAGAATCATTATGCGGCAGACCAAGTAAAGATACTCCACTACTACTAGCAGTAGGGCGATTAGTTGCTCGCAAAGGACATCTCACATTACTGCGTTCAATGCCAGAGATACTGGCAAAAAATCCTGGTGCAAGACTATGTATTATCGGAAGAGGTCACATGCGTAAAACTCTACTCAAACAGGCAAAAAAACTCGGTGTCGGCCATGCTGTTTTCATCAAAGGAGGAATGTCTTTTGAGAATCTCGCCCAACACTTTAGAAGTGCAGATTTAGTTGTATATCCAAGTTATTATGAGGGTCAGGGATTGATACCTCTTGAATCATTAGCCAGTGGAACCCCTGTAGTCACAGTTAACCAAGCACCTTTGACTGAAATGATTGATGAAACTGTTGGCGGATTATTTGAATGTGGAAATCCAAGTGATTTGGCAAGAGCGGTCAATGCTGCATTAGAGGACCCGAAAGGCCGTGATGAGCAGGCAAAACTTGGCCGCGAGCGCGTATTATCAAAATATACATATGAACATAATGCGATTGATTATGAGAAAATATATGAGTCTCTAATTTGATTCAATCTCAGACATTGTCCCAATCAAGATCAAGTTCTTGCTTTGGTTTTTGTTCAAGCATTGATTCCTCAATATCAGGCATTAATTCCTCTTCGTCCTCAACTTCTTGCGTACTATCTGTCAAACCACTTTCCAACTTAGGCACTATTTTTCCATCATTGGATGGGGTTGGCTTGTTTTTATTGGTTTGGCCAAAAGCATCCCATGATTCTATCATATCCAATTCTGCTATCTTCTTCCGGCGGTTATTGGCGACGAATGCAATAACTCCGAGTAAAATGATCAACGAAGTTGCGGCGATTACAAAGTTCAAAACTCTCCCATCTTCAACTCCTTCATTTACAACTAAAGTTATTGATACAACATCTATTGCTGCATTTTCACCATCACCATCGGTAGCAATTACTTTCAAATTCGGTCTGCCAACATCGTTTGCAGTCAGTTCAATTGTGCCGCTCCAAACATTATCTGCACCTGTATCTGACAAATTAAATTCCCAAAATTGTATTCCATGAGTAAGTGTTGCTCTAACATTATCTGTCGTTCCATCTTCATCAATCATTATGATTGAAACCTTGAATTCTGTCTTTTCTCCTGCTGTTAAGGCAGACGGGGTTATTGTCAAAGAATTTGAATCTAATTTAGGTAAACTAGATTGCATTGTGACATTTACATGTACTTCATCCCATCCACCTCTTGAATCTTCAACATAAAGTGAGAGATGATGTTCACCTGGTGGCAAGGAGTAAGTGTCTAATGAGTTGGTTGAAATTACCTCTGGCCAAGTTGCACCAAGAGCCCAATATCTCCATTCACGAACCACCATATCATCATCAGCATCGGTGGATTCTTCCTCTAATACTACAGATTCTCCTGCGGAAATAGATAATCTATTTTCGGGACTGATAAGTATTGCTCTGGGGTCAGATTCGTCAACTGTTAACGTAATATATTCTGTTCTCGTTCTATCTGTAGAATCGGTTAATGTAATCTCTATTGTATGAACTCCAGCGGATAGCATAGTCATATGATTTACCAAAGGATCCACATCTTCTAAGATTGGTTCATTTAGCAAATTGCTACGGATGGTCATTACAAAATCATCACCATCAAAATCAACAGATTGTGTAGCATCCCAATTGATTCCTTGTGATGACTGTAGTAAATCTCCATCAAGCGGAGAAACCAAACCCAATACTGGAGCTGATTGTGTTACTTCAACGACTATTGTCATCTGTTGCGGGTTGTTTATTCCATCATCCACGCTCAGGGTGATATTGTGTATTCCTTCGCTTAATCGACCATCAAAAATCAACCAATCCTCACCTTCAGGAGTAAGTCTTCCATCAATATCGCTTTCCCATGTTACTACTAGGAATTCTGAACCTGCTGCAGGCTGGTTTTCAGCACAGTGCCAATCTCCATCAGGGAAGGTCCCGCACCATGCATCGAAATCACCCGAACCGTTTGCAGAAAACCAAATCAATTCTGATG
>ERZ1047821.377-NODE-377-length-34347-cov-16.182579_pt1 | contig 34347 bp, 36 predicted proteins | sample MGYA00383096_ERZ1047821 | MGnify/ENA primary metagenome ERZ1047821 (study PRJEB29581, sample SAMEA5548366) | metagenome | biome: marine; feature: coastal; material: water | depth 25 m | study: Short-term variability in the microbial, nano- and picoplankton... | reverse complement strand
ATTCCTTTTTCATAAGTATTGTTTGTTTTTAATTACAGTACTAATATACGAAAAAAAACTGACATAAAAAAGTATTATGGCAGTTTTTCTTGTAAAAGTTATTAACAATTTAAAAATCGTTGAATATACCGACTAATTTTAGTAATTCTTGTGGCTTGTGTGACCAGAAGTCAGTAGAACAATTAATTATTTTCTTTTTAGGATCAGATTTAAAGGTCTTTTGAGGAAATCCAATAATAGAATACCATTTCTTAGGCTTGTTTGGCCAGTAAGCCAGTGGCCAATATGACATGATTACTTCATTCTTTTCGCAAGTTTGAATACATTTTATTATGTCACATCCCTTTCTAAGCATTCCCTTTCCATCTAATAGTTCAACTGCTTCGTCGTGTTCTCCTAAACTGAATCTAATATTACCATTTAATCTTAGCATTGCATCTTGTGCAGTTCTAGGATCCCATGCAAAGTTACCTAAATGATATACTGTATCATCTTTAGTTACTACTTCATTCCAATTTCTAATAAGAGCATCGTCCATTTCATTTACTGAATTGAAATCTCTATTATATTTTTTAATTGCTCCTGGTCTACCTAATTGTAGATTTGATGTTACGAAAACTTTTCCCATTTTAAGCTACTATAAATTTAATGTTGTAATTATCCCAAAGTTCGCCGGTTAATGATAACTCATTTACTCCGCCTTGGGCATTTTGTATTCTTTTGTCATCTGATATGTCTACAAAAAGATAAAGTACAAAATCATAATGTGTAGCATATATCATTGATTGACCGATACCAGCTCTAAGATCAGAGCCTCTTTTACCTTTTTTAAATTCAATGGCAATTTTAATGCCATTCATCTCAACTGTCATATCTGGTCTATTTCTAGTTCCCATGAAGAGGATGTGTGATACCGTAGTATTTACATCACCTTCCCAGTTGATTGAAGATTTTACAATTTCTTTAGCCTTTTCTTTATCAGCTTCGCCTTCAGATATTACATAGTTAGTAAGATCTCTTACAAGGTGTGGGTAAATAAATTGCTTAATCTGATCCTCTGATTTCTTTTTATAGTTTAATGTACCGAAAATATCTTCATGTGTGATAGCTTCTGAAATTAAATCTAAAAATTCTACTCTCTTTTGAGATTTACTTGCTTGTTTCATTTGTTGCTGTTTCTAACTCAGGCTCAACCGTTTCAGCTGAACTTAATTGTTCTTCTAGTTCTGCTAACTCTTTATGAGTAGTTGAAATCTCTGAATTTAATTCTGCTAATTTAGTCATTGCGATTGAAACTGCTTCTCCGATATTAGTTAACATAATGACGAATTTTCTAGCAGCTTCTACACCAGTTCCTTCTACATTTAAAAGTGCTTGATAAAGAGCATTTAATTCGTGACCACGTAAATTGATTACGGTCTCTTCTGCATCTGATGTTAATAATTCTTTGTTCTGTAATTTTAACTGGTCATGCAAAGATACTACAACAGCAGCGTTATTTGTTTTCCATGTATATCCCTTGTTAAGGTGATCCATTATAGTTTTTACCTGCTTTCGATCATCTAACTTAATTGCAAATGTTTCTGCTGCAGCTTTTGTTTGTAGTTCATCAGCTTTTGCTTGTAAAGCTTCTTTTTGGGTTTCTAATGATTTGCTCATTTTTGTTATTTTAGTTTAATTATTTATCTTATTTTTAAAAGTCGCTATTTGTGATTTTTAGATCGTAATCTTTAAATTCTGCAAATTGCTCATCGTCAGTTTTCATCCTTCTAACGATAGTATCGTTTATGTCTTGTCTGTAATTTAATCTTTGAATCCTAGTCATTCTATCTGGATTTAACCAAATTACCATACATTGTTCTCTGTATTTTTTAGGCAACATATCTAAACCATCTTTAGACATTATCATTATATCTGCCTTTTTAAAATCTGCTTTAGTCTGACCATAAAACCATCCATTAAATTCCATGTATTCTATAAAGTTTCCATGGACAATCATTTCTTTAAACTTGTTCTCTGTTACAAAATGATAGTCTTCACCATCAACTTCCTTTTCTCTTGGAGGTCTTGTTGTGTGGCTAACACCTGCTACAAATCCAGAATTTGATAACCGTGCTTTTAAAAAGTCTTTACCGGCAGCTGCTTTTCCTACTAGGATTAATTTCATAGTTATTATACTGGGTTTTTAGTTTTTGTTTTTGTTTTTCTGGAGCTTCTTTTCTTTTTCAATGCCTCGCGTTCTTTATCAACAGGGAATCTACTAAAGTTACCCATACCGTCCATATCCATATCATCAGCCTTAGGTTGTCCCATTTGACCATGTCTATCGTAATAGTTAGGATAGTTTTCTTCTCTTTGTTTTCTAGCACCGTAGAAGATGTTCCAAATTGTAAAATAGATGTAAACTGCAAATATCAGTCCACCCATAATAAAGAATCCTAGGTTCATGTGTTTCGTCTTTGTCTAATTGCTATCGCAAAGAGGAGGATAGTTCCTGGCCAGTGTGCTGAGTACTGAGCTTCTTCTGTGTAACCTAATACCCCATAAGTTACGGAATATAAAAGGCATGCAAATGCTAAAATTACCGGGTACCAGTTATTAAAGAATTTCTTGAATTTGTTAAATCTTTTCATATTTGTTTTGTTTGCTGTTTCTTCAAGTCTTTTACGATATCTTTTCGAACTGTTTCTAAATATTGCTCTCTTTTTTTATTAGATACAAATGGAACAGACCAGAATTGTTTTGTTTTTCTCCATAATGAAAGTCTCCATCCGAATACAAATGTAAATACTCCCATTACTAATCTTAGTTTAGGTGAGTTCAAATAAAGAGTTCTAACGGGTAATGCAGGAGCACCATGTGTTATATAGGTTCTTACCAGTTTATCGCTTAGGTGTGGCTTAGGATATGCATACGGACCTACCACTGGTACAAATTGGTATGCATAACCTGGAGTTAATACTTCATCAAAGAAGATCTCCATTCTTGGTGTTAATCTAAACCACCAAACTGGAGAGACGAAGTAAATTCTATCTGCCCAAGTAACTAGTTCTTTGTAAGATTCAATAAGATCTTCTCTAGGTCTGGCAAAGCTATCATTGTATAAATCAATAACTTCTACTTCGTTTAAATAACCTGGAGTATTTAATAGAGTCTTCTTGATAGTTCTATAAATACCATTATAGCAAAACGATCCCTCATCTGGATGTCCAATGACTATTAGGTTTTGCATTCTTTCCTTCTTACTCATAAAAATTTCTTAAATTGTGTTTCTTCTCTCTTCCGAGCTTGTTCTAATTTATTTGCATGGTATTCTCTTGCATATTGTTCCATAATCTGGCTCATTTTAGTATAATGTGAAAATGCATCGCTATCCACTGCTAAATCAGGCCATTCATTTTTGTCTAGCCAACTTTTAGCTTCTAGTGGCATACAAAAAATCTTTTAAATCATCCCTACTTGTTGGTACATCATCCCATTTCTTATCATACCAAAATGTTCTACCATTTCTATCTTTTCTCTTTGACATTTCAGCATTGCCATAACACAACATAAAGCGTTCTTGGATAGCCTCGTCTCCAAATGGATTATCCCAATCTTTAATGCTTCCACCGCCCTTAGCATACGCTAAAAGTGGAATATCACGGCATAAGTCTAGTAGTTTAGGATATCTTGCGAATTGCATACCTGCTGGTAAGAATGGATCTACATCTCCGGCTCTAAAAATGATTTCAGCTCTTAAATAATTGCCAATACCATTAAAATACTTTTGATCCATTAACATTTCATAAAGAGGTTTCTTTAGCTTAGTTAAGTTGGTCATTACATTTTTCCAGAACTCATCATATTCTGTAGTTGGATCTGGACCTCTGCCTTCTGACCATGATAAGCCCATCTTCCATTTACCAAAACGTCTGACATCTACAAATGATAATGTAGTATCTACATCTGAATAAAATTTAAGGTGTGAGTGTTTTGCTTCTTCGCCAGTATGTGTTAGCTTAAAATGACCTGACATACCCATTGTAATTCTAACTGTAACAAATTTATCTGAATAATGATCTAAGAAATAGAGTACCATTTCTTTTCCTTTTGATTCAGCTTTAATCTTAAATTTTGTAAAAGGGATATTTAAGTCATCGCACTTATGAACTGGATTCTTTTCTACTTTTGTAAAAGTAACTCCTTCTGAAACTTGATTTACGTAGTCTGATGTGAACTTGAGTTCCGCTAACTCTGGCATAGTAATATGATTTAATAGTTATACCTTTTCGGGTATAATTGTTTCACTATCGTCATCTTTTGTACCCTCTTGGGTATAATTCCAAGATTCTTCCCAAAAAATGAAGCTGGGGTGTGTTTTATTTGATGACATAAGTTAGTTCAACTTCAGGATCATTAATAACCTTAATGATCTTTGGTTCTGCAGCTCCGTGAGTGGCTAAGAGGTGTGCCAATCGGCCAAACGCTCCTGCTTTGCATAATCCATTGACTCCTTTTGATATATCATTAGAGTCGTTTAAAATTGAATTTACATGGAAGTGCATAAATCCTTCGTGGCTCATATCGGAGTAGTCTATTATCAGCGGTTTATCAGAAATCGTATTCATCATAATCATCTAGTTCTGTAATGGATTTAATATTTTTAAAGTTAATCTTAGGTTCTTGGCCTCGCTGTTTGCGCTTCTTAAATTGTAGCGCTTTTTTACGTCTTTCGCGATTTTCGCCGGAGTCATCAGCCATCTCAGGCTTATTAGACATTTTCATTAGAATTATGTTTCTGAAGTGGTATTAGTTGAGCACCAAACTGGAGGTGTTCCTGTTGTATTAGGAGGGTGTTCATAATATGGATTGGGTGCATATACTGGATAAGCAGGTGGATTGTAAGTATCATCCTTAAGTAGAACTACAGCTTCTTCTGCAGTAATTTGCTTTTTTTCCAATAGCTTTTGTACGATGCTTGCCTTTGTCATTCTTAATGTATTTAATATTTATACGTGGTATTTAACTAGAGTTTCTTTTTATAGCTTAGTAACCATGCGCATTTTTCATATTCTTCGTAGAATTCAAAATGGTCAATCATACTATCTATTTGGCTTGGCTCTGGAATTGCATCCGGCTCTAAAAAAAAGATTGGCATCATGATTTCATCTGTATCTTGTAATTGGAAAGTCAGTGCCATACAAATAGCCTCAATTGTTGCCTGTCCTGTTAACATTTGAAACGAGTTCTCTATTGATTGTTGATAATCTGTCATATTAGTTATCTAATTGATAATCATTAGGTGGTAATTCATCTAATAGGCTACCTGGAGCTGTGACGTTTTCAACCAATCCACTAAGCTCTGCTTTAATTTTCTTTTCTTCATACTTAGCATATTCAAATTCACCCTTAATATAATCATTAAGTGCTTTGCCTTGAGATTCTGCTGAATTAAAGTTAACCCATGTTGCTACATCAACCGCTTCATAAACATAAGTTGCCCATTTAAAAACCACTGTTAGGGTTTTATCCGTAAAGTTGTAAGTTGCTGAATTAATAGTTGAACTCGTGTAATGTGATGTTGTGCTAGTTACCATAAATATAATTTATCTATTATATGCGTTTTCTGATAATTGTTTCTGGAGTAACTTGTTTTGTAACAATTACTGGTTCATTTTTTTGGTCGGTTGTATTATATGAACTTACCACTAGATCATAATATTTACTCGAAGCAAATTTATCTGCAGGTCTAAGTTGATCAGTTGGTGGGTTTTCTGGACTACGTGATAATGCTTTATAGAATGGTCCTATTTCAGTATCTTCTAACGTTGATTCTTTTAATACACCTGCATTATGAAATATAGCATTTTTATCCCAGTGTAGTATCGTAGAAGTTCCCCATGTAAAATCAAAATCTTTTGTAATTGGAGTTTTATATCCGGCTTTCCATAAATTCCAAAGTACAGCCCACATATCTGCACACCATATTTGTAATGTGTTCCAATCCGGATTTGATTGTTTTTTAATACTAATCAAGGGTCTCATTTCTGAATATAGAGATTCACTATCACGATATACATCTTGCCAGTACTTTGATGTTATACCTGGTTTAATTAAGTATTGAGCTCCTCCTGCTTCACTATCTCTGGATTTAACTTCATTAAAATCAATATCTATAATTTCACACATTTTAAAGAATAAATCTTCTCCCCTATCAATTATATAGTCTGAAGAAATATAACTTGAAGTATCTGATACAAAACATGTTTTATCTAGATTTAATTTATCATGTAAAACTAGGGGTTTAGTTAAAGCAATATCACAATCATGATAAAAGAAAGTAGATTGTTCTAAGTATGGATGGAAATTCCAATGCTTCTCTAGTATATGAGGTCTAATTGAAGAAATATAAGATGGAGATTTTCTAGTATCTGTATAATATGCAAAGAGAACTCCCTTTTTAGTCCACTTTTCATCTACACGTCTATATCTTTCGTGTATTTTATCATGTTTAATAGCTCCAATTATATGTACATTATGTAGATTGATATTACCATTTTTTTCAAATGATAATAACATTGCGTCAATCTGCCATGAATAATAGTAATCTGCTGGTTGACATGATATGTAATATATGTCTGACGTCATAAAGTTTATCTACCTAGATTAGAACCGGTTTTAAGCTTAATACCTTGTGAGGTTAGTGCAGTTTTAAGTGAGTTAACAGCTGCGACAACATCACCGTCACCTCTGCCGCCACGTCCAGTAATTCCATCAACAACACCGCCGACAACACCACCGACCATACCGCCGACAATTTGTCCAGGTACTGCAGCAATTTGACCTAAAATACCCTGTTGAGCTGCACCTTGTTCTTGTACAGTTTGTCTAAATTCTGCTAACATTTCTGCTAAGTTATTTAAAGCCTCTTCTAATGACTCACCCATATTTTCTAAAATATCTTCTGGAGAATCACCACCCTCTGCCAATACTGCTAATGCTTCAAACATTGCACGAGCCTCGGTAAGTTTTTCTAATTCCATCGAGTTAATACCCGCAGAAATTTTAGGGAATGCAACTGCGGTAGCAGTCATATTTGTTCCGATAGCATTCCAGAGTTCAGTCTGTGCATTATATCCAGCAATAGGTCTAAGCATACTAACTCTATTGACAAACATACCTTTAAATGTTTGTAAGTTTTCTAAGTTAGCGCCATTAGTAGCATTAATAATTTCTTTACTACCTCTACCCATTTTTTCATACGCGTTTCCAACTGCCATAAATAGATTTTGCCTAGAAGCCAAAGTTTCCTGAGTAGCATTAGACATATTACCACCATATACTGATTGGAATGCCATTAATGGTAAAGCTTGCGCTTGGTTAATAGATCCTACAATTATTGGAATGGCAATTGCCATTTTTAAATATGATAATGTAAGTCCTTTTAAATAATTTGTTTTAGCTTCAAATAATTCTGCTGGAGATTCTCCACCAAAAATAGAAGCAAATGCTTTTGCTTTATCTACTGTAAATTTAGCAACAGAGTCAACAATTGCAGGTATAGACCAACCTAATTTAGAATAAGTCTCTCCAATAGTTGCAATTAAAGTTGTTTTAGCAGCTAAAATTGTAGTATCAGTTCCACTAGAATCTGTAATAGATGTAATCATTGCAGTAACCTTCTCTCTAACGTCAGATGCATCTGTAATACTAGATGTAATTTTTTTAACGTATTGTACTGCTTCTGCTAAAGATGAATATGGATCTTGTAAACTCATTGCAACCCAAACTCCTCTTTCAAAATTATTTGCACTAAACCATGAAGTATCTCCGGCATCGGATTTACCAACATCTTCAAACACTCCAGCTAAACCTATAATAAGTGCTTTTGTATTAGAAGCTATCTTTTTAACCAGACTACCAACGTTACCAATTGCTTTAAATCCTGTAGGATTTCCATCTTTATCATAACCGGTTGGGAACTTTAAGTTTGCCATTGACTGTACGCCGTTAGCTAGGTTGTAAAGAGGTTCTCCCATCTTCTTAACAACATTAATACCTTTTTCATAAGATGATGATGTGAACCATGAACTACCCTGAGCAGCTTCAGATTCTCCTACCTCTGCGAATACGGAACTTAAACCTGCTACTATTAATTTAGTATTAGCAATTAATGCTGGTACTGCGCTTGTTAAATTAATAGTTTCATAACCCAATGCATTACCTTCTTTATCATAACCTGTTGGGAACTTTAAGTTTGCCATTGACTGTACACCTCTTGCAATACTGGTTAAAGCACCTCCCATACCAAGTACTGATGAAATACCATCTGCTACTGCAGATTGACTACCACCACCAAAGATAGAACTAAATAAACTCTTTTTACCACCTGGGTACATTTTACCAATTTTACCAAACGTATTAGACAATGCAAATGTTATCGATGCAACATTATCACCTAATGATTTAAGATCTGCTGTTTCAGCTATCTTTTGAAATTGTTTAATACCGAATGCAATAGTGGTTAATGCCATTCCTGCCATAATTAATGCAGGTGCACCAACATACATTGCTGCAAGTTGTATTGGTCCTAATGAGAATGAATTTGCGATTGCCTCAAACATAACCTCCATGTTTGTTTTAGGTCTACCTCCACCGATACCCATAAAACCGGTTGTCTTTTGACCAGAATCTCCCAATACTCCAGTTTTCTTAGTTAACTGATCAAAGTTTAATTTCTTTAAAATTAACATTCCAGCTCCTACTAATATAAGAGCTCCACCTGCTAATATCATTGCGCCGGCACCTAGTGCTATGAATGGTGCTGCTACGCCAGCAAGTCCAAACGCAACACCTAGACCTCCTATTAAAGCCAGTGACTGGCCAATTAAAGTCCATCCGTCGTCTCCTAGTGCATTACCTAAAATTTTAATTGCTACTGCATTAATAATTAATGCAACACCAACGAGTATCATTGCGCCAGCACCCATTGCTATAAAAGTTGCTTGAGTTCCTGCTAAATAGAATGCTGCTCCAATCAGACCTATTAATAATAAGGCTCCTAATGATTTTACAGCTTCCTCGCCAGAAATATTACCAATAACTTTACTAAATATTAAAAGAGAAAGCCCTAATACTACTATTGATAATGAAGCCCATAACAGTGCTTGCGCTCCCTTCTTTATGAACTTGTCCATAACCCCGATAATACCAAAGGTTAAACCAACTGCGCCAACAACTAATGCTATTTCAAGCAGTACTGTCATTGGAGGGGCAATTATATTAAATAAAGCCAATGCAATTCCTAAACCTAAGATAGCACCTGCTATAAATAATAGTGCTTTACCTCCTTGTTCCATGGAGTCTACGACGCCCATTTTATCTAATAAGAAGAAAACAGCTCCTATCCCTAGAATTGCCATTCCAGCAAACATTGCGCCTTCTAAAGCAAATGGTGCAATAAGCGATGTTAATGCTAAAGCTACCATCACAGATAGTATACCTAAACCTGTCATTACTAAAGTATCTGCAGTTTCTTTAGCCTTATCTCCTCCTAATGCTCCAGCTATTCTTAAAATAAGCATCATTGCAGGAACTATTATTAATACTGCAAGTAAACCTTTAAGTGCTGGCATTATTATTAATGATGTTAGTGCTAACGTACCTACGATAGTTAAAATGCCTAATCCTACAGCTGTAAGATTATCTAGCTTATCCATAGTCTTCTCGTCTAAATTCTTAGTAGACATAGTGACTGCTGTAGTAATCATGAAAAGGGTTAACGCGATGAGTGGGGATATTGCCGCCGCAACAAGCAAGAATGGTGCTGCTAATATCATATAACCAGCAAACATTAAGATAGATTTACCTACATCGCCTAACTTAGTTAGGCCTCCGATGAGGGCTTCTGTTTTCTCGCTAACTTCTTTACCTGTACCTTCTAGTGAATTGATAGCATCTACTACATATTGTAGTCCCATACCAACTTTACCAATAGCAGGTGCAACAATAGCAAGCGCTAATGCTTGTTTAATATCTGACGCACCGGATTTGGATTTACCATCTTTAATATCTACAATTGCTGTAACTAATTCATCAATTCTAGTATATAAATCACCTCCGATTGCAACGGACGCAGTATTCTGTTCTATTAAGCCTAGGGTATCATTCCCCTGACCCATTCGGTCAAAAGCAGAACCCATACTTTTCATAAAATTCATTGCCATCTAGTAACTACGAAGGTTTTTTTTAAAGTATACAAGAACACCACGTTAAGTGGTGCTCCTGATACTATATTATATATCCCTATAACTTCGGCATCTTGAGAGATGGAGTTTTGAGATTAGGGGTTTTTGGCATCTTAGGACTTGAAGCAGATCTCATGGATTGCATTTGCGAGTCCTGTTGTTCTTGTGATTCCCCCTGCTGTTTATTCTTAGCCTTGATGTATTCCGAAAGATTCTTGACGTAATACCAATACTCGTAGTAGTACATGTTCTCAATCTCTGACGGTTGCATCCTAAGATGAATACCCAGATAGAACTTTGTCTTAAAGTAGTTCTCCAGCGAGATCTGAAATAATGAAAAGACTTTTGATGCCACCTGGGAAGTCAAGAGGGGCTTTCGCAGTCTCTCCTTCGTAAGTAGTTTCTAATTCGGGTTGTACACCGATTTTCATTCTTTCAGCTAATCGATAGATTACCATAAACTTCTTTTCGTCCCATCCTTTATATTCCATTTCTAATTGGAAAACCTTCTTTAAAGATAATGATCTCCAATCAGGTTGCATATAAGGTAACACTTGAATAAATGCTTTATCGAAATCTTGGTCTTTTTCTTGTTTATCTTTAAGATACGCCGTGATTTCTTGCATTACACCAATTGTAGGTGGGTGCATAAGTACAGTTCCTGCAGACTTAGTTTTAATTACATAAGTTCTGTCTTTAGCAGAATAATACTTTTCAATTTGCTCATCGATTATAGAAGGTATTAAATTTTTAACATGTAATTCTATTTCTACTGTTTTCTTAGTTTTATCAGTTTTACCTTTGAGCATTAATTTATTCTCAGGTTCTGGAAACGAAAGATCTCTAATAGAAAGTAATAGAATAATTCTATCTTCTTCTAATATATCTTTGTAAGACATTCTAGTTGCTCCGGAGTCAAACTGTGCACATGATTCAACTATTGAATTTAGTTTATCTTCCATATCGATGTAATTGTTTTCATCCATAGTAGAAAAATGTCTAATTTCAGCAGCTTTAGCAGATCTAATTTTAATAACTGTGCCTTCAGGATAAAATTTAGCCTTTGAAGGTAAAGTTTCTAGATCTAATACATGCCATCCTAAGATTTGATCTGATGATCTAGCCTTTTCAGGAGTAAAATTGTCCATATTAACTCTACCTAATCCGGCAGAGTCAACTGCTGCTGTCATTGCTTCAGCAGAGTCATCCGTTGTTACAGAGACTTTTTTTGCTTCTTTTGCATCAAGGGCGGCAGCTGCTGCAGCTTCTCTTTCTTGATTCATTTTGTTAAGTTCCTCACTCATATTATTTCTTTTTAAGGTTTTTAAGATTTTGTTTAATTATTGATTTCTGTTCGACACTTTTTTTAGAAAGCTCACCTTGGATAAGGTTTCTAATGAAAGCACTAACAGAAATAGGTCTTTGTTCAGTTTCTAGAGCCTCATTTAAAATGACCCTATTAACCTCTCGGACTTCGTCTTCAGTTAACAATACCTGAAGTTTTTTTGTTAGTTTATCACTCATAATCTGTTATTATTAGGATATTATATTATGTTTTTGTTAGTTAAAAAAAGAAGGAATCCGTAAGAACTCCTTCTTTTGTTAAGTTAATTTAAAATTAGTTTACTTCTTCTGCCCAAACGTCTGCTCTCCAAGTAACTTCTAAAGTTTGTGGGTCTGCAGATTCATAGTTTAATTCACCAGTGAATCCTAATCCTGATGTCATGAAACAATCATCAAGAGTAACTTTTCTAAAAATGTCACCCGCTCTGTTGAATTGAACAATAACGATTGTACCTACATAGTTCTTTTTAAGACCTAATTCTCCGGTCTCTGGGTTGTACTGTTTTCTGTACCATTCCCTCATTGATTTGTATATGTACGCTTCGTTAGAATCGTTTAAGTTTAATGAAAAGTTAACTGTTACGTCAACTGCAGTTCCATCAGGCATACCAGCGTAAGATCTAGTTGAGAACTTATACTTTTGCTCGACAGCTGCAACTTCTCTGTGAAGACTTTCCAAACCTGCAATTGAATTAATGTGTTGTAAAAACAATGATTGTCCTGACACGCCATCCGGTGGTAAAATAGTTACCTCGAATAGGTTTGCCTGTACAGGTTCAAAGTTCTTGCCCTTTCTGCTTGTTTGATCTTCTGAATAATGTGGTAAAGCCATATCGTTTATTTTATATTTTATTTATATATTCTCTTTTTTTATGAAAAGTTTCCTGATGCAATTTCACCTGTGTTAAGTACAGTTACTCTTGATACTAGAATTTCTAATCCTTTAACTGGTTCAACGAACGTATCTAAGATACCCATGTTGTTATCAATAACTTCTGATGAGTTGTTAGTAGAATCCATAATGTTTCTGAAATCATAAACACCATTATCTTTCTTAACTGACTCCATAAAGTTATCTGCTAAAGTTTTAATTTCTAATCTAGTCTGAGCAGTATTGAACTCAAATAGGTAGTTCTTAAGAATTTCCGCTAGTCCATCTTCAATGTAAATTAATACCTCTCTTACGTGAGCTGAAGATAAAGCTGACTGAATTCCTTGCTGTGCAGTCTTGTTTCCTTTAATAGTTAAACCTACTCCTCTTTCGAATACAATTGGATTGTAACCGAATGGCTCAAGTACGTCTCTATCATTCTTATCGAATGCATATTCTAAAGATTGTACTCCAGTTCCTCCGACAACACCTCTTCTTGGACCTGCAATGATTGACCATGGCAGAGCGTCAGAATATTTGTCGATGTAATTATTTGAAATATAAGCAGCTGGTGGTATCACCTTAGTTCTGCCGTTTTCAATAACATTTAAACCAGGACCGTAATAAAATCCGTAAGTTGCTCCTTCATTTATTGAAGGTAGTGTGTATAATGCGCTTGGGTTTAAGTTTAAGTTACCACCCGTTGCAACGTTATTTACATCAAATGCTCCACTGAATTCATTTAAGAATGATGGATTCGTTGAAGCTTTTAATTCTTTAATCATCGGTGCATTAAGAATTGCAGAAGCGTTTTGTCTTTCTTTACAAAGTTGAGTTAATTCTTCTTTGTTAAGTATTCCACTATCTTCTAATGATCCAAATGTATCGATAACATATCTGAATGTAATATTGTCTTTATCAGTTAAAGCATTTCCTAAACCAGTTCCTGGCTTGATTGCTGATAATAAACCTTCTGTACCACCGATTTTCTTATCAGTTTGTGAAGCTCCATCAAATGCAAACATTTTGTAAACACCTGCAGCATCTTCATATCTCTTAAGAGCATGAGTTGGTGCATTAGGTACAGGTCTGTGACATGTAAATTCATAAGTAGTTGTAGCACCTGAAACAGATTTTACAATCTTCTTAATTCTAGATAGTCTAGTGTTACCGTCAGCTCCTACCATACCGTTTACATACATACCCACTTTAATGTGGTTATTTGGATCTGCATCAGTATTAAAGTCATCAGCTGTATCTTTGTATATCTTAAATACACCCGCCGTCATATCTTGGAAATTCCAATTTGTTGTTGGGAATGCTACTGCTCTAGAATTTACTTCTAGCTTCTTTAATAAGAATGGATTACTAACTGCTGATTTTTGTCCGAAAAATGGAGTTCCAGCTGTTATTGTTCCGTTTCCTGCTAATGAAGAAGAGAATCCTACAGATCCTTCTGGAGACACTTTATATGCGCCACCTCCGAATACTGCATCAGTAACGTTTGGAGTAATTGCGTTAATACCAACATATTCGCCAGCATTTTCAGATAATAACCATGTGTTAGCTCCGCCAGCTCCAGCATTTAATAATGTATCTCCTACTGAACCAGGTGCTGTTGCAAATATTAAGTTTCCATTTTCATCAACTCTAACATCTGTATCTGCAGCCCATGTAGCTCCAGTTGTAGATGTTGTATAAAATTCGTAATCATTTATTCCTTTACTAATATCTCCATCAGCTGTAAGTAATACGCCGTCACCCGCTGGGGCAACTGCAGTAATTTTTACATACTCTCCATCAATTGCCGATTTTAAAAATCTACCAACCTCAATAGGGTTTGGTAAAGCCGTTAAATCTGCGACTGTGATTCCTGCAGGAAGATCTGTAGTAATTGCAAGTGTAGATCCAGTAACTTGACATTTACCGCCAAGTGCTGTAAGATCAACATTTAGATCTGTTACTGTTTGTTCTACTCTGTGTGAAAGTACTTCGTAATCTTGGTAGATATTAAATCCATTACCTACTAAATCAATTTCTGGAAGTGCATCCTCTTGAATAGCACAGAATAAACCTGTTCTTCTTGCTTCTAGGTTGATTAAAGTTTCAATGTATAATTGTCTTCCTTCGTTATCTTGGAATTCTGGAATTAATGAACCAGAATATTGAGATAATAAAGTTACTTCTCTTAGTCCAACAAATTTAGCTAATTCAGATTTGAATAAACCTTTAGTGTTAAAAAATTCACCGTAAGTTGGATCGTTGTTTAATGCTTGTGCATCAAACTTACCTTTAAATACAAATACATCTACCATGTAATCTGATACGTATTCGTCAGCTTCGATTCCTACTGGAATGTTAGCTTCACCATACCATTCTCTTGCTGATACTTCAAAACCTCTTACGTCGCCAGCTTGTCTAACGATAATAGTAATAGGATCTTGCTTGATATTTACAAATGAAATAGCGTGATTTGTGTCTTGTGCCGCAGCAGATAATAACTTCTCATCAGAAGGTACCCAGAATTTGTCAGTATCAAATACATCGCTGTACTTTTTTAATACTTTCTGTGCATCTGAGTTATCTTTAGGTACAGACTGTAAACCTTCTTGTGAAGAGTTAGTTGCTAAAGATACTAATGATACTTTGTCATCATCATCAGAAGTTGTAAGGTTTAACGCAAGGATTGGACCTCTTGATAAACATTCAATTGCTGATCTGTGGAAAAACATATTTTTCTTTTCTAGTGACTTGTCAATACCTCCAAATACTTGGATAAATTGCTCTACATCTTCTATTAATACTGGAGTGTTGTAAGGACCTTTTTTAGATCTACCTACAACTAGTCTAATAGTCTCCGCGGGAATGTTTACGGTTTGTGACTTGTCAAACTCTAGACGATATACGCCTGAGCTTTTGAACTGTAATAAATTGGGACTTAATGCCATAGTTGTTCGTTTTTATTTTTTAATTCTTTTATTATATATCCTTGTCTTTCTGCAAATTTATTTAAGTAGGTCATAAATATCATATTGTAAATCTCCAGCCTGATCGGTGTCCTTATATAAGATGCTTTCCATCTCGTTGTGTAGGTCTGGATCTATAAAATCTAATAGCTCTTCAATAAAATCTGCATAGTCTGTTGTATTAAAAAATTCGGTCGCAGTAATACAAGTCATTATCACATCGTCGTTGCCCATTTGAGCTCCATAACTTCCATTTGGCAATGTACCAAATAGTGATGCTTCAGTTACTGTAACTTCATCTGTTAAATCTAATCTATTTATCTTGTAAAGTTTCGCAAAATTCTGACAGAAGATAGCTTTATTGTCAGATTTTAGTTTGATTCCTGGTTTTATAGTCCTGGCATCATGTCTGTGCTTAAATTTAACTATCATCTCATCATCAAAATCATTTCTTTGTGGAAATATACTTCTTAGGTATTGGAATAATACTGTACCATAGGTATTATACTCTACAATCATCTTTACATTCTCAGAGCTAAATATATCTACTGATAATGTATATAGTACTTTTGCGAAATCCTCAATGACATGTTCGTTTGATCTAAATCTACATACTTGTGTAAATTTAAAGAAATCATACATTGCACCGGGGCTAACAATCGCTTTTATTTCTGCTTCGTTCATAGGATCTACCCTAAACACATTAATAACAGATGCATCTCCTCCATTACCTTCTGCAATATCTACAGAAAATATCCAAAAGTTTTCTCTGTCTTTACAAGTATCAATATCAAAGTTAGGATCCCATTCTAAGAAACCTTTTGTATCAATACTAATATAATCAAATTCATCAAAGTCATGATAAACATAAGGCTTCATTCTCTTTCTCATCTTTTTCATATCGACTGGGTCTAATAAGAGGTTAGATGAGCTGACGAATTCATTTCCGTATTGTTTATTAAATGCTTCAATTGAACCTAGGTTAGCAAGCTCTCTTTCATACCATGCATCGTCTCTATCTGGGTGTTGCCACCAATCTACTCTTGTTGCTAAGTATTCATTCTCACCACGATCTGCACCTGCATAAATTTGATAAAACTTATTAAATCCGTTTGGTGTAGATGTAATTGTTATTCTTGAGACTTTCGATGAGGATAGTGTAGGATATACATTTTCATAGAAAGAATCAGCAATTGATGGATGGACGTGGGCAAACTCATCTAGGTATAAATTATGGATTGTAAAACCAATACCAGATTTTGCGGTGGTTGATTGTCCTATTAGTCGACAACCATTATCACATCTCACATTCATGACATCATATTTGATAATACCAGGCTTCATAAAGAACGGTAAGTTCTCAACTACTGTTTTGGCTTTATCAATAATTTCTTTTGTTGAATCAGATTTATTAGCAAGTAGCAGAGTATTCTTATCCATATTAAAGGTAAGGTACCATGCATTAAAAATAGATGCTGTTACTGTTTTACCCATTTGTCGAGCAGCAAGAACAATATTAAATCTATCATTCTGAAAATTCCTCAACATATCCTTCTGATAATCTCTCAGCTTTACTTGTTGAATACCTTCATCGGTCATTACTACTGCATATTTCTCTGCAAAATAGACAATGTCCTTGGCACATCTGGCCAACTCACTAATTTCCTCATCAGTATATTCAAATACAATATTACCCTTCTTTAGAAACTGTCTACCCTCGTAGAATGGTAACTTGATCTTAGGACGATAACCCTGGTCCATTGCCACTAACAGATCATCGATCTGTCTGGTCGACCAAACAATCCTATCAACAGAGGTTGCGTCACCTTCTGCTTTAGGAATCCATTTATTATCTCCTATTCCGTCTGACATATATTATTCTTCTGTTGGTTCTACGTCTTCAATATCTTCTTCTGACGCTCCGTGAATACCTGCTTGAATTGCAGCCATTAGGTCTTTTGTACCTCTTTGGATATTCTTATTACCAGCATCTCCACCAGCACTTTCGATCTCTGAGTTATTTGCTCTTTGTTGATATATCTCTAAATCTCTTGCGATTCTTTTTGTACCCTCTTCCGCTGCCATTAAATACATGGTTTGGGATTTAATAATATCTAACATTGATTTTTGTAGAGTTGCAAGAACTTCAAACATTCTTGGAGCTAATTCTCCAGAGTCAATTGTTTCTAATAGAGTAGTTAGAGCTTTTTCACCTGCATTTAATTGATAGATTAGAGAAGACATTGTCATCTCATCCATTCTTTTCTTTGCAGCAATATACTCATCCTTCTCGATAATATCAGCGTCTAGATAGAATTTCATGAGAGCTGTAATAGTCTTTTCTGCTTTTTTAGTAGCAGAGGACTTTAATTCTTTATAGTTTGTAGCCGGAACTAAATCTGTAGGTCTCGCTTGAATAGGCAAATCTTGTGGATCTGATTCAACATCCATTACACCGTCTCCAATTAAATCATCTAGTTCTTTTCTTATTTCATCCGCTTGTTCGGATATAGTCTTTTTCTTCTCGCTCATATTATGATATTATATTGTATATATCTAGCAAAACGCTCGTGATAAATCTAATACTGAATTTATCATCTAGATTGGTTATACCTTCTTAATTGGATTGATGGAATTGCGTTGTCGATAATATGTGCTAATTGATTGTCTCTAACTACATATTGTTGTAATACGTTTCTGTGTTGATCAGCACCGATTGTCTTTTTAAATAATCTTATGTTGGTTAACTTTAATTTGCCAGGCATTAATGAATACTGCTTATCAGTTACCCATCCTTGTACTTCTGGTAAATTTTGTTTTTCATTCATAACTTCTGTTAACGTATCTGTTATTGGCATGTTAGGAGATTTATTACTAGCTGGATTTAATTTGTAAACGTAAGTTGCAATTTGTTTAAATGCATTGTTTAAATTAAATACCATACCGTACCAATTTTCATTAACCGGTTGTACTCCAAATGGGAATTGATAAACCTGCCCATTAATAGTTGCATTAACTACAGTTTGATTCATTGATAATTTTAATCCCTTATTACCTATTGAACCATCAAATAAAACCTGGTCTGCAGTTGGACTTGTTAAGTTAGGTTGGAACCATACTGTAAATGCTAAATTATCAGCAGTAGATAAAGTTGAATTCTTTTTATATACTAGTGCTTCAATACCTAAATCTTTAATCGTTGAAAGATCATAATGATTTTTAGAAACGATTGTCCATTTATTTCTAATTTCCATATCTGAAATAGTCATACTATTATGAATTCTATCTCTAATACCATCTCCTACTGGACTAAATACTGTTTGGTATTGTTCCGGTTTGGAAGTTTGTGCATATTCATCTTTTAACTCTTCACCAAATATTTCTTCAATACCAGTTGTTAAGTTATCCATTTCTGCTTGCATCGCTTGTCCTGTTACATCATCACCGACAATCGTAGAAGTTCTCTCTTCGTATTTTCTTAACATTACTCTCCAGTAAGTCATTTCCATATTGAATTCATCTGCAAAAGCAACCGAAGCAACTTCATACATTCTATTCATTAATGGGAAATATAGGTAATCTCTAGCTCTCGGTGGTTTGTTTGCACCAAATGCTTGTTCCATTTGTCCCTTTGTAATATGTACTTCAAAATCTTCCCATCCCATTCCAAATATATCATATTGAAATTCTTGTGATGGCATCTCATTATCTGGAACCATTATTTTAACTTGACCTTGAGCTTGTACATTATATAGAGAATACTCCATTAATACTACATCTTTAGATCTTTTATCTGGCTCAACTCTAAAGTATTTTACTTCATGGCCCCACATATTAGCACCTAGTTCTGAAATCTCTTTATAGATTGAAGTAGGTTTACTTAAATTATATGGATCGTAAATAGGATCTGAACATTCAACTACAATATTAGTACATCCATCTACATAAGGATCTGTACAGTCCGAACAAATTTGAGGACATGATTCAATTGTACCGTTTCCTGTTTGTATTTGAAATTCAACGCTTACTAGGCTAATACTATGTAAATTAGATAAAGCCATAACTTCAGCTCTAATATCAATCCAAAGTGGCTTGTTAGGGTCAAATGTTAAACCTAATAAATCATTAGGTCCTAAGTTAATATTAAGTGGTCTAAATTCAGACATTTGGCCACCATCAGTAATAACATCTTCTTGAGACCATCTAAAGTCATAGTTAAAGTTATTATTAGAATCTGGTACTTTAGAAAATGAAGCTGCAGCTGCAGAAAAATCAGGAATTTCTACTGTTGTAAATGTTTGAGCAACAAGATCTATTGTAGAAACTGTAAATATACTAGATCCAATATAAATCATATCGCCTATTACTAGGTCTAGGTTAGTTCCTACACCTACAATAGCATTACTATCTTGTGTAATATTTAATTTACCAATTGTATATGGCGAATGTACCTGTGCTAATATATTCCAAGCTAAAATCTTATCAGTATCTGAATAAGGCTCTTGGAGTCTAGCGAAGATTTGATCGCCTATTTGATTTGCAGTATAATTAGTTACCATTTAACTTAAAGACTATTCTAGTCTATTTTTTATTATATATCTGACTCTTTATCCGTGATTAAAAGCATCTCCGGATTGTCAGCCTCATAATTCTCTAATATTGAAATAAATGCATTAGTAACACTAAATATTTCAGCTTGATTATTTTCAGATAAATACAGATCTAATGCAGATAAAAACTCTCTAACCTTTATTAATTTAAAATGCTGGTTATTTTTCATTAAGCCTGATTTTTGTAAAACCCTATTAACTAGTGCAACTTCACTAGGATGAAACAAATCAAAGGTTCTGATAAATCCCCTAAGTATTTTTATATCATACTTAATTGTTTTAACTTGATCTACATTTACAATTCTATTATAGCTAGAATTTTTATTTAGATTTATTTTGACATATTTTAAATTCGGCATAGTCTCAAAAATTTGCCAAATAAAATAAATGGATGTAGCTTCTTTATGTACAGTAGTATCACTAACAGCTTTAAATCTATTAATATCATCTGAAAAATTACGAGTGATATATGTTTTTAAAGTATCTGCTGCAATAACCCTCCAATTATCAGAATGTACCTTTGCTGTATATCCTCTAAGAATTATACCCCAAAGTTTTAAATCAATTGAATTATACTTATATAAAGTAACATCAACTATTTCCGTAAACGTATCGTTAATCGTTGTAGACATCTATTTGCTTTTCAATTTTTTTAAGGTCTGCATATAATTGATCTTTGGCAAATTGTTTTAATTCACTCATTTCTCGCTGGCCTATTTCATTTTTATTCATATAAAGCTCTACAGCTCTATCACTTGGAATATATTTATCCACTTCATTTTTCTTAGCTTTTTTGGTCTTAGTATAAAACCATCTTGGAACTGATTTAAACCTAGATGCAACCATTGACCAGCTATCTACAACGCTCGCGCCGTTGATACCATTGATATTGAACATCTGTGCATTTGCAGGATATTTAATAGACATAAATCTATTAATCATGAAATGATGTCTCTTCTTATTATGTTGTTTTATTTTATTGTATGTTGCTGGCTTTGTAAACATAATTTTCACAAAGTCAAATAACTTAGTTTCGTCTAGCATATTGATTATATGTTAATAAATTGGAAAGTTTACTTACACCACTCGTCAAAAGCCATGGCATAAGCAGCTCTATAATCATAACCTTCTTTTATGAATTTATTAGCCCATTCTTGGACTTCTGCCTTTAGTCCATAGGCATTAGCCTCTGCTAATGTTTCTTCAATTGTAAGATAGTCGTTTAGATTCATTTTTTGATCAGGCATTAAAATAAATTTTTAGTAGAATCCTTTTTAGTAGGTTTTGTAGCAGTCTTTTTACCAACCAACTTCATTGGAGGCTTTTTATCCTCTTTTGGTATATCCATACCTGCAAAAGGATCTGGTGCAAAGTTATTTTTCTTAGCTCCTTCTAGCCAATCAGTCCCTTCTAGAATTTTATCCATCTCTAATAAAGAATCTTTCTTTTCTAATGCACCTTCCCAATCTTTTTCAATAGCTTCATAAATAGCCTTTAAGATAGGATCTGGAATAGTATCATTATGTAATAACATTAAGCCGATGTTTTGTGTAAGAGTAGTTTTGATTAATGTTAATGAACTATGTCCGACAACCCTGTAAATAATATCCGATAATGTATCTTTAGTTTCTGATGAAAACAAGTAATCTATTTTAAAGTCATTGAATTCTTTAACAAATTGACTAAAGATCAGATCTGCTGTTTTATCAGTGATGGAATAGTTTCTAAGTTTACCGTTCTTCATTTCTTTTTGCCAAGTAACTACTGATGGGATATTATCTGATTTATCTCCTGTAAGTATTTTCTTAAATATAAATTCATCACAGTTGATTTCAGTAGTAGTAATTTTATTAGCAGCTACCCATGCCATAATATCGTGTTGATAATTATCACGTAACATATTCTTACCGCCCATGTTGAATAACATATCATCGCCTGTCATGTCATTTGAGGATGATTCAGTCATGTCGGCTTCAAACCCTTGATAACCATAGAGAGATTTTTTAGTATTGTAATACCATACAGTATGCGCGTCGTTGGTTGTGGAATAGTTAACTAATTGAATAAGATCCCTATCACCTGTCCATACGATACAAGATTTACCTCTAGCATTCAACATTGTTGACCAACCGAAGATAACATCATCTGCTTCTGCACCTTGTATTTGATGTACAGTAACTCCCTTCTTAGCAAGAATTTCTTGGAATGCTTCATATACTTCATATACTGCAGTCCAATCTACTGTTTTGTTTTGCTTTCTAGTTCCTTTATATTGTGCTTCTGGATATAGGTCTTTTCTCCATGATTTAGAATCTACAGTTAAAACTACGTCATCAACAAACATCTTAAGCTTACGCATTTCAGATGCAAAGTCAATTGCTAGTTTTCTCATAAACTGAGATTTTTGCTTATCATCACCTAGAAGAAGTGCGCCGCCCTTTGGCTTTGGCATAACGAATAATCTACTAAAAACAAAGTAGTTACCGTCGATTAATAGTGTATGTTTTCCCACTTTCATATTTTTTGTGTTTTAATTCCTATGCTAATATACGAAAAATATTTGACATAGAAAAATGTTTTTGCAATTATTTTGTTATTTTTTTACAATTCCTTGAATATCGTATACGCAACTCAACATCGTGATTACTGGATCTATTACATGGAGCCTTTGAGCTTGGTGCTTAGCAACTGAAATAACCACTTGTGGAATATGCTTTACACTTTGCAAGCGTTCATGTTTTATATATTCTACAAACTCTGCACCTAGTGATTGTAAAACATCATCAACTCTATTAGAATAATTGCTTACTAGAAGCTGATAATTTTTAGCAGGATCTGATTCGTTAAATACTAATTCGAATACATCTTTATAGACAGAGTTAAATTTCTTAACATCTTCTATTGTAATATTTGTAGTACCTTGAGTTTTATAGCCCTGTAATTTATTTAGAGTAGATCTAAGATCTGGAAAGTTACGTCTAACAAATTCTACAAGTGCATCTTTTTGAATTGTCATTTCTTCTTTTCCGCATATATCATAAACTCTTCTAATATATTTCTTTGTTAATTCACTTTCTTCTTCTTTATCAAAGTCAAAATTAATAACTTCAAACCTTGATAGAATAGGATCTGGTAATTTATTGATATAGTTACATGTTGCTATAAATCTAGAATTAGATGCAAATTGCTCCATAGTAGCACGAAGTGCTTTAAAGAATTGATCCGATACGCCATCAACCTCATCAAGAATTACTACCTTAAACATTCCTGGGGCATCCATTATAGATACAGTTGAACAGAAGTCTATAATCTTTGTTCTAATAACATCTACTGAAGTGTCTGTGGACGCGTTAATGTACAGGTATGGCAATTGGAACTGATTTACAATGGCTTTTGCACAAGAAGTCTTACCTGTCCCTGGTGAGCCTGCAAACAGCATATTTTGTACTAGTCCATCTTTAAACTTGGACATCACTCTTTCAGGAAGGATTAGTTCCTCTAAATTCTTTGGTCTGTACTTCTCAGTGAATAGCTGATTTATCGATTGCATATAGTTATGTTTAGTTATTATAGTGTCAAAGTGCCAAAATGTTTCATAGATAAATATAGTATGGCAATAGTTATTAAAAAGACCGGGGGTCCATGGCCTGCCAATAGATATGGTATCATTCTAAAGCATTTACCAAGATTTTTAAGAAAGTTTCTAATTAATCACAGGAATCTTGCAAAATGGTCTGACGATGATCGATTCATGGAATGTGTCTTAAAAATACAAAGACCTAAATCTACCACTTCTACTAAGATCTATTGGGATGTTATTAACGATCGCGCACTAGACGAAAAAGGTCTAGAAAGGTCATATAATACTATTGATTGGTATTGTGCTATTTCACTTAAACCTATTAAGTCTAAGTTTATGAACTTCGATCTTAAGAATTTTATTCATCCAGAATATTATGATGTATTAGATGCTCCAATGGTAGATAGTCGTATACTTAAATCATCAGTTGACTTTCGTAAAAAATGTAAAAAACTCCTGCTCGCAGAACGAGAGGAGTTTCTTAAACTTGCTAAAAAGAACGCTAGGCGCTCTCTTTAATATTACATTAACGCTTTAAATCTATCAGCAACAGACATACCTTCATAAAGTTTAATCTTCTTAGGTAATTCTTCTTTTGCTTCTTCTACAAATTCTTCAGCATTTTCTTTATCATCCTTAGAAACATCTTCTACTGGATATTCTTCGTCGCCAACTTTAAAAGTCTTTTCGCCTTTTGCAATTGCTTCTGCTCTTGCAGCACCAAATTCATTTCCTTCTTCAACTTCTTCAGTTTCTTCAATTTGTACTGAATCTTCTACAGTATTTAATGCATCAATTTCTCCTTGTTTTGCGTCTACAGCTGCTTTTGCGTTATCATATTCTTGATTTGGTTCTTCTTCAGTACCAGGTTCTCCAGCTGCTGCTAAGGTTGCTTTTAGCTCTTTTAACTCATCTTTAAGAGTGCCAAGCTTTTCTTGCTTTTTATTATTAGCTTCATCTTCTAATGCGTCTGCTTTTGCAGCTACATCTTTATATGCATCAACTGCTTTATCAACATTTGTTGTTAACGTAGTAATCAACTCTTCACCCTCATCGTTATTCTTAGCGTAACCAGCAGTTACCATCTTAGATTTAGTAAGAGCTTTCTTAGCCTCACTATATTTAGACTTACTATCTTTTAAAAGTTTTTGTTTATCTTCCGGAATTTCTTCTGAAGGATCGATACTAGAAAGAGCACCGATATATGTCTTAGATGCTGCAAAGAAGTTTTTAACTGCTTCTACCGCCGGTTGTTTAGTTGGATCATTTGCCGCTTCTCTTTCTAAATCAGCCGCTTTACCTTCTGCAGCTTTTAATTCATCAGCGAATTCTTTAGCGTTTTCTTTACCTTCTTGTGCTTTTTTCTTTCTTCTCTCTTCATCTCTTTCTAATTTAGCTTTAACCTTTTCTGGATCGTCCATAAATTCAGTCTCAGCCTTTGTCTTTAACTCCATGGTTTTGATTGCAATATTAGTATTAATATCGTCCTTTTCAATAGCCCATTGTTTACCTAAAACACCATCACCTGAAATTGGAAAATCTTTCTCTACTTCAGCTAATTTATCTGTTAGCTTTTTAATCTTAGCATCTTCAGCTGTAGTAAGAGCTGCTTTTTTAGCGTCTATCTTCTTCTTAATACTTCCACCCTTTGCAGCTTCTACATTAGCGTCCCTCATTCCTCTAAGTTTCTCTTGAGCCTTTTTCTTTTTAGGTAGGTTATCTGCAAATTGCTGGCCAGCTTTTGTAATCTTTTCTTTCCAAGTATCTTTTAATTTTTGAATTAATTTCTCCTCTTCTCCGGCCATTTTATCATCAAATTCAGCTAAAGCGCTTGCCTTTGTAACCTCCGCGTTCATAATGGCTTTTTTCTTTGCAGGATATGATGATTTTACGACACCATAGTTTTTCATATCTGTAAATGCTTTCATCATAGTTTCCATGAAATCTGCTTCATTTAGAGGAGTTTCATTTTCTATTGATTCCATAAGAACATCATATTGTCTATCAATATCTTCTGTAATCTGCTTTGAAAGTTGTTCTAGATTAGTTAAGATAGTATCGACATCTTGTATGATTTCTGCTCTTACTTCGTCTCCTGTATTTGCAGTAGCTGTTTTATCTATACCTACAGTTGTAGAATCTGTTTTAATCGCAGGTGTTGCGTTTTGATTTGGATTAGACACTTCACCAGCTGCGAACTCTTCCTGTAAAAGGATTGGTTTTCTAAATTTTGTATTTGCCATAGTATGGTATGTTTTTGTTTTAAATTAAATTGTTCGTTTGTTTATATATCTACCATATATTGGATAAAAGAAAAGGCCCTCAAAAAGAGGGCCTTTAATATAAAAATTAAGATTGAACTATAAATTATAGTGCAAATCCTGTAACTTGGAATTTCTCGTATTGAGTTCCAGCGTGGAATCCAGCTTCAACTAATGCGTATCTAGATTTTACAGCTACTTTCGGAGCCATAGTTCCTTCAACGATTGCTTGTACTGATTCAGCCATTAAGTAAGGCATGAATACTAATCCAGGACCGTTACCGTCACCTTTTCTACCAATTAATACTTCAGTAGAAGTAAAAGAGATTGATGGGTCAGTATAAACATTAATACCAGCAACAGAACCTAAAGGATAGATTGAACCTGCAACTTGATTAAATGTATTAGCCATTGGGTAAGCTACGAAACCTGCAACAGATTGTAAAGCAGATGCGATAGCACCACCTACAACTGCAAAGTTACCAGCACCTCTTCTACCGTTTTGCGCGATTAAATTCGCAGCAGCAAGAATAGAAGTTAAGATTGCTCTGTGTTTGTCAGCTTTAGTTTCACCACCAGCTAAAGTAGTATCGTGAGCTACGTCAGCAATACCAGAACCAGCTAAAGCTCTCATAGAGAGTAAGATGTGGTTGTTAATAGACTGAGTTAATTCGTTAGTTAAAACTGCTTCTACTTGAGCAACAGCATCAACACCGAATTGTTTAAGGTCTTGTACTTGCTCTCTTGTTACGGCAGCAGCAACTTGGAAAGTTTCAGCTGAAACGCTTTTAGAGAATAAGCTTAAGCCCATTACTTTGTCTGCAGTTTGCTCACCAACACCTCTAGACATTGGGTTACCGTTAGCATCAGCACCTGAAAATTCAGGAATGTGATCTTCTAAAGCTTTTACTAATCTTACGTTAGAATTAGCTTCAAAGTATTCGCTCATGTTTGCAGCATGACCATCAGTACCGTCTACAGTTGCATCGGATGCAATTGAATAGATGTTATCTCCAGAAATTCTTGAAGTTCCTGCAGCAGCAACACCAGTTGCAGCAGCTAAAGGAGCTGATTCAGAGATTACATAAGTTGGACTAGTAGTTCCAGCTATTTTACCACCTTCGTATACGAAGTCTAAGTAAGATAAAAGACCCATTGGTCCAGCCATAGGTACAACAGGTACTAAATCTAGACCGATTGTTTGTGCAGCAACTTGCATTGCTAAAGGTAAAAGAGTTGGGGCTTTATCGCCTGATCCATCTGCATTACCTGCAGTAGGGAAGTTTGTTGCTCCCATACCAAAGATGTTACCAGCAGTCCCTAAAGACATAAGGTTTGCATCTTCATAAAGCTTGTGATTGTGACAGTATTCTGACATCCAAGCTAGTTTTGAGCTTTCGTTGATACCCGTAGCTTCCGAGATAATCGGAGACCAAGTGTTTCTAACTTCAGCTTCATTAATTAAATTTGCCATTTTGTTAAATTTTATTTTTAATGGTTTTGTGCTTCTTTCTATTATTAGATTAAAGCTCGACTTGCTTGGGTTTTCTGCTTCGATACCCTTATCGTCGATTATTTTATATATCGTTTACTTTTTAAATCTTTTCTTTAAGCCTTCAGCGTAGTTAGACACATCATATAGTGGCTTGTCAGCTTCCTCAACAACTGTTGATTCATTAACTGCCGCTAACTTTTCTAAGTCAACTTTAACCTCTCTTAGATCTCTAGTTTCCCAGAAGTTTCTAACTTGATACTCAGTCTTTAGAGTATGATAGTTTGCTTGTGCTTTGATTTGTGCTTGTTTTCCTTCAGTTAAAGATTCAAACTTCTCTTTATATTCTGCAGGTATTGCAGTCATAAAGAATGGTTCGTTATTCTTAGCTTCAACAACAGCACTTGCGTTTTCAATGATTGCACTAATTTGTGACTCATTCATAAATGCTCTTTTTGTAACTCTGTTTCTAACTTCAGTTTTTGCATCTTCATTTAGTGTATTGTAAGCTTCTTGTACAGAACCTGAAACTACATTTAAGAATGCAGGATTTTCATTTTCTTTTACTTGAGCAGCTTCAACTAATGCATCTAATTTAGATGAAATTTCATTTTTGTAAGCTTCTAATGGATCGTGTGCTCCTTCTTCGCCTTCAGTTTCTTCATCACCTTCACCAGCTTCAGCCTCTTCAGTTTCACCTTCTGGCTCAACTTCAGATACATCTTCAGTTTCATCTTCTAATTCTTCAGCAGGTTGACCAGCTCCATCTTCAGCAGCAGGATCTACATCACCTTCTTCTGAATTATCACCAACTTCTTCAACGTCAGCCTCTTCTTTTTCAGCACCAGGTGCTTCAGCTTCGTCTTCTTCTTCAGTTACTTCTTCAGCTTCAGTATGAAAGTCTTCGTCTTCGTCTTCAACTATTTCATCAGCACCTTCACCAGCTTCATCTTCTTCAGCTACTTCTTCAGCACCTTCGCCAGCTTCATCTTCTTCAGCAACCTCTTCAGTCTCTTCAACTTCTTCAGATTCGTCAGCTTCCTCATCTTTTAATTTGTCAGCTAATTCAATTGCAGCTAATGCAGCAGCAGGATTTTCGTTAACTTCATCTTCTTCAGCAACTTCTTCAGCACCTTCGCCAGCCTCATCTTCTTCAGCAACTTCTTCAGTTTCTTCAGCAACTTCTTCAGTTTCTTCAGCAACTTCTTCAGTTTCTTCAACCTCTTCAGTTTCTTCGACAGCTTCGTCTTCTTCAACTAAGTTTTCGTTAATTTGAATTGCGATGTACTCAGCATACTCAGATACTGACTGTAAGCTTTCTTTTAAGTATTCAATGTAAGATAATAGAGACTTTGTAGTTTCTGTACCTTCGTTTACATTTTCAGCTAAATAGTCAGAAAAGTCTTTGACTTTACTAATGCCTTCAGCTAAATGCTCAGAATATTGAATGCCTTGATCTAATTTTTCAGCAACAGCCTCAGTATAAGATATACCTTGATCTGCTTTTTCAGCAACGTGCTCTGAATACTGGATTGATTCGTCTAATTTGCCAGCTAAATACTCAACATATTCTGAGAGAGTATTAACGCTTTCGACGATGTGGTCGTTATGGGATTTTACATCCTCTAACGTGTTGTCTTCGTTTTTTGCACCGATAGACTCTTTAATGCTTTTCATTTCGTTAGCTAAGTACTCAGAATACTTATTGAAATCTTCAGCTTTTACAAATTCTGCCATGTTTTTTTCTTTTATTTCTGTATTTGTGTTTGTTATTGTAATTTCTTTTTCTGCAACTCCAGTTTCTTCGTTCATTTCATAGATCCAAAGACCTGAGTCGTTATCAAAACCATACGATTCATTTACTCTTTTTAATTCAGCGTTAGCAAATCCAGGATCTGCAACTAAATCATAAGTAAATAATTGTTTGATTTTAACCTTTCCATTTGATTCTACTGCACCAGCAGCTCTTGAAGATATTTGTAAAGGAACACCAGCGTCAACAAGTGCTTTAGCTTGACGACCAGCGTCAGTATCTAATAATCTAATTTTACCTTTAACGTGTTTGTTATCTTGGTCGTAGTATAGCTCCTCGATAATGTGAGATACATTTTTAAGAGATACATCAAATTGCTGAGGATGGTCTAACTCGCCCAATAACTTAGAAGACTTAATCTTCTCTTGTAATTGTTGGATTTGAGGAACATACTCAGATTCAGTATAAATTCTGTTGTTTTTGTTTTTAGTGTCAATTTCACCAAAAATACCTTCGAGGATGTACTCTTTATTGTCACTTTCAGCTACGCTTAATTGACTAGAGGACATTTCGACGATTAGTAAATCGTTAACTTTTGCCATATCTATGGTTTTTATTATTTTTAATATATATCATCTTCTATTTTGTGAATATCCTAATATGTTAAATGTCAAGGTCTAGCTCGTCATCTCCGCCCTCTTCTTCTTCGCCAGCATCCTTCTCTTCTTCTTTCTCTTCTTCGGCGTCTTCAGTCTCTTTATCTAGATAATATTTAACTAGAACGTCCATTTCGCCTTCAGCAAAAGCATCTTGTCCATATTCATTAAAGAAGTAATCTTTAAATTCTTTTTCAGTTTTGGATGCAGTAATAGCTCCTAGGATTTCGGCTGACTTTATAGTATCGCCAGAATCTAATGTTACCGGTTCTACATATACGTCCGATTCTTCACCGGCCTTTAAAGCGTCTTCGGCAATAAATTCTTCAAATGTTTTGTAAATCTTCATAGTTTATATATCTCTTTTTCTTAGTGGTCTAGGGTTTAGCTATTAAAAGCCCATTCCGTCATCTTCAGCTGGTGGTTCATCAGCAGCAGCCTTGGCAGCTTTTGCTTTATATGATTTATTAGCATTGATTTCATCATCAGTCAATTTTAAGTATTTTGTTACTAAATATTCTTGATCGAAGTAGTATTCTTCTTCCATTGTTTCTTGGTTAGTTGTCATTAAACTATCTCTCATACTTGAGATAAAGTCTAATCTTAACTGCATGATTTCTTGATTCTTTAATTCAGCAAATACATTCTCTTCATTAAATCTTAATGATACTTGAGTTTTAAATTGTGGGTCGTCAGTAAATTCTGGATATTTAAGACACATTTGAATATACAATGGCTTAACTAATATCTCTTGGAATACTGATCTTAGTCTGTTAATAAACTTAGCAAACTTAATTTCATCTCTTACCATACCGTCACCTGCTAATGCATAGTCACCGCCGTCATCTTCATATAAGAATCTATTGTAAGGTATTTTAGAAACTTGTTTTAGTTTATCTTGGAAATACTTAAGAGCTTCTGTATCATTTAATTCTGGTCCTTCACCACCAAGAGTTTCAATCTCTGGCACTTCACCGTCTTTACTAGGTAACCAATACTCTTTACTAAATTGTAACATTGGCTTACCATCCGTTGTTAATGAACCTGATTCGAAATCAAAGTCAACAACTTCTTTATAGTTATTCATTAACTGAGCTAATGATTGTTTTGCTCTAGTTTTAGATTTACCACCTACCGGAATAATAAACTTCATTCTAAATGAAGCATTGGTCACTGCCCAGATTACTCTGGTATGTTCCATAATTCTAAGTAGGTTAAATGATCTAGTTAATCTTTCAACATAAGATACTCTCGATGCTGTTGATAGAGAAGAATATGAAATATAAATGATTTGAGAATCATATAACACTCTTTCTTTTACTGGATCGTCTTTATATTGAATCCATACCTTCTTACCATCATCTTTATTAAAACCTGGCATTAAGGTTACAGGATCGATTTCTTTAAAACCTATAATCTCTTTTTGGTCTGGGGAATAAATTATCTCAAATGATAAGTAACCATCAACTAGGAACTTTCTAAAGAAGTACCATGCTGATTGTTCACCGTTAAAACCAAAGTAGTGATAGATTTGTCTAAAGTATTTGTTAAGGTCTTTGTTAACTTCATCGGAAACATCAAGACCTAGAATAGAAGGTTGGGCAAAGAAATTCTTTTCATCATATACAACTGCTTCATCACAAAGTATATCTAGAATATCTTCAACTTCATCATTCATTGAGAATCTTCTCAATTCATCTCTTTTACCAGGATAATCAATATCAAAGAACGGCACGTTCTTCTTCATATTAATATCTGCCATAGATAGAGCAGCAAATGCTCCGTAAATATCATCGTTGTCTAATCCGAACGGGTTCATCTCTCTATAGCCAAATTGGTCCTCCATAGGGCCAATGGCTTGAGATTGTCTAAGTACCATGTCATCATATCGCATACCAAAAGAACTCAGCGTCTTCAAAGCGCTTGAGAGGCTAAATGGTTTTGAGTTTGAACTAAATGGTCCGTTTCGTTTGTCAGTAAATCCTGCCATAATATAGTATTATTTCTGTTTTATATATCTCATTTATTTGGATGGTTTCTAAACATAGCTCTAATAGCTCCAACACCTTTACCTTCTAGATCTGTAAAGTCGCAAAGTGCTATTCTCGACCAGTGTTCAAATGACACCACTGCTTGTTGTGATTTTCGACTAGGAATATATTGTCTAATCGCAAAATCAAAGCCAAACTTAGCTAAAAAACCTTTAGCGCCATCATAGCTTAATCCTAATTGTGCTTGTGATTTTGCAGGCTTACCATCTTGTCCTTTGATAAAACCTTGGAATCTTTCATACACTACATCTAACAGTTCTTCCTTTACATTAGGAGGCAACATGTTTAAATTAATACCACAGTCATTACCGCCAGCTGGATCTAATGCTAGCACACATGGGTTCTTATCCCACCACTCTGCGTATTTTGGGTCTTCATATCTAAAAACATACAGTTGCCCAGGTCTAAATCTTCTTGACGTAGTTTGTACTGCTGTTTCTCTAATACCCTTTCTAGAATCTACAAACCAGCTCTCTGCAGCAGATTTTGCCCTAGCTTTACCGCCAGACTCTTTAGATAATTCTCGTATGCCTTTTTTAATAGCTCCCATTATTTAAGTGTCTTTTCAGTTAATACTACAAATCTCATATTTCTACTGTCACACCATGCTTGCGCATATTTGTACTTATCAGTGTTCTTAACGTATTGTTCTGCTAAAAATTTATATGATTCCAGAGCCTTCTTTGATTTCTTAAGAGGCGGCTTTGGTTTTTTGATTTGTGCTTCTGGTTTTATTTCAACTATAAACTCTTCTTCAAAACCTTGTTCTGTTTTTGTTTTCATATAGAAGTCAGGATAATATTTATGTTCTCTATTATCTTGTCTAGAAATATATTTAATTTCTACTGGTTCACTTGACCACTTTAATACATTGTTTTTAGTATCGCACATAATACAGAACTTTCTTTCCCATGAGGATCGATAAATGATCGGCGTTGGGCCGATATACTTATCTGGATTTTCAGGAGTATAATATCCCTGTATAAATCCTGAGTTACCTCTAGGTTTTAAGTTCTTTATTGACATTTATATGTTAAACATTCCGGAATCCCCGTCGCTATTAGAAGTATTTATTCTATCCATTGACATGGTATTCTTATATTTGGTTGGATGTATCTTATTCCATCCTTTAGCATATCCTCTTTTTGCTATCTCTGTAAAATATGCAAACGCATTAGTATATTTAGGATTAAAGTTACGCCAGTAACTTAAGAGGTCTAACATAGCAAATTGCAAGCAGTCATTTCTATCGTCACTACTAACATACACTAATTTTCTAATTGCCCTCTCAGCTAAAAGGATTAACATCTTTTCAGCTTCTTTCGTTAACTTATCATCCTCTAAAGATAGTACAATTTGATTGTATAGATCTTTATTATTGAGGTAATTCTTTTTTCTTGGCACGATTTGTGTTGTTTAATTTACTATTATATGCAAAAAAGCCCGAATGTTTCGAAACGGGCTTTTTGTGTTATGGAGGTTGAATTATGATTAAACTGAGTCTTGTGCGCTTAGTGCGATCTTAAACTTTTCAATTCTAGCAGGTTCATCTTTTATGAACACTGTAAGTATATCATTCTTTCCTGCATTAGTATATTCAAGAGCATCTACTCTCATTGTTTGGTCTTTTTGAAAACCATCAGATTCTACTTTCATTGTAGCAAGTACATAGCCATCTTCAATATCTAAAATATCTTCATTTTGTGCAGTAGCTAAATCTTCAGAAATTCTTTTGATTTCAGATTTTAATAAATTATCTGCAGCTTTGATATCTGGTAAGTTTCTATCAGCTTCCGCTAATCTACCAACTTGGTCATGTAAAAAAGAAATCATCTCATTGTAAAGATTAATCTTCTTATTCTTAGCAGCTCTTCTTTCAACTAAAGATTCTAATAACTCTGAGTATAATTCAGTTACATCAGCTCCAGTATGTTCTGCAACATATTCTACTGCAGCATCAGCTAATAATTTTTGGAATTTCTCGATCTTAGTATTTTCATTTCTTCTATAAACAAAAGCGTTATTTTCTGCTTTCATAGATACAACTGTAAGTTGGTCTTTAGTAGACGCTTCTACAAAATCTAAAACTTTATATGCTTCAAAGTTTTTAGCAGCAGTTTCAAATACATTAAATACAGATTTGTCATCATATTTAATATACGCAGCTGAAAATACAGCTTCAGATAAAGGAAGACTTCCTAATGCTAATTCTATTTTACCAGCAAAAAATGCATTTGATTCTTTTACATAAGTAAACTGAATTGCAATTGAAGATTTTTTAGTTTCGTTTAATTCAGAAGTAGTTAATTCTATTTCTTTATCTAATGTGATTAAAGCATTTCCCTTTTTATTTGCTAATCTAAGGTTTTTAGCTGATTCGTTTAAGAACGATAGTTTTTCGTTTAAGCTATTAAGCTTATCAAAGTTTTCTACTGAACCCTCTTCTATTTTAGAGATAGTTTTTTTGTTGTTGTAATCGTAGTAAAAAGAAATGCTATCTTCGTTTATTGTAAATAAATTATTAGCAGCAACTA